>Ga0316605_10000422_pt1 | contig 30103 bp, 30 predicted proteins | sample OWC_soil_day20_n_FD_207666 | JGI IMG/M metagenome (GOLD analysis project Ga0316605, IMG submission 207666) | Wetland soil microbial communities from Old Woman Creek delta, Ohio, United States - OWC_soil_day20_noCT | ecosystem: Environmental > Terrestrial > Soil > Wetlands | place: USA: Ohio...
AACGGCAAGATGATGCGTGTGCGGGGCACGCTCGAGTTCGAGAACACCGAGGGCAAGGTGAAGGCGCAGATCCAGGAGCGGATGCTGCGCGCCAAGGACTCGATGGCGATCGAAGATGGCAAGGGCCACAAGGCCGCGGAAGTGAAACGGGCGCTGATCACGCCGATCCGGGAACGCTGGGTCGTGAAGATCGCCGATGGGCCGGACCTCGAGGTTCAGGGTGACCTGCTGGCGCACGAGTACAAGATCGGTGACGGCAAGCAAAAGGTCGCCAAGGTCTCGAAGAAGTGGTTCCGTATCAGGGACTCATACGGCGTGCAGATCGAGCCCGATCAGAATGATGCTGTGATCCTGGCGGTCACCGTGGCGATCGACGCGATGGTGCATCCCGGGAAGTAGGGCACGCTGCGCCAACGTGCACCGGCATCACACGTCAATCACACGCGGGACCACTGCCGTTCGTAAGTGATTGATCCGGCGATCGGAGCCGGGCGACTCACGTGGGTTCGATTCCCATCACCCGCTCCACCTTCCCAAGTCCTCGTCTTGTCCTGCGCTGACTACTCCGAGTAAGTAGCTGCCCCGGACACCGTCGCACCGCCGGCCAGTATGAACATCAGCACGTTGCCGGGCTCCGACGTGGCATCGCTGCGCATGCCACCGATGCGGCCATTGACCGGGCTGATGTACTCAGCCATGACTTCGCCGAAGGCATTGCGCTGGATGGCCAGCTTCTGTCCTGCAGTGACGTCGTCTTCCAGCTTGACCAGCAGTTCGATGAAGCCACCCTGGGTGGCCAGCACGGGAACCGCGTTCCTGCCGATGTAGACGTTGGCGTCCACCGCGGTGCGTCCGATCGCGCCTGGGACCACGCCGTAGTGCTTGAACACGTTCAGCGTGCCTTCGACGAACAGCGGAATCGCGTCCAGGTCGAGCCGCCGCGCCACGCCGACTTCGGGCGTGAAAGAAGGAATGCCGGCATCGATGTAGGCGTTGTGCAGCACGCCGGGGTAGGCGGGGTTGTCCCATATTGCCGGGACGGGGTAGAGCATCATCATGGTCTTCACTTCCGGGATGCTCATGTCGCCGATGTGAAACGACGAGACGTCCAGGCCGGTGGTGCCGGTATGAAAGTCGATGGCCAGGTCGGTGTTGGGCTGGAGCAGCCGGTTGAACACCAAGCCGGCCTGGCGGCTGACGGCACCGACGCCGTTTTCGTTGCCGGGCCATTCGCGGTTCATGTCGGTCAGCTCGAAGCCGCGCCCGGAACTCGGCCAGCGGCGCTGCATGCTCTCCATCGCCGGGCGGGCGATGTCCAGTACCGCCATGACGGTGCCCGACATCTCCGCCGCGTCCAGTCGGCTCATGACCGTCTGCACGGTGTGCACCGAACTCATCTCGTCGCCGTGCACACCGCTGGTCAGGGTGATGCGCTTGCCGGGCCTGGCCCCCTTGGCCACGATCACCGACACGTACCAGTACTGTCCCGTGGACATCTGCACACCCCGGAAGTACAGGAGGTGCTTCTTGCCGGCCTCCAGGTCAGCGGTATTCAGCGAGCTCACCACTCTCTTGCCGTTGATCAGGTCGCCGGTGTAGACCGTGGTGGTCTTGGCGGGGGTTGTGGGGTCGCTGGCCTGAGCTTGCGCTACACCGGTACCGGTCAGCGCTGACGTGACGAGCAAAAGCAATTGCACAAGAAGGGAGCGCTTGTGGCTACCGGAACAGTCCTTCAGCATCGAAGTTCCTCGTCCAAGGTGTGGAGTTTCAAGGTCCAATAGCGCGCGCGGGAGCGATTCGTCGTGATGGCGCGGCCGCGAACCAAGCTGGCGCAGAATTGAGGCATTCGCGCAATGCAGAGCGAATGTCGCAACAGGAGAAGTACCTACCATCCGAATTCAGGTGAGTTCTAATGCAGCGATTCTGGATTCCCGCTATTTCGGCGCCTTCAATCGGGCTCAGCTTTCGCGGGAGCCTGAAAATCGCGCGTCTTCACACGCCAATCACACGCACGGCCGGCATCGTCGGCAAGCAATTGATCCGCCGAGCAGAACGGGGCGACTCAGTCCGCTGTTGGGATCGGGGCCAATCGCTGCTTTTCGCAGCCGGGTAGTGGTTCATGGCGAGGCGGTGAGGGATGTCCCGTCCGTGGCTTGCGCGCGCAGTTCGTGAGTGCTACAAACGTACTACGCCGAATGCATGGCAGGAGTTGACCCATGGCTGACACGACCACGATTCGCTTGCCGCCCAAGCTTCGTGCCCGCATCCACGCGCTCGCGAAGCAGTCCGGACGTTCGGCCCATAGCTTCATCCTCGAAGCGGTAGAGCGGCATGCCGACTACGAGGAGCAGATGCGCAGCCTCGTCAAGGAAGCATTGGCAGCCGACGAGGAGATCGAACGGACCGGCGAGGTGTATCGCGCGGGCGACGTGCATGCCTGGGTAGAACGCCTGGCCCGCGGTCAGGACGCCGCGCGGCCGAAGCCGTGGCGACGGTAGTCTATTCGGCGCGGGCGCTGTCCCACCTGGAGCGCGCCTTCGAGTTCCTGGCAAGCGAGAACCCGGACGCAGCGATCGCGGCGGCTGGGGCCATCCGCTCTGCCGTCGAGAACCTGGCCGCGCACCCGTTGGTCGGGCGGCGCGTGCACGGCGACATTAGGGAACTCGTGATTTCCTTCGGCCAGACGGGTTACATCGCGCTGTACCGGTTCGTCGTCCCGCAGGACGAGGTGAGGATGCTTGCGATCCGACATCAGCGGGAGATCGGATTCGTGCCCTAGGCACGTTGCGCCGGCTCAGGTTTCACACCTGGGCGATGCTTGCCGGCGCTCGGATTCATTTGCAACAACCTTGCGTCGCTGATGGACGAATTGCGACGAGAGGCCAGCAATTGGACAATTGGCCCTGAGCCGGTCACATCGACCGGCATGCATCGAGGAGAAGCCACGTGACAACTGGCAAGCGGCTTGGCACCGGAGCAGTCCTGTTCGCTCTGGCAGCAGTGGGGCTGGGCGCCTGCTCGCGTCAGACAAGCGAGCCGACGGCGCAGCAGCCCACACCTCCCGCATCCGCGACAGCTCCCGCGACGGTCGACGGCTCCGTGGTCACGAGGGACAACTTCGTCCGTGCGGAGAGCGACCGCATGTTCAGCGACTTCCTCAAGCTGACCGCCGGGGTGAACCGACTGTTCCATATCCGTCGGCCCACGCCACTGGACCAGCAGACCGTGGTGCGCATGAACCGCGACACGATCTATTCCGCGGCGATCATCGACACCGCCGATGGCGGCACGATCACGATGCCGCCGAGCCCGGACCGTCGCTACATCTCGATCCACTTGATCGACAACGACCACTACGACCTCGGCGTCCTGCGCGAGCCGGGGGCACACCCGCTGCCGCAGGGCGTGGGCCACATCGTCGCTATCGGGCGCGTCCAGGTGTTCAACCCGAATGACCCGGCCGACATCGCCGCGGCCAATGCCTGGCAGAACAAGATCGCGATCGACGCGAAGTCGTCCAGGCCCTTTGTCCCCGGAAACTGGGACCGGGCGAGCCTCGATAAGCTGCGCGACGAACTCGAGGTGCCGTGTCGCCGCTTCCCGAACTTCGAGCTGGCCATGATGCCGCGCGGCAAGGCTGATCCAGAGCAGCGGATCTGCGCTGCCGGCGGCGGTTGGGGATTGCTGCCGGGCGTGGAAGCCACGTATTTCTCGTATCCGGGCGGTCACCCGAACACGGAGTGCCGCCGCGCGACGTACAGGGTGCCGAAGAACGACGCCTTCTGGTCGATCACGATCTATGACGCGACGGGCTTCATCGCGCATGAGAATTCCGTCCTCAATAGCAGCAACGTGCAACTGAATCGCGACGGTACGTTCACTGCGTACTTCGGATCGAAGGAGTTCTGCGGCGACGTGCCGAACCGGCTGGACGTGCCCGAAGGTTGGAACTACATGCTGCGCGTGTACCGGCCCGACGCATCGGTGCTCAATGGTGGCTACGTGCTTCCGGAGAAGGAGTTGGTCAAGCGCTGAGGCCGCGGCGGCAGAGCGAACTGCTGACAGCCTGTTTTCTCCGCCTCTGATCGCGCTTCATCGCGCGATCAACTGCGGCCGCGACCGGGGTTCAGATCCCGCGGGAGCGGCAGGTCGCTGCCCGGTCACAGGCCCACAACACGCAGGACGCGCGCCCTTCGTAACTGGTTGATTCGGTAGATGGGCCCGGGTGGCTCACGTGGGTTCGATTCCCATCACCCGCTCCACTTTCTTGGTCTCAGTCGCGCACCCACACCGTCTTGCCTTCCTTGATCGTCTCGAGCACCTGCACCTGGTTGATCGTCGCCGGGTCCATCGTGATCGGGTTGTCGGAAAGCACGACGAGGTCGGCGAGCTTGCCTTCCTTGATGGAGCCCTTGGCCGCCTGCTCGCCGAACTGCTCGGCGCCCCAGATCGTGACCATCTTCATCGCCTCGTAGGGCGTCACGCGCTCATCGGGGCCGATGACCGCCCCGGAACGCGACGTGCGATTCACCGTGGCCCACACGACCTGCATCAGGTTCGGCAGTGCCACCGGCGCGTCGGTGTGGCTGGTGGCGTGCAGGCCCGTGTTCAGGATCGAACGCATGGGTGAAATCCTGGCGGCCTGTTCCGGGCCGACGATCTGCTTGTACCAGTCGCCCCAGTAGAAGGTGTGCATCGGGAACATCGACGGGAAGATGCCGAGCGACTTGAGCGCCTGCACCTGGTCCGGGCGGATGAACTGGCCGTGGATGAGCGTCACCTGCCCAGGCTTGACGCCGTGCTTCGCAACGACGGGCCTCAGTGCCTCGAACAACTGGTCGATGGCGGCATCGCCGTTCGCGTGCACCTTGACCGGCCAGCCCTTGCCGTAGGCCTCATCGAGATACGCCTCGGCCTGCTTCGTGTCCGGAATGACCGGATAGCCCTTGTAGCCGAGCGCCTGGCCATCGGGCGGGATCAGGTAGGGCGCGGTACGCCAGGCCGTGCGGCCCTGGGGCGAGCCATCGAGCGTGACCTTGATGCCACCGAGCCGATAGTGGTTCGAATACGTCGTGCTGAACCCTGCATCGAGTGCGGACCGGCCCGTGTAGTCCATCCAGCCGATGAAATCGATGTCGACCAGCCCGCGCCTGGCGGCATCCGCCATGACGTCGTGCATGGACCCGAACATGCGGCCCTCGTTCGCGGTGGTATAGCCGTAGCTCTTGGCCATCTCCATGCCGCGCTTCAGGAACACGTCTTTCCCTTCCTGTGTCGCCGGCGTCAGGAACCTGACCATGTGGGGAATGGCGGCCAGTTCCTCGAGGACGCCGTTCGGAGTCTTGCCGTCGGCCTCGCGGCGGATGACACCGCCTTCCGGGTCGCGCGTGCCGGCGTCGTAGCCGATCATCTTCAGGCCGAGCGTGTTGACCGCGGCGAAATGGCCCGAAATGTGCGTGGCGATCACCGGAACTGTGGTTGAAACCTTGTCGAGATCCTCGCGGGTCGGATGGCGGCCGAGCAGTGCGTCGTCGTAGCCCATGCCGAAGATCCACCCGGTCAGGGCGACGTCAGGCCCGGCGGCGAAGGTCTTCAGCCGGTCCACGAGGTCGTCGATCGTATTGACGGTACCGTCCGGCGGAGCGAGCAGGTTGGCGCCGACGGCCTGCGTGCCGAACTGCTGGGCGTGGGCGTGGCCATCGATGAACCCAGGCATCAATGTCCGGCCGCCGAGGTCCTTCAGCACGGTGCCGTCGCCCTGCCGCTCGAGCGCGGCCGCTTTGCTGCCGACGAACGTGATCTTGCCGTCGTCCACGACGATCGCTTCGACGGTGGTGGGCTGGTCGCCCTCCATGGTGACGATCGGCCCGCCCGTGATGATGAGGTCCGCCACTTTGCCGAGCTGAGTGTCGGCGGGTTTCTGGCCGCAGGCAGTCAGTACGAGGGCGGCAATTAGGATGGAGGCAACAGTCTGGTGTCGGGACATGCAGGCTTCCTTGGGTTATGCCGGCGAGGGAGTGGGTTATCGCCGTCTGCGCTTCCTTTAGTGCACGAGAGTGTTCTTGTAAAGCCTGCCGTCCTTCATGATGACGACGAAGCTCCTGTCCGGCGTTGCAACCAGCGAGGGGTCCTGCAGAGGGTCGCCGTCGACCAGCAGCAAGTCGGCCAATGCCCCTTCCTCGACCACGCCGAGGCGGCCAAGGTAGGGGTCGCGCGGCCCCGACATTGCCAGCAACTGCGCGTTGTCGTGGGTCGCCATGCGCAGCACCTCCGCGGGCGTGAACCAGCGTTGCATCTTGGCGAGCTGCGCCCCTTGCCTGGACGCGAGCTTTGAGTCGAACAGCGTGTCCGTGCCCCAAGCAAGCTTGACGCCGTGCTTCTTCGCCAGCGCGTAGGCGGTGTCGGTGCCGCCCACCATCACCAGCTGTTTGCGGCGATTCGACGACCCCTCAGGAAACGGGACTGCATCCTCTTCGTCGAGGAAGGGCTGCATGTTCCACCACACTCCCGCCTGCGCCGATGCCTTCGCCGTGGCTTCGTCCGCCAGTTGCGCGTGCTCGATGCAGCGGACGCCCGCGCGGATTGCCTGCTGGATGGCTCCCGGCGTATGGGCATGTACCGTCACGTAAGTACCCCAGGCGGCGGCCGCCTCGACCGCGGCGCGCATCTCGTCCTCCGTGTACTGCGTGACGTCGAGGGGATCGTAGTTCGAGGCGACGCCGCCGCCCGCCATGAGCTTGATCTGGCTGGCGCCTTTCATCAGTTGCTCGCGCACCGCCTGAAGCACCTGCGGACGCCCGTCCGCGATCGCAGCGAATCCCTGGCGCTCCGTGAAGTGCAAGGGTCGGTTCGCACTCCCGGGGAGGTCGTGATGCGGCGAGCGGAAATCCCCGTGTCCCGACGTCTGCGAAATTGCTGCACCCGACGGCCAGATCCGCGGCCCCATGACGACGCCTTCGTCGATGGCTCGCTTGAGCCCGAAGGTCGGGCCGGCAACGTCCCTCACCGACGTGAACCCCCGCATCAGCGTCGCCGTCGCGGCCCTTCTGGAGTGCCCAGGATTTGGTGGACACCGGATAGCATGAGGTTAGCACCGGAGGTCCGCACTGATGTCCACACGATTGAGCGCCGGTCGCGTTCGCGCGACTTACGATTTCATCAAGGCCCATCGGCATCAATACAGCGTCGAAGCCATGTGTCGCGTGCTCGCGGTTACCGCCAGCGGCTACTACGACTGGTTGAAGCAGCCGGTTTCGAACCGAGCACAGGAGGATGCCAGGCTGCTGCGACTGATCCGAGCTTCGTTTGTGGCCAGTCATGGCATCTACGGAGCGCCGCGGGTGTTCCACGATCTGCGCGAAGCCGGAGAGACCTGCAGCAAGCATCGTGTCGCTCGAGTGATGCGACAGGCCGGCCTGCGCGCGCTGCACGGCTATCGGACCCGACGCTGGGCCGTTGGCAAGCCTTCGGTTCTGATCCCCAACATTCTGCAGCGCCAGTTCACGGTGACGCGCCACAACAAGGCCTGGGTCACTGACATTAGTGTGCCGCAGCAAGCGGCGTAGGAGATGAGAGAACGACAAGAGCAACAGACAGCGTGACCTCTCGCGATCCGCCCGCAGGGGCAGGTCGCAAACCACCGCGAGCTGCTGGCGTCAAAAGCGCTGGTCGTGAGCGTCGCGGAAAAGGTGCCGCAAGGCATCAGGTAGGAACCGATGAAGGCGAACGCCCGTGAACTGCCGTTCAAGTGTCGAGATGACCAGACGACGTCGAAACCGGGAGTTGATGCTGGCCCGGGATCAGCATGGCGGCTACCTGCTTGCTGGCCATGCGGCGTCCGGCATAGAGGCAGCGCCAGCGTGGTTCGGGCTCCTATGTTGAACTGCAGGAGCCTTCGATCGCGATGTGAAGGGAAAGGCGCAAGTGCGCTGCACGAGGCCGACAGTACCGACGCGCGGTCCAGGGGCGGAGCGGCTCGTAGTAGTGTTGAAGTCGCTGTAACGGCAATGGAGCGAAGGGGCCGCGTCAGTACGTCATGGAAGCCGGCCAACTGCGACAGCAGGAGGAGCCGGTGCCCGTGACACGGCCGTTTACGATCCCGAAGCAGCTCGTCTGGAACGCGTTCCGGCGAGTCAAGGCCAACGGAGGCGCGAGCGGCGTCGACGAGGAATCGATCGTAGAGTTCGAGCGGAAGCTCGGCGACAACCTGTACAAGCTTTGGAGTCGTATGGAGTCCGGCAGCTACTTCCCGCCGCCGGTCAAAGCCGTACCGATTCCGAAGAAGAGTGGGGGCACGCGCCTACCTGGCGTGCCAACGGTCGCCGATCGAGTGGCACAGACCGTGGTCAAGCAGGTTCTGGAGCCCATCTTGGAGCCGGTGTTCGACGACAACTCCTTCGGTTATCGCCCCGGGCGCTCGGCGCACGATGCGATCGCCATGGTGCGTCGGCGAAGCTGGCGCTACGACTGGGTCGTCGAGTTCGACATCAAGGGCCTGTTCGACCACATCGACCACACGCTGTTGCTGCGCGCGGTGGGCAAGCACTGCGACACACCATGGGTCCTGCTGTACATCGAACGATGGTTGCGGGCGCCGATGGAGATGGCCGACGGGCAAAGAGTTGCGCGTGATCGCGGCACGCCGCAGGGCGGCGTGACCAGCCCGCTGCTCGCGAACCTGTTCTTGCACTACGCGATTGATGCGTGGCTGCGCCGGGAGATGAAGAGCGTGCGGCTTTGTCGCTACGCTGACGACGGCGTGATCCACTGCAAGAGCGAATGGCAGGCGCGGTTCGTGCTCGACCGGCTCGCGGCGAGGCTGAGGTCCTGTGGCCTCGAGTTGCATCCTGAGAAGACGCGAATCGTCTACTGCAAGGACATCAACCGAACGGACGACTATCCGGTCACGCAGTTCACGTTCCTCGGCTATACCTTCCGGCCGCGACGCGCGCTGGACAAGTATGGCCGGTTGTATGTGAACTTCTCGCCGGGCGTCAGCCGCGAGGCATTGCAAGCGATGCGGCAGACGGTCCGGAGCTGGCACCTGCAGCTCATGTCTGACAAGGAACTGCACGACCTCTCGAACATGTTCGGGCCGGTCCTCCGGGGCTGGTCGAACTACTACGGCAGGTTCTACCCGACGGCCCTCAATCCGCTGTGGCGCAGCGTGAACGCATACCTGGTACGGTGGCTACGTCGCAAGTACAAGCATCTGGCCCGCGGCGTTCATCGCGCGATCCGGGCGCTCGGGCGGCTCGCCGCCGACTCGCCGGGTGTATTCGTGCACTGGGATCATGGGCACTATCCCACGGCTGGCTGATGGGAGCCGGATGAGCTGCGAGGTTCACGTCCGGTTCTGCGAGGGGCTGGGGCTGCAATGCCCCGGCCTACTCACCCCTATATCCGCACCTGGCAGGGCTGGCTGTATCTGGCTGTCGTCATGGATCTGTTCTCGCGCAAGATCATCGGTTGGGCTGCGGGCCCGACGATTCATCGTGATCTCGTGCTGAACGCAGTCTTGATGGCCGTCCGTCGAAGACGACCGCGCGGCACGATCATTCATCCGACCAGGGCACGCAGTTCGGAAGCGATGCATGGCGGCGATTCTGTCGTGGCAACCACTTTGAGCCGAGCATGAGCCGCAAGGGCAACTGCTGGGACAACGCGGTCGACGAGTCCTTCTTCAGTAGCCTGAAGAAAGAACGGATCAAGAAAAAAATCTACGAGACTCGGGATTTGGCGATCGCGGACATAGCCGACTACATCGACACCTTCTACAATCGAACTCGTCGCCACAGCCACTTAGGCGGAGTAAGCCCAGACCAGTTTGAGGCAGCTCTCAGGCCAAGGCGGCGAGGTCTCCACTGAACCCTGGGAACTCCAATCAGCCACGCGGTCGACGGTCTCGATAGCAGGGAGTGCCTTTTATGTCAGCCTGTTTCAGAAACATGGTGTTGAGCCTTGGAATGTGCGCCGTCGCGAGCCCGGTGAGTGCTTCCGACTGGAAGCATGAAATCGCCCCCTACCTCTGGGGCTCGTCGATGCAAGGCACCGCCGGGGTCGGCGTCCTCACGGCAGAGACGGACCTGAGCTTCTCCGACATCCTGGACAACCTGGAATTCGGGTTTATGGGTACGTACCGCGCTTCCACGGACCGCTACTCCATCACGGTCGACGCCATCTACATGGGTCTCGGCGTGACTGAGAAGGGGCCGGGCGGCGTCCTGAAAGCCGACATCGACATGGACCAGGTCGGACTCGAGGGCGACTTCGGCTACGCCTTGAGCGATCGATTCACGGTACTGGCCGGCCTGCGTTACGTAGACCTCGAGATGCAGGTCGAGGTCGGCGGCCCGCTCGGCAACGAGCGGTCGACCCGCGAGCAAGAGAGTTGGGTGGACCCGGTCATCGGCGCGCAATACTCATGGCCGTTCGCGGACCAGTGGTCGTTGAACCTGCGCGGTGACATCGGCGGGTTTGGCGTCGGTTCCGACTTCGCCTGGCAGGCGATTGCGACACTGCGCTGGCAGTTCCCGCCGCGCACGGGCGTTGGCCTTGCCTATCGCCATCTCGACGTGGACTACGCGGACGGCAAGGGCGACGACCGCTTCCTGTACGACGTGGCCACGTCAGGCCCGGCGCTGGGCGTCGTCTTCACATTCTGAGCGAACTTCGAGCGCGGCGGCGGACCGGACCAGGCCCGGAACCGCCGCCGCATCAATGGAACGGCCCCACGCCGAACACCATGCTCACGATCGCAAAGAGCCCGATCGTGAGCAACAGCAGCGCGACGACGAGCGTCAGCGAGACCGGAAACCTGGTCTCGCCGTGGATCAACCCGTCGCGCTTCATCTCGATGCGTAGGCGCCGCAGCTCGACCATGTAGCTCACGTGGTACCCGATGCCCAGTGCGAGCATCAGGATGCCGAGCAGCACCAGCGCCTTGCCGAAGTTCCCCGCCGCGTAGGCGCTCTTCACGACCTGCGCCTCGTGCAGCTTCTGGAACACCTGGAAGATCGTGAAGCCGAAGCCGATCAGCGACAGCGAGGTGCGCATGACCGACATCAGCGTCCGGTCGGCTGACATGCGTGTGCGCTGGAACGACATGCCGGTGCGTCGCGCCGACAGGTCGGTCGAGACGTCACTCAGCTTCGGTCTCCCAGCGGCGTCCACATCGGGATGGTTGTCCATAGGCGGTCTCTCCGGCTAAGCGCTCTGCTGCAACCGTTGGGTCGCCTCCATTTCATGATCGAGGAAATAGCTCAGGAACGTGCGTATCGCCGCCACGGCCGCAAGCCGGCCCAACTCGTTCCAACTCGGCGCGAACGAGGTGCTCACGACATCGGCCGCCAGCTGGAAGGTGAGGCCGGCCACGAGCCAATGCGCGTACTCGAGCGAAATCACCCGCTTCTCGACCTGGCCCCGGCGCGTCGCGACCGTGATCCTGCCGAAGTCGAGCAGCGCCTTGGCGCTGCCGGCCGCGATGATGACGATCGCGATGCCCTCGATGACCAGGGCGACGCAGCGGGCGAACTCGTGCAGCAGCGCTTCCATGTCACTGCTCAGTGACCGGCGCCGCCGATCGCCGCCTGCATCTTCTCCAGCGCCTGATCGATGGTGAACGACGCTGCCCGCTGCCGTGGCGGGTATTCCCTGAACGTCTTCAGGAACTCCTCGACGACTCCGGAGGCGGCCGCCAGCATGTACGTCTTTCCCAGGAACCACTCGTAGTACGTGTTAGACGTCGTGTCGGCGCGCTCCAGCGGGTCCGTACGCAGGTTGAACAGTTTCGGCATGCGCAGCGGCACGAAGGGTTCCGCCCACACTTTCATCGTCCCCACGCAGCGCTGCTCCATGAAGACGACCTTCCAGTTGTCGAAGCGCACCGCGACCAGGTCGCCATCGTCGTTGAAGTAGATGAGCCCCTTTCGCGGACTCGCCACGCCCCGCTCGGTCAGGAACGGCAGCAGGTCAAAACCGTCGATGTGCACCTTGAACCGCTTGCCAGCCGCGCCGTAGCCCTTCAGCAGCTTTGCGACGATGTCGGGCTCGCCCGCCATCGCGAGGAAGGTCGGCAGCCAGTCGTGGTGCTGCACGATCTCGTTGGTGACGAAGCCTGCCGGCACCATGCCCGGCCAGCGCACCAGCAGCGGAATGCGGAACGCGCCTTCCCAGTTGGTGTTCTTTTCGCTGCGGAATGGCGTCATCGCGCCGTCGGGCCAGCTGTTCATGTGCGGCCCGTTGTCGGTGCTGTACATGACGAAGGTGTCGTCGGCGATGCCGAGCTCGTCGAGCAGGTCGAGCAACTGGCCCACTTGCCGGTCGTGATCGATCATCGTGTCGTGATACGGCGATTGCCAGCGGCCCGCCTGGCCAAGGCTCTCCGGCTTGGTGTGCGTCCGCCAGTGCATGTGAGTCGTGTTGACCCAGCAGAAGAACGGCTTGCCGGCCGCGTGCTGCCGCTTCATGAAATCACTGGCCGCGGCGACGAATTCGTCGTCGCAGGTTTCCATGCGCTTGCGGGTCAGCGCACCCGTGTCCTCGATCTTCTGCTTGCCGATCCGGCCCCAGCGGGGCTGCTCCGTCGGGTCGTCCACGTCGGTCGCCGAGCAGTGCAGCACGCCGCGAGGTCCGTAGGCCGCCTTGAATTGCGGGAATTCCTTCGGGTCCGGATAGTCACGATCCTCGGGCTCTTCCTCCGCGTTGAGGTGATAGAGATTGCCGAAGAACTCGTCGAACCCGTGCACCGTCGGCAGGTACTTGTTGAGATCGCCAAGGTGGTTCTTGCCGAACTGGCCGGTCGCGTAGCCCTGCACCTTCAGCAATTCGGCGATCGTCGGGTCCTCCGCCTGCAGGCCGACGTCCATGCCGGGTGCGCCGACTTTCGACAGGCCTGTGCGGAAGACGCTCTGCCCGGTGATGAACGCGGCACGGCCCGCGGTGCAGCTCTGCTCGCCGTAGGAGTCCGTGAACATCATTCCTTCGGCGGCGAGCCGGTCGATGTTGGGCGTGCGGTATCCCATCACGCCACGGCTGTAGCACGAGAGATTCCAGATGCCGATGTCGTCGCCCCAGATGACGAGGATGTTGGGTTTGCTTGCGTCTGCCATTTCAGTCTCCTGCCACGGGCTTGCCCCGTGGCTCCGTGACACCGCTGCCGCTTGATATCACTTGCCGGCTCCCGCACCTTGCTCGAGCTGCCGCATCACCTGGTCGATGTTGAAGCTCGCCGACTTCTGCCGTTGCGGGAACTCCTTGAACGACTGCAGGAAGTGCCCAACCAGCGCCTGCATGGGCACGAAGGCCCACATCTTGTCCGCCACCCACCGCATGGCCATCGGCGACGCGGCGAAGTTCACGTGGGCCTCGAAGGGGTCCATGCGCAGGTTGGCGATCCGCGGGAACGCCAGCGGCAGCGGCGGGCCGCCGTACAGCCAGTCGCCCGGCTCTGCGAAGATGGCCTTCCAGTCGCGCACGCGCACGGCATTGAGGTTGCCGCTGTCGTCGAAGTAGAAGATCTCCTGGCGCTGGCCCGGCTCCTTGCCCGCGAGCAGCTCGCGCTGGTCGTAACCGTCGAGGTGCACCTTGAAGGTCCTGCCGTTCGCGACGTGACTCTGCTTGAGCTTCTCCTTGACGTCAGGCTCGCCGGCGGCCGCGAGCAGCGTCACCGCCCAGTCCTCGAGCGAGAAGATGCCGTTGATGACCGTGCCCGGCTTGACGACGCCCGGCCAGCGGACGACGGACGGAACGCGGAAGCCGCCTTCCCAGGTGCCGCCCTTCTCGCCGTGGAACGGCGACTCGCCGCCGTCGGGCCAGGTGAATTTCTCGGCGCCGTTGTCGGTCGAGAACACCACGATGGTGTTTTCGGCGACGCCGAGTTCGTCGAGCTTGGCGAGCAGCGCGCCGACGATGTCGTCGAGCTGCTTCATGCCGTCGGCATACAGCCCGTAACCCGTGCTGTTCTCGTACTTCGGGCTCAACCGCGTCCAGCAGTGCATCCGGGTCGAGTTGTGCCAGACGAAGAACGGCTTGCCGGTCTTGACCGCGCGTTCCATGAACTCGAGCGAACCGGCGAGGAACTCCTCGTCCACGGTCTCCATGCGCTTGCGCGTGATCGGACCGGTGTCCTCGATCATCTGCTTGCCGACCTTGCCGAAGCGCGGGTCGATGGTCGGGTCATCGACATCCGTGGCCTTGCACCGCAGCGCGCCGCGCGGGCCGAAGCGCTCCTTGAACCTCGGATCCTTCGGATACTGCGGGTCCTCCGGCTCCTCCTCGGCGTTCAGGTGGTAGAGGTTGCCGAAGAACTCGTCGAAACCATGCACCGTCGGCAGGTACTCGTTGCGGTCGCCGAGGTGATTCTTGCCGAACTGGCCGGTCATGTAGCCGTGGTTCTTCAAGAGATCGGCGATGGTCGGGTCCTCCGGCCGCAGGCCGAGTTCGGCGCCTGGCAAGCCGACCTTCAGCAGCCCGGTGCGGAACGGGTGCTGGCCCGTGATGAAGGCCGCCCGGCCGGCCGTGCAGCTCTGCTGCCCGTAGCAGTCGGTGAAGAGCGCGCCCTCCGCCGCGATGCGGTCGATGTTCGGGGTCCGCCCGCCCATCATGCCGCGGTGATAGCAGGAGAGGTTCCAGATGCCGATGTCGTCACCCCAGATGACGAGGATGTTGGGTTTGGTCGGCTTCGCCATGGTTACCTCCTCGCCGTCGCCGCACGATGCGGTCGATCGGCCCGCGGATCAGCAGATAGGGAACGAACCCCAGCAGGAGCGCGATGCCGAGCGCTTCGCCGGGGTATACGGTGCCGTGCACCTTGAACTGGTAAATCGCGTCGATCACCACGCCGAGCAGCACGACCTTCAGGGTCGCCTTGACTCCCTCGCGGAGGCGCTCGCGCCGGTGGCCGGGGTCGCGCAGCACGGTCCAGAAGTAGGGTGACCGGCCTGTTCGCGCGTCCTTGTAACCGTCGCGCACGGCGAACAAGACCGCCATCAGCGGCTGCAGGGCCAGACGGAACGCGAACGGGCCTGCAGGGCGCGCGAGCAGATCCGTCCACATGCGAAGCAAGAAGTCCTGCAGTTCCGACATGCGCCTTCCTTACGCGTTAGTGCCCCCCGCTGCGCGGTGCACGCAGTCGCGCGGCGATCCGCACCGCTTCCGGCACCGCATGCGCAAAGAACCGCTTGAGTCCGGGGCACAGATAGTTGAGGCCCGGCTCGCCATCCGGCGTGCGCAGAACGCGGTTCTTCGGGCATTCACCCCAGCAATCGCGGAGGAATTCGCACTTGCGGCAGTACTCCGGCAAGGCTTCCGATTTCGCGTAACCGAATTTCACCTGGACCGGGTCGAACACCATCTCGCCGAGCGAGCGCTCGCGAACGTTGCCCAGCCGGTACTCCGGATAGACGTAGTGGTCGCAGCTGTACACGTCGCCATTGTGCTCGAGCGCGACACCCTTGCCGCAGACCTCGCTGTGGATACAGATCTGCGACGGCAGCCCCATGTGCTGCGCGACCAGTGTTTCGCAGAAATTGACCAGCACCTTGCCGAAGTCGCGGGCCAGCCATTCGTCCCACACCTTGGACAGAAAGTAGCCGTATTCGTCGGGATCGACGGACCACGGGGTAACCACCGATTGCGCATGGTCCGGATGCGCCGACGGACTGCCGATGATCGGCAAGCGCTCCGTGTCCCAGGCCTGCGGTGCGGTTGTTTCAAAATCCTTGATCGCGACGATCGGGATGAACTGCAGGTAGGTCGAGCCCAGTTCACGCCGGAGGAAGCGGTAGACGTCGAGCGGTCGCGAAGCATTGAACCGGTGCACGCAGGTCAGCGTGTTGAAGCGGACTCCGTGCTTCTGCAATGTCCGCGCCGCGGCGAACACCCTGTCGAACGTCGGTTCCGCGTGCTTCGAAATCCGGTAGTGATCGTGAATGTCGCGCGGGCCGTCGATGCTCAGGCCGACGAGGAACCGGTTTCGCTTGAGGAAATGCGCCCAGTCGTCGTTGAGCAGGGTGCCGTTGGTCTGCAGGTCGTTCTCGATACGCTGCCCGGCCTTCGCATGCATCTTCTGCAGCGCGACGACTTTCTCGAAGTACTCGAGGCCGAGCAGCGTGGGTTCGCCGCCCTGCCAGGAGAAGACGACTTCGTCGGCGGTGACGCTCTGAATGTAGTCCCGCACGAACCGGTCGAGTAGCTCGTCGTCCATGTGCCCGCCGCTCGGACCGCCCGGCAACTTCTGCTTGCTCAGATAAAAACAGTAGGTGCAGTCGAGGTTGCAGGCCGATCCAGCCGGCTTGGCCATCACGTGGAATCGCCTGCCGGCGCGCTCCGCGAGCCGCTGCGGCGCAGAGTAACGGTCGAGCGATCCGGGCACGCCTTGCGGGCGTGACGGGCTCATCGGCGCCTCCCTTCTGGCTCGAGGCTGGGCGCACCACCAACGGCGCGTCGTCCACCCTATCGCTGGCAAGATAACGCTAGCCGCTCAAGCCTTGCATTCGGGCTATAGGAGCCATCGGCAGGTATAAATCGCTAGCGGTCACTTGAGCCGTATTCCTTCCGCACCGGGTCCACTCGGCAGCCGGTGTCGCGCCCTTCGCCCTTCTCGTGTCCGCGTACGACCCGACCTTGCGGGAGCTCTACACGAGCTTCGGGTCGGACGATCTGATTCACCGCCGCGGCCTACTCGAGGTGCTCCGCGGCGACTCGGCCTTCAGCACCGAGCCCTTCGCACGATTGCTCGAGCGCTACCTGGGCGAAGCCGAGGTTGCCGCCATTGCCGCGGAAGGACGCAAGGGACGCTCGCTGCTGATCGGAACCACGAACCTCGATGCCGCGCGACCCGTCATCTGGGACATCACTCGCATTGCGATGAGCGGGATGCCGGACGCCAAACGTCTGATTCACGACGTCGTCCGCGCCTCGACCGCGATACCGGGTGCGTTTCCGCCCGTCCTGTTCAAGGTCGAGGCCAACGGTGTGCGTTACGACGAGATGCACGTCGACGGCGGCGTCACGTCGCAGCTGTTCCCGGGACCGACCGGCCTGGAATGGCGCCGGATTGCCGAGCGCCTGCGGGTCGAGGGCCCGCCGCAGCTCTATTTGATCCGCAACTCAAAGTTGTCACCACGCTGGGAGGCGCTCTCGCCGCCGATTTCGATCTCGAACCCAAAGAGTTGTTCGACCCCGAGTACATGAGGGCCCTGTTCGAGCGCGGCGTTGCAGCCGGTCGTGACGAGAACTCGTGGATCCGACAGGGGCATTGACGGCGTCGCCGGGCGGAGGCTTATAGTCGAGCGGCCCACATGGGGGGCGTCATGCTCGATAAGAGCAGAATGCGCCAGCATCACCTCGAGGTCACCTACGTCCTCGGCCGCTTCATGACGGAGCATTTCATTCGCGTTTACAAGGCGTTCGACGGCGACCTGACGGCAGCGATCGTGCTCGGCACGATTGGTCAGTACAACTGTCGGCGTTATTACACTGAAGTCGGCGCGAAAGCAGCCGAAGGGTTCCATCGACTGGCAGAGCGGGGCGAGCACCTGCCCCACGCGCGGCCCTGCAATGCGATGTCGATCAGCCAGTCGACCGGGATCCTGCCCGGCCAGCGCACCAGCATCGGCACGCGGACCCCACCTTCCCAAGTCGTCATCTTCTCCGAGCGGAACGGCGTGGTGCCGCCATGGGGGAACGTCGAGTGCTCGACGCCGTTGTCGCTCGAGTAGATCACGATGGTGTCGTCCGCAATCCCCATCGCGTCGAGCCGCTCGAGGATCAGGCCCACCTGCTCGTCGTGCTGGAGCATGCCCGCGCCGTAGGCATCGTGATAGCTCGTGAACTCCCGTGCCTGTTCCCGGTATTTCTGCGGCGTCCGCGTAAAGGTGTGCATGCGGGTGGTCGCGAACCAGACGAAGAACGGATTGCCCTCCGCTTGCGCCTTGTCCATGAACTTTGCGCCCGCCCGGATGAGTTCCTCGTCGACAGTCTCCATGCGCTTTCGGGTCAACGGACCGGTGTCGACGATCCGTTGCTTGCCTACCTTGCCGAAACGGGGATCGACGGATTCATCCACGGTGTCGGTGGCCCAGGTGTGCAGCACGCCACGCGGTCCATGACGCTGCTTGAACTGCGGATCGCGAGGGTAGTCCTCGTCCTCGGGCTCCTCCTCGGTGTTCAGGTGATAGAGGTTGCCGAAGAATTCGTCGAATCCGTGCAGCGTCGGCAGGTGCTCGTTCCGGTCACCCAGGTGGTTCTTGCCGAACTGCCCCGTGGCGTAGCCTTGCGTCCTCAGCACCTCGGCGAGCGTGGCGTCGTGGGCCTGCATGCCCACCGGTCCCCCGACCATGCCCACCGAGGTCAGGCCGGTGCGGATGGGATACATGCCCGTGATGAACGCGGCCCGCCCGGCGGTGCAGGACGGGTGCGCGTAGTGATCGGTGAACAGAGCACCTTCTCGCGCGATGCGATCGATGTTCGGTGTGCGGTAGCCCATTACACCGCGACTGTAGACGCTGAGGTTGGTGAAGCCGACGTCATCGCCCCAGATGACGACGATGTTTGGCTTCCGCGCTGGCGCTGCCTCGGCAGTGCCGAGCACCAGACCGGCGAGAGCCCATGTTGCGATCAGCAGTCCACGGATACTTTGCGTGGTCATCGGTGACGGTCCTCTCACAAAAGCACGAAAGTACTTCCGGATGGCCAAGGCTGGTGTCGCGAGCGTACAGACCCGCTTCCCGATCCGTGGGTGGTTCGCCGAGAGCCATCCGCTGTTCAGACAGGAACTCCTCGCGCTGGCCCGCCCGAAGTCCCATGCAGCCGGCAGCGTGATCTACCAGGCCGACGAACTCGGGCTGGACGTCTTCGGTATCAGCTCCGGTGTGGTCACCTTGCAGAGCAGGTTGACCCATCCGGTACAGGTCGCTGACGGTGAACGACCCTTCGCGACTGCGTGACGTCGCCGATGCCGGGCATCGCGATATCACAGCGGTCGAGACGCATCGTGCAATCCGTCCGGGTGGTTCGACAGGGTAAGATGGTGCGGCAATGGACCAGCACCCTGCTGGCCGGAGACCTTCATGCCGCTGCGCTTCCCCGGACTGTTCCTCATCGTTGCCCTGCTCGCCGCCTGCTCCGGCGAGAAGCCCCAGTCGCCCCCTGATGCGGGCGTCGTCGACATGCACAACAGCCAGAACTCGCTGGACTGGAGCGGCGTGTATGAGGGCATCGTGGCCTGTCAGGCCTGCCCCGCCACCCAGATGCGGCTCACTCTGGGTCAGGATGGCCGCTTCGAGCTCAGCCGACGTGCCCTGGTCCGCGGCGCTACTCCTGCCACCGCGACGGGCCAGTTCACGTGGCAGCCGGATGGCAACACCATCGTCCTCGATGCCAGCGGCGGTGGCCAGGGATTCGCCGTCGGCGAGGGACGCGTCATCGTGCTCAACAGCGATGGCTCGCGCCCCGACGCGGCCGGTGCCTCGCTGCTCCGTCTTGCATCGGTGCAGCCGGATGCGCGAACCGGCTTGGCCGAGATGCTCGAGGACCACCGCTGGACTCTATCCAGCGCCACGGATGCCGGCAACCAACCCCTGGGCAGCCTGTTTCCCTCGGCGGACCGCCCCTTCGTCTTCAATTTCGCCGGGTCGCGACTCATGGTGGAAGGTGGCTGCAATGGCCTGCGCGGTGGCTATCAGCTGGGCGCGGACGGCCTGCTCACGCTGAGCCAGCTGGCCAGTACCCAGATGGCCTGCGATCCGCCGCTGATGGCCGCTGACAAGGCCTTGTCCAGCCTGCTGGCGAGGCCGGTGGAACTGGTGATGGTGTCGGGACCGGAGCCGACGCTGGCCATGTTGGCCGCATCCGGCGAGACCCTGCTGCTCACTGGACAGCTGACACCGGAAGCGCGGTTCGGTCCGGCCACCACCGTCTTTTTCGAAGTTGGCCCGCAGCGCCTGGCCTGCGACAACTCCCCGAGCGGCGATGGCCTGTGCCTGCAGGTGCGCGAGATTCTCTTCGATGAAAAGGGCCTGCGCGTGGGTACGCCCGGCGAGTTCCAGGCCTTCCCGGGGACGATCGAGGGCTACACCCATCAGGCTGGCACGCGCAACGTGCTGCGGGTCAAGCGCTTCCAGCCCGGTGATGCGCAGGGGGACCCGAACGCCGCGGTCTTTGTCCTGGACCTGATCGTGGAATCGGCAACGATGGCGGAGTAGGTGGGGGCGCGGCGCCGCTGTGGCTCAGCGTTGCAACGTTCACACGCTGATCACACGCAGGGCCGGCGCCAGCGATGAGTCATTGATCTGGTGAGTGAGGCAGGGTGGCTCTCGTGAGTTCGATTGCCATCACCCGCATTTTTGCGCCCCGGTGGGCGGCCGCGCTCTGTGGATCGCTCGCCGTCACCTTGGGAGACTTCTCCGCGGGCGCGCAGGGTCCGCACGACCTGCTCACCACGTCGATCGAGACGGCCCTCGTCGAGGAGCGCCTCGTCGGGGCGACGTGGGCGCTCGTGACTCCAGAGGGCACGACGACCGGCGCGGCGGACGACCTGCTCAAGGCGACGGACGTGGCGCACGACATGGTGACCCGCTATGGCATGGACGCGAACGTCGGGCACGTGGTGTACGAGGAACGGCAGCCGGTGTTCCTCGAGGCGCCTGAGCCCGTCGCTCGCGGTGGGGTGCACGTCAGCGAGCGCACTGCCGAGGCGATCGACGCGGCCGTGCGCGCACTGGTGGACGCCGCCTTCGAGCGCGCGACCCGGGTACTCACGGCTAACCGCGCCGTGCTGGAACGCTGCGCGAGTGAGCTGCTGACCCACGAGACCGTGGAAGAAGGACGACTCAAGGAGCTGACGGCCGGCCTCGTGCGTGAACTGGGCGGCGGAGGGATTGCCGCGCGGGACACTTGAGCGGGATGTGGTGCGCCAGACTGGTAGCGCTCGGGGCCTGGCCGATCGCTGCCGGACCCGCGGCGTCGCCCGAGGTCACCGTCTGCGTCCAGCACGCTGGGCCGCAGTAGCCCACGGCAAACCGACAGATCCGGGTCGAAGCGGTCGCTCACACGTGAATCACACGCCAGAGCATCGATCTTCATAAGTGACTGATCGCGTGAGCGGAGCCGCACAACTCACGTGGGTTCGATTCCCATCACCCGCTCCAGTTCCTCGCCAGGCTGAGGCGACGTCAGCCAAGGCCAGCCAGAGCAACTTCAGGAACTCGCGCGGCGGTTGCTGGGCCTGACGCTGGCCGGCGCTGGCTGATGCTGGCGTGGTAATCACACGCAGGAGCGGCCGTACTGTGTTGTCGCCGATACCAGTCGTTCGATGACGTCATCGAGCCCGTGCTGCCTGCCAGCGCGCGAGAAGGTGACGCTCGGACTTCGCTGAACAGCCAGAAGCCGTTGCTCATATAGTCGACCTGCTAAGCCTACGAGCAGTCGCTCGCCCTTGCTCCGAGTGTTGTGCGGCTGCAATGCTATGGTTCGCGCCGCCCAAGGTCTGGCGACACGAATGGCACGCAAGCAAGTGACGAACAATGCACTCCATATCCGCCTACGCTACTTGCGCAATGCCGAGGCCGTTCTTGCGCTGGCCCTCCCTGGCGCGCTGGCGTGGCATTGGTTGCGGTCGGGGGCGGCGGTCGACTGGGCATTGCGCCTGCCGCCTGCAGTGCTGGTCGGCCTGATGTTGCTTCAAGGGGCGGGATATTGGCACCTGAAGCTCCTTTCGATGCAATCGCGCCAGCCCTTGCCGGTCTACTTCCGGCCGCTATACCGCAGTCTTCGGACCGCCGATCTGATTGCCCTGGTCGTCGTGACGATCTGGCTGGCGGTGACGGCCCTGCGCGGCGCCGCCACGACCGACCTTGCATGGGCAGCCGGCATATTGGCTTTTGCCGTGCTCGAGTATGTGAACTACTTCGGCGTGCAGCTCATGCATGACACTGGCGCCGATTTCCACTATCTATGGCGCCACCGCCGACTGCGGCGAGCCGCCTTGGCAACGGACTTGGCGCGTCGCCAAGGGGGAGCCTGAAGCGTCGGTGGAGCAGCGGATCGCACCGTGCATGTTCGAAGAACATGCGCTGGGGCTGTCGACTGTTTCGAGCCTTGCGGCACGGATTCGCGGCCCAGCTCAGACGAATGCTTTAGGCTGACTCAAAGGGCGGCAATGGGTCGTTCCTTACCGTAGGACGTCCGCTGTCGGGGCACGGTTCTATCGGGAATGGCGCCTCGCTGCATGTTCACACGTCAATCACACGCCGGAGCATCGCTCTTCGTAAGTGATTGATCGAGTGGGCGGAGCCGGACGACTCACGTGGGTTCGATTCCCATCACCCGCTCCAATCCCCTCCAAGGCGCTGGACCACTCCAGACGATGTGAGACCACACAGGTCTCTGATCCACTTGGGGAATTGGCTCTTTCCCGGGTTCAGTCCTAGATCCTGCGGATTGTCTCAGACCGGCTGTCGCGGTCCTCGCTTTCACACGTGGGGTCACGCGCGGCTCAGTCAGGCCGCGTGTGAATTTCTATGCGCTCTTTGAGGCCATCGTCGAGCAGTTCGGGTTAACCCTTGATCGTGCTCAGTTCGTCGACGTTGAGCTGACCGTGTTCGGAGACATCAGGTCAGTACCTCGCGCCGGGGCCAGTCAACCGATGGCTGCTCCAGGTTCGTCGCCCCGGTGCCATGGCCAGCGGCCCTCGACCTCGAGTTGTAGCGCCATGCTCAGGAATGTCCTGATGATCACGATCAGCGCTAGGATCAGTACGTTTTCGAGTGTCGGCGCCACGACGACCGTGCGGATGATGTCGCCCGCGATGAGGAACTCGAGTCCCAGCAGAATCGCCCGACCTAGGCCCTGCCGGTAAGCGCGATAGGCGGTGTTGAAATCACGCATACGCCGTAGCACGAAATGGCCCGTAGCGACGGCGGCACCGATCACGATGATCAGTACTCCGAATGCGTCGACGCACCTCCCTACCAGTTCCATGAGTTCGCGGTAGTACTGCATCGCTTGCCCCTTGATCGTAACGGCTGCCGTCGAGCCTATAGGGCCGGTTGCACAGGGCGCCGACCGTCCGTTGGCGGCTCCAGTCTGCGCTCGATCCGATGGCGCGCCATCCGTGTAATTCACGGACGGGCAGCCACCCGCTTGTTCAGTTGCCGCACGTGGAACGGCGTTCGGCGGCGCATTGACCTGGGCGTGGGCGAACTCGACACGGAGCCGCCGTTCGTTTCCCATCGCCCGCTCCAATTGCGCTCAGGCGCGGCAAACCCCTCGGTCATGATCCGCCCTTCCCAAAGCAATGGGATGGACCCCTCCCCACTCCTACGGCATCGAGTGCCAGACTGGAGGTGTGTAATCACCAGTCACGGAATGAGGAGGGGTCGTCATGAAGCTTACTCGCGTGGGTGTGGATTTGGCCAAGCAGGTCTTCCAGGTGCACGGCGTCGATCGCGCAGAGCGTCCTGCCTGGTGCAACGGAGTGCTAGCAAAGTGGGGTGGGGTCCATATACGGACATTCGCGACCGGGTACTATCGGCCGAGACTGTGTGAAAACGGTGCACGCGCTGTCGACCGCGTTTTTGCGCTGCACTTCTGGAGCCCGTAGATTCTATTCTGCACAGCTATCGTCGTTGAAATTTGCAGAATCGAACGTACGCGAAACCGTACGCGTGTTTTCACACAGTCTCGGCCAGCAGCAGTCGTTACCGAGAGCCTGAAAGTTCCGCCGCTCACCCGTTCAAGGCGAGACGAGTACAGTTCTCAGATAGCCCAATCGCACACGGACAGGAACACTGTTTATCGAGGGCCAGCAACGCAGCCAAGGCTCAACACGGTGGATGAACTTCAGCTCCTGATCGATCTGCACAAGGACGGCCCGCGCCAGGGTCCGGGTGGAGACAACGAAACTCGTCTCGCCATTGCACTGTCAGGGTTGAAGCATGTGTCGGACCTCAAGATCGCGGACATCGGTTGCGGCGCAGGCGCCTCGACGCTCGTGCTGGCCCGCGAACTCGATGCGCACCTTACAGCCGTCGACTTCCTTCCGGAGTTCCTGGCCAGGCTCGAAGACGCCGCTGGCCGTGCCGGGCTCTCGGACCGCATCACGACGCTCTCGGCCTCCATGGAGGCCCTTCCGTTCGCAGAATCGGCGTATGACGCGATCTGGTCGGAGGGTGCGATCTACAACATGGGCTTCGCCGCGGGGATCAAGGCTTGGCGCAGGTACCTGAAGCCGGGCGGCGTTCTTGCCGTATCGGAATTGACTTGGTTGACCGATCAGCGCCCGGAGGAACTGCAAACGCATTGGGAGAGGGAATACCCAGAGGTAGGCACTGCCTCCAGCAAGATCGCCATCCTGGAACGACTCGGATTCTCACCGATCGGGTATTTCCCGCTGCCTGAACACTGCTGGCTCGACAATTACTATCGGCCGATGCAGCAGCGCTTTTCCGGTTATCTGGATCGTCACGAAGGCTCGGCAGGGGCGAGGGCGATCGTGGCAGCTGAAGAGAAGGAGATCGCGCTCTACGAGCGCCACAAGGCCTTCGTCGGTTACGGGTACTACATCGCCCGGAAGGTCCCCGGGTGAATCGTCTGTCGCTCATGGGCACTCGTCTATTTGCCGATGTCCGCCTGGGGTCGAAAGCGCCGGTCGGATGTCCACAGTTGGGATCGGGACCGCTTGCTGCTTTTCGCAGCCGGGTCGCGGTTCAGGGCGGGGCGGTGAGGGATGTCAATTCCGTGGCTTGCGCGCGCAGCTCGTGAGCGCTACAAACGTAGTACGCCGCATGCATGGCAGGACTTGGCTCATGGCTGAGACGACTACGATTCGCTTGCCACCCAAACTGCGCGCGCGCATCCACGCGCTCGCGAAGCAATCCGGACGCTCGGCTCACAGCTTCATCCTCGAAGCAGTAGAACGGCATGCCGACTACGAGGAGCAGATGCGCAGCCTCGTCAAGGAAGCATTGGCGGCCGACGAGGAGATCGAGCGGACCGGCGAGGTCTATCGCGCGGACGACGTGCATGCCTGGGTGGAACGCCTGGCCCGCGGTCACGACCCTGCGCGGCCGAAGCCGTGGCGACGGTAGTCTATGCGGCGCGGGCGCTGTCCCACCTCGAGCGCGCCTTCCAGTTCCTGGCAAGCGAGAACCCGGATGCGGCCATTGCGGCGGCTGGGGCCATCCGCTCTGCCGTCGAGAACCTGGCCGCGCATCCGTTGCTTGGGCGGCGCGTGCACGGCGACATTAGGGAACTCGTGATTTCCTTCGGCCAGACGGGGTACATCGCGCTGTACCGGTTCGTTGTCCCGCAGGACGAAGTGAGGGTGCTCGCGATCCGACATCAGCGGGAGATTGGATTCGTGCCATAGGCACGTTGCGCGATCTGTTGCCAGGGTGTGGCCACGCGGCGGGTGGCGGATCGCCGCGCGGTCAGACGTCAATCACACGCCGCAACATCGCTCTTTGCAAGTGATTGATCTGCCCAGACGAGCGGCGTTGCTCGCGTGGGTTCGATTCCCATCACCCGCTCCACTTTCCCGCCAGGCTGAGACCGCGCCCGCCAGCTGCGGTCAAAGCTCTGCGCGCTGGCTGTTGTCGTCAATCGCGGGACCAAACCGTCTTGCCCTCCTTGATCGTCTCGAGCACCTGAATCTGGTTGATCGTCGCGGGATCCACGGTGAGCGGATTGTCGGAAAGCACGACGAGATCGGCGAGTTTGCCTTCCTTGACGGAGCCCTTCGCCGCCTGCTCGCCGAACTGCTCGGCGCCCCAGAGAGTGATCATTTTCAGCGCTTCGTAGGGCGTGACGCGTTCGTCGGCGCCGATCACTGCCCCCGAGCGCGACGTGCGGTTCACCGTGGCCCACACGACCTGCATCAGGTTGGGAAGCGCCACCGGCGCGTCGGTGTGGCTGGTCGCGTGCAGGCCCGTGTCCAGGATCGAGCGCATCGGCGAAATCAGTGCAGCCTGCTCCGGGCCAACGATCTGCTTGTACCAGTCGCCCCAGTAAAACGTGTGCATCGGGAACATCGAGGGAAAGATGCCGAGTGATTTCAGCTCCTGCACCTGGTCCGGGCGGATGAACTGGCCGTGGATGAGAATCACCTGGCCCGGCCTGACACCATGTTTCGCGACGACCGGCTTCAGCGCCTCGAACAACTGGTCGATGGCGGCATCGCCGTTGGCGTGGACCTTGACCGGCCAACCCTTGGTGTAGGCTTCGTCGAGATAAGCCTCGACCTGCTTCGTATCAGGAATGGCCGGATAGCCCTTGTAGCCAGGCTCCTGACCATCGGGCGGGATCAGGTAGGCGACGCTGCGCCAGGCCGTGCGGCCCTGCGGCGAGCCGTCGAGCGTGATCTTGAGTCCGGCGAGACGATAGTGGTTCGTGTACGCTGTGGCGAAGCCACGGTCGACCTCGCCGCGGTTGGAGTAGTCCATCCAGCCGTTGAAATCGATGTCGAGGAGCCCGCGTGCGGCGGCGTTCTCCATGTCCGCGTGCATGGCACCGAACATGCGGCCCTCGTTGGCGGTGGTGTACCCGTAGCTCTTGGCCATCTCGAGGCCGCGCTTCAGGAAAGTGTCCTTCCCTTCCTGGGTGGTCGGCGTGAGGAATTTCACCATGTAGGGCATGGCGGCCAGTTCCTCGAGCACCCCGTTCGGGGTCCTGCCGTCGGCCTCGCGGCGGATGACGCCACCTTCGGGGTTGGCCGTGCTGGCGTCGTAGCCAATCATCTTCAAACCGAGCGTGTTGACCGCCGCGAAATGGCCCGAGATGTGCGTGGCCATGACCGGGGCCGTCGTCGAGACCTTGTCGAGATCCTCGCGCGTGGGATGGCGGCCGAGCAGGGCATCGTCGTAGCCTATGCCGAAGATCCACCCGGTCAGGGCGACGTCCGGCCCGGCGGCGAAGGTCTTCAGCCTGTCCACGAGGTCGTCGATCGTATTGACGGTGCCGTCCGGCGGGGCGAGCAGATTGGCGCCGACGGCCTGCGTGCCGAACTGCTGGGCGTGCGCATGGCCATCGATGAACCCGGGCATCAACGTCTTGCCGCCGAGGTCCTTCATCACCGTGCCGTCGGCCTTCTGCTCGAGCGCGTCCGCCTTGCTGCCGATGAACGTGATCTTGCCTTCGTCAACGATGAAGGCTTCGACGGTGGTGGGCTGATCGCCCTCCATCGTCACGATGGGGCCGCCGAAGACGATGAGGTCCGCGACCGCTAACGGGGTCGTGTCGGCAGGTTTCTTGCTGCAGGCAGCCAGTACGAGAGTGGCGACGAGAATCGAGGCAATGGCCGGGCGGCGGGTCATAGGTGCTTCCTTGTGTATGGACCGTGGCTCCGCTGAAGGCGGTCGCCAGGATTGACGAGTGAAGGCGCCGGCGATTCACACGCCGATCACACGCAGCCGTTGCCGCGCGTGCAAGTGATTGATTGAAGATCGGATCGTGCGGCGGTCACGTGGGTTCGATCCCCACCACCCGCTCCGCGTGGAGATCCAGCTGAGCTAACGTCAGTCAACTCCAGCCAAGGTGTCCCGGGAAAATTGCGCATCCACCGGGCGGTCTTGCCAGGCCTTCATCGTGCAGAAAGGCCCCGCCGTAGCGGGGCCCGGGCTCACTGTTCCAGTCGCGCTCAGGGTATCGGGTAGAAGCGCACCTGCACGTTGTACGCGCCGGTCGTGTCTAGGTCCCACAGATAGCCTACGAAATCAGCGATGTTGAACACCCACTTGTCCGTGTACTCGTTGCAGGTGGCCTGAACTTCCACTGTGTCCACCGGACACACGCCTTCCACCGGAAGCGAGCAGTTCACGTAGTTGCCCGCTCCGTCGGTACCACAGCACAAGGTCGTGTTCGCCAGCGTTAGGTCGGTGGGCACGGAGCACACGAGTCCGGACCACTCGAACATACCGGTCAGATTCGTCGCTTTGCGAACGCCCTTGTCGGTCGAACTCGTCCGCAGGATCGTGACTTCCTCTTCTCGATAAGTGGTAACCGTGCCGTCGGACTCGACTTTGCCCACCAGGATCAGGTCGTTGCCGGCCTCGTCCTGGACGTACTCGAATCCGCCCTGCTTGAAGGTCACGGTGGGTTCGCCGTCGCTGCCCGGCTTGCCCGTGATCCGGGCGTACACGGCATAGCCATTGGCACTGGCGGGAAGCCGAAGCGTCGCGCCGTCACCCTGCGCCGCGCCTAAATCCGGGAAGCTCTGCGTACACCAGTCGGTCACTTCCAGTTGAGCCGTCGTCGTCGCGCCACGCGGGCCCTTTGCGCCCGATTCCATCAGGATCGTGATCGGGTCATTACCCTGTACGCGCGGAAAAAAGATGACGCCGCCGTACAGCTGGTTTCCTGCGAGGTCGTATTCCGCCCCCGGGCAGGCGAACTCGGCCTTCTTGCCGATGATGTTCAGGTTGAAGTGCGACCCGCTCGGAAAACCATTGCCGAATGGCAGGCCCGACGAGTCGACAGGCTTCGCAGCGAATGCGGGAGTCGCCGACAGCGTAACGCCCAATGCCAGCGTCGAGGTAATCAATCGTGTTCTCATCAGGTACCCTCCAACTGTGGTTGCACCCCGACACGCCCGGTCAACGCAGGAGCTGCGACGCGGACGGGCCGGTCCGTTGCGAGGGTCGCCGAATGTCGGTTCGGTCCCCGACATCCGAGAGTTGCGACAGGATCAGTGCTTGCGGGCACTGACACACTGCCATCAGGTCTTCGGCACCCGGCGATCATGGCTTCCGGAGAGGAAGCTGTAGACCCGTGGTTTTGCGTCCGCAGCTTTCGCTGCGTTTGCCTTTCTCGGACCCTCGGACGAGCCCTGCGGCTCGCTGCAGAGATTCTAGAACGGCATCGGGCTTCTGTGAGCCAATAACCAGTGGACATGCCCGACGCGTGGACGCCGTCACGGTAATCGACATATCCATTCGGCGGGAAGCGGACATAACGCCGCGGTCCTGGTGGCCCAATCCCGATTGACTCCGCACGGGCGAAGTCATGCGCGCCAATTCGCGCTCACACGCCCATCACTCGCGGGACCGGCGCGCCTCGAGTGACGACAGCGTAGTGCTGGTCGTTGATGAATCTGAGCTGGCCGCTCGAGTGGATGACCTGTTCGCCGATCACGACCGCCGGGGCATCCGCCCGCGAGACGTCGACGAGTTGTACCGTGATCACCGCCGTCGGTGGTAGTGCGATGCGCTCGCGGTAGGTCACCGTCCCCGTGACCATGGCGGGCGCCGCGGCGGCGTCCTTCGGCACGGCGGTCGTCGCTGCGCATCCCGTCAGAACCAACGCCGCGAGCGCGATAAGTCGATTGTCCATGAGTCCGTCGTCGATGCTGAATAGGTGAAGCGCGAGGCCTGTTGACAAGATCCTGCGATTCATCTCTCACCCACGTCCAGAGGGTGAAATGGGCTCCGCCGAGGCGCTCTTTGCAGCGATGCTATCAGGCCGATACGCCGATGGGACTGGCGCGAGTATGCTGTGCGGCGGCACGAGGCCGTGCCGCCGCCCCCGCCGGTCGCGGGCCCGAGGTTGCAACCATGCGCCGCCACCAAAACGTACCGTCGTGGCTTTCGTTGCTACTGCTTGCCTTCGCCGCACACGCACCGGCAGCACCCACCGCGCCGCTGCCCGCAGACACGCCGAGCCGCACGGTCGAGGGCAACACCTTCATTGCGCCGGCTGGCTGGACACTGAACGTGCGTGGACCGATGACGCTGCTCGAGCCGCCCGAGGGCCGATCTGCCCTGGCGCTCGTGGACGTGCGCGCGCCCGACGCCGACGCGGCGGTGGCGGCCGCGTGGAAGGCGTACAAGCCCGACGCCGGCTGGCCACTCAAGGTCGTCACGCCGGCGCCGCCGCGCGATGGCTGGGCCGACCGCATGACCTATGCGTACCAGACCTCGCCCAACGAGAAGCGCGACGTGTTCGCCGACGTACGCCGGGCCAACGACGTCTGGACCGTCTCGATCTACGACATGGCGCAGGACGTGGGCGAGAAGCGCGCTGCGCAAGTCGCGGCTGTGTTCGGGAAGATGCTGCCGAAGGGCTACCAGCGCGAATCCTTCGCGGGACGCAAGGCGCACGCACTCGATGC
>Ga0316605_10000424_pt1 | contig 29965 bp, 27 predicted proteins | sample OWC_soil_day20_n_FD_207666 | JGI IMG/M metagenome (GOLD analysis project Ga0316605, IMG submission 207666) | Wetland soil microbial communities from Old Woman Creek delta, Ohio, United States - OWC_soil_day20_noCT | ecosystem: Environmental > Terrestrial > Soil > Wetlands | place: USA: Ohio...
GCAGGTCGCTTGCGCATGCGCCAATAACGGTTTTAGCGAAGGTGCCCGACCGGCTGCACCCTCGGAATAGAGGATGGTTTCGCCCTGCTGGTCACTGACCGCCCACTCGACGAAACAGCAATGATCGAGTTGCGGATTGAGCGCATGATTGTGACGCAAGCGTGAGCGCGTCTCGGGATCGGGCTCGAAAGCATAGACCACCCCCCGCTCAAGCCTGGCAGCCGCATGCAGGCTGAACAAACCGAGGCTGGCGCCGATGTCAAAAACTATATCATCGGGATTGAGTCGCGACAGGAAGTACTCCAGGAATGGACGCTCATCGCCATATTCAGCGATGCGATGCCTTTCCGCCGGGCCGAAGGCCTCAAAAAACAAGGCTCCGCACTCGCTTTGCAGCCGGATTGTGCTTGGCACCATATTAAAACCAATCAAATTGGAGGCCGCCAGTATTTCCGGCTTTGGCAATTCTGGTCAACTTGAAAACACGGAACATTGGATGCATCAGGTGTTGTCGGAAAGAAAAAAGTGCAATAGAGTGACATCAGGCAAGCATCTCATGCCGCTGCCAGAGCGTTCTGGCGACAATTCAATCAAACGCGACGAAGGGGAGACAAATGGATACTTCACTACAGGTTTTGACCGTTCAAGTGGTCTTGCAGAAAAAGGGGCAGCAGATTCACAGCGTCAGCAAGGAAAATACTGTGCTCGAAGCGGTGGAAAAAATGTGCGCGCTGAAAGTAGGTGCCTTGCTGGTGACGGAAAACAACAAACTGGTCGGCATCATTTCGGAGCGTGATCTGATGACCCGTGTCGTCCTTAACAAAAAAGATGTTTCCGCCACCCGCGTCGCCGATGTAATGACCGCCAATCCGGTGACCATCACATCTAACGAAAAGCTGTCGGATGCCATGTCGCTGATGACCCAAAAACGTTTCCGCCACCTGCCAATCGTCGACAAGGATGGGAAACTGATGGGAATGGTTTCGATTGGCGATCTGGTGCGTACCATCACCTCGGCGCAAGAAGAGATGATCGGCATGCTTGAAGGTTACATCACCGGCAAGCATATGGTGTAAAGCCCAACCCGTGGCATGACGGATCCAATCACATTTACCCGGCATGCCACAATTCTCTCCTCCAACATCATGCAAGACACAGCCATTCTCTTTACCAACGAAGGCCTGGGGCAGGCGGACAGAGCGCTTCGTCTCAAGCTCGCGGAAAATTTCCTGCTCACGCTGGTCGAGAACGACACGCCACCCAAATCGATTCTGTTCTATGGCGATGGCGTCAAGCTCTGCATCGTCGGATCAAACTGCATCGACGCGCTGCTTCTGCTGCAGGAAGCCGGCGTTCCGCTCATTCTTTGCCGCACCTGCCTTGAGTATTACGGACTAATTGACCGCGTCGTCGTCGGGCAAATCGGCAACATGCTGCAGATTACCGAAGCGATGAAGAGCGCCGGGAAAGTCATCACCGTTTGACCAGATTACCTTCAGTCAGTCGCAACAGACCGTAGTCGATCCAAAGCGCTATCGATGTTCAAACGCACAGTTTGCTCGCAACGCTGGCGATATAAGGCCGTGTGATAAATGCGCTGGCGTTTGGTAAAAGCTCCCAGCACCTCCACCCGCGCTCGCCGATACGCGTTTTCGGTCATCCATTGGTATTCGGCATGAATCAGACGTTCATATTCGGCAAAGGTCTCTTCCTTTGCACCCAGAATTGACAGGTCAATATCCAGCAGCAAGGCCTCGTCAGGCGTCTGCGGCTCACCCGTGTGCGCAGTGGCCAGGATCATTGCTCTGACGCGTGCCTTTTCCTCTTCACTTCGACCCAGTTCCGCCATGACACGACAGGCCCAATCGGCCGAACGGAACTCGTTATCCTGCCTTTGCGGATCGTAGATCGCGTCATGAAAGATGAGCGCCCAGCGCACTTCATTGAGACGAATCGCATAGTCCCAGTCCCTTTCGAGCAGGAAGAGTCCAATCTCGATATGCGCCAGGGTGTGGTAGTGGCGATGGGGTTCTGAATAGGCCAGGGAAAGTTCCTCGAACAACTGTTGTTTCAAGCATTTGATTTTGGCACTTCGCTCTTCCCTGTGTTTGCTAAAGTCTTTGCGGTCTCCATCCTTTTCATCCGGATACCAGTCGAGCAACACCGAGAACAGACTGCGTTCAAGTCTTTCTTCGTTGGTCGGAGGCAATTCCGGGGGTACATACTGACAATTCCATCCCGGATCGATGGCAGCCAAAGCCATAGCACGGGAATAAAAATCGGTAAAACCCGCCTGATTCAGACGTGTGTGCTGGGCAACCAAAACATCATAAAAATCGAGACTGACCCACTCCCACAAATAAGTCCCAAAGTTATAGGCGATCATCGCCGGCCCGACTTCACGCCGCCATTGGTCAACAGTGGCACGATCAAGCCCGATGCTTGCAAACCAGGCAAATTGACGATCTATGGCCTCCTGACTCTCCGAAGTGTCGAGAAAGGGATCGAGCAGCGCTGACCAGACCGAACTGCGATTGACGACCTGCAAGTCGTTCTGGTTGATAAAACGCATCAACGCTTCCTTGCCGGAGTACGGCACGAAAAGAATATCTCCGCACTTGAGCCTGACTTGTATTGGACCGCTCAGGTTAATTTCAGCAATGTGATCGACTTCGATCCTGCCCGACGGAAATACGATTGCGGGTTCGAACGGATAGTGGCTGAAGAATAAGGCGGAACCCTCAAGCACAACATCAGGGTGACGAAAGCTGCGTAGCCTGTCTGGTATTTTCCGGTAATCCGGACTCAACATGCTGGAAGCAAACAGATCTTCGATGCCGTAGCTGCCTGATTTTGATGCCGATACCAAGTCGCTGTTCGCGATGCTATTTCGATTATCCCTGTAGTGCTCGGCAAGAAAAAAAACGACACCGCCCAAGATGAATAGAAGCACTACCCACACCAACCACACCTGATATTCAGGGAAAATACCCAAGAATATTCCGGCCATTGCGCTTGGAACAATCCAGACCAGATCACCTCTTGTTATATTCGATGACTTCATGCGCGTCCATAAAAGAATCCGTCATTCCGGCAAAAACGGAGCGAAACGCAGTTTCGAGGAACGGCCAAGCCGGAATCCAGAAAGATCGACAAACTGGAAACCGACTTACGCTTTGAGTCAAATTTCCAAATCAGCGCAGTTGCGTTGCCGAACTGGAGATGAAGGTTTCCCAGAAACCGGCCATGGTACTGGCACCCAAACGCTTGGCAAAGCGCTCGGCGATATTGTCCTTGACCGAGTAATCGAGAAGTTTCTCGGCCTTGATGACATCACGCGCCACCGATTCCACCGTGCCATAACCATCGGCCAGCCCCATCTCAATGCTCTGATTACCCGTCCACATGAGGCCGGAAAACATTTCCGGCGTTTCCTTCAGGCGTTTGCCGCGTCCGTCTTGCACTACCTTGATGAACTGCTGGTGAATTTCCTTGAGCAGAACTTGGGCATGTGCCTTGTGCGCGGCATTTTCCGGTGAGAAAGGATCGAGAAAGCCCTTGTTGTCGCCAGAAGTCATCAGCCGGCGTTCAACGCCAAGTTTGTCCATGGCGCCGGTGAGGCCGAAACCATCCATCAGCACACCGATCGAGCCAACAATGCTGGCCTTGTTGACATAGATCTTGTCGGCCGCCGCCGCCACGTAATAGCCGCCCGAGGCACAGATATCCTCAACCACGGCGTAAAAAGGTTTCTTCGGATACTTGGCACGCAAGCGGCGAATTTCGTCATTAATGATGCCCGACTGCACAGGGCTGCCGCCGGGGCTGTTGACCCGCAAAATCACGCCGACGGAGTTCTTTTCTTCAAAAGCGCTCCGCAAGGCATCATTGATCTTTTCCGCGCTGGCTTCACCCTTGGCATCGATCACGCCACGCAAATTGACTACCGCCGTATGCTGTTCTTCACGCACGACATTGCCGCCACCGCCGACCCCGGCCAGTGCCAGCAGGACAAAAAGCAGATAGACGAAGGTGAGCGACTTGAAAACAATACCCCAGCGCCGCCGCGATTTTTGCTCCTGTATGGCAGCGAAAACCAGTTTTTCCAGCGTCTGGTGTTCCCAGGTCAGCATTTCTGGCCTTTTGGCGGGCTGTCCGGAAGTCGGGGTCGAGGAAAAATCATCCATGAGGTTTCGTTCTCTGCAGTAAAAAAAGGGGGAAATTCAGGCGTGAGGCAGGCGGCTTCGCTGCACTCGAAGCCACAAGTATACTCCGGAACCGCAATGGCATTGCGCCATGCGGGCAAGACTTGCAAGCCTTCGTTGTATCGGCACCTCAACCATGCTGCAACAGCCAGCTATCCAATTCTTCGACACTATGCACACAGGCCAGGGGCTCACATTCGGTGAGATGGGCAACAGGATGGGCACCATAGCTCACTCCCAGCGCCGCAACCCCGGCGTTATTGGCCATCAGCATGTCGTGCGCGGTATCACCAATCATCAAGGTCGCTTCGGCCTGCGCGCCAAGTTCGTCCATCAGTTCATGCAGCATTTGCGGATGTGGTTTGGAAAAGCATTCGTCAGCACAACGCGAGGCATGAAATAGAGGGCGCACGCCGGTGTGAGTCCACGCCCGGGTCAAACCATGACGGCTTTTGCCGGTCGCCACCGCCAGCCGGTATCCTTCTTTTGCGAGTCGCTCAAGCAAGGTTTGTGCGCCGTCAAACAGGCTCAACTCCTGATCGCGTGCCAGATAATGATGGCGATAGCGCGCCACCATTTCGTCGTAGCGTGATGGCGTCAACTCCGGCACCGCCGTTGCCAACGCCTCGGCCAAACCAAGGCCGATGACTTGCCGGGCTTGAGCATCCGATGGTTCCGGCAAATCGAGGTCACGGCTGGCAGCGCACATGGCTCGAACAATGGCCACTGTCGAATCCATCAACGTGCCATCCCAGTCAAAAACGATCAGTTCAAAATTGCGCATGAATTCATCCTAAAGAAAGCAACTTGTCGAGGCCGGCCACACAAAACTCGCGACTGGCGCGCCTATCAAGCTGCGTGACGTAATTAAGCAGCGCCATCGGCACCGGCGCGACCAGTTCCAGCGGCGCCGCCGACAGCGGATGACGGAAATTCATGCGCCAGGCGTGCAGACCCATGCGTTTGAGTTCACCCCGCCGCAGTTCGTGGTTGGCTGCAAAATCGCCATATTTTTCGTCACCGAGAATAGGGAAACCCAAATGCGCCAGATGCACGCGAATCTGGTGCGTGCGTCCCGTTTTTAATTGCGCTTCCAGCAGGCTCACCTGCGGCCAGCGTGCCAGCAGGCGGAACACCGTATGCGCCATCTTGCCTTCCGGCGAAACCCGCACCCGGCGCTCACCAGAATCGGTCAAATACTTGAACAAGGGTTCGCGCACATGCTGCGTGGTGTTCATCCAGCGCCCGGCCACCAGCACCAGATAGCGCTTGTCCGCCCCGGCGCCATGCTCACGGAACATATCGTGTAAGGCAGTGAGCGCCAGACGCTTCTTGCCGACGAGCAAGATACCCGAGGTCTCACGATCAAGCCGGTGCGCCAGTTCAAGAAATTTGGCTTCCGGCCGCTGCCGGCGCAGGGCTTCGATAACACCAAAACTGACGCCACTGCCGCCGTGCACCGCCATGCCATCCGGTTTGTTGATAACGAGCAAGGCTTCGTCCTCGTACAGAATCGGCAGATCGACGCGCTCCTTGGCCGCATCCACCACCGCATCCGCCGTCCGCTCGGCCAGACGAATCGGCGGCAGACGCAGTTTGTCACCAACTTTCAAGCGATAGGTGGCATCCACCCGCTTACTGTTAATGCGGACTTCACCGCTGCGCAAAATGCGGTAGAGATGGCTTTTGGGCACACCCTTGCAATGGCCGATCAACCAGTTGTCGAGCCGCTGCCCTTCGGCTTCTTCGCCGATGAAGACATGACTGACGGAATTCTTACCTGCCTCGCTCATTTTGAAATATACTCGCTCGGTTTTATGTCTCGGCTTGTAAGAGAATCCTCGCCATGAGACCGACTGCCCCCGCTCGACAGGTTTCTCTGTTTGCGGCTGCGTGACGGCAGGCTCGGATGCTCACTTGCGCCAAACGCGCAAGCCAGGCCAGCGTAAATCAACTGGTTGTCTTCGCTCACCAAAAGTAGCGATGGTAAATGAAATAGTGCTCTACCGGCACGCACGGAATCCCCCGTTGCAGATATTTTCCGGGTCGCGACATCGCGGCTCGTTGTTGCGAACCTTCAAACCCGCTGTTGCCACTGAACCGAAAAACCTCATGACGCAACCCCACTCCTGAACGTATCGCCGCCTGCGCGGGCGCTTCCTGATTGTGCATCCAGGGCACAGGAGCCCCACCATAATGAAACGCATGCTTTTCAATGCGACACAGGCCGAAGAACTTCGTGTCGCCATTGTCGATGGTCAGAAACTGATTGATCTCGACATTGAATCGGCCGCCAAGGAACAACGCAAAAGCAACATCTATAAGGGTATTATCACCCGCATCGAGCCCAGCCTCGAAGCCTGTTTCGTCGATTATGGCGCTGACCGGCACGGTTTTCTGCCCTTCAAGGAAGTCTCGCGCGTTTTTTTCCAGCCCGGTGTCGAGGCCAATCGCGCCAAAATCAGCGAAGCGCTTAAAGAAGGCCAGGAAATCATCATCCAGGTCGACAAGGACGAACGCGGCAACAAGGGCGCGGCGCTGACCACCTACATCTCACTAGCCGGCCGTTATCTGGTGCTGATGCCCAACAACCCGCGCGGCGGCGGCGTCTCGCGCCGTGTCGATGGCGACGACCGCACCGAACTGCGCGAAACCATGGATCAACTCGAAGTGCCTGCCGGCATGAGCCTGATCGCCCGTACCGCTGCCATCGGCCGCCAGGCCGAAGAATTGCAATGGGATTTGAACTACCTGCTGCAACTATGGCGCGCCATCGAAGGCGTTGCCCGCGAACAGAAGGGGCCTCTGCTCATATACCAGGAGGGCAGTCTGGTCATCCGCGCCATTCGCGATTATTTCCAGCCGGAAATCGGCGAAATCCTCATCGACACCGACGACATTTTCGAGCAGGCGCGCGCTTTCATGGCGCAGGTGATGCCGGGCAACGTCAATCGCGTCAAGCGCTACAGCGACGACGTCCCGCTCTTCTCGCGCTTCCAGATTGAGCACCAGATCGAAACTGCCTTCGGACGCCAGGTCAATCTGCCCTCCGGCGGCGCCATCGTCATCGATCATACGGAAGCGCTAGTCGCTGTTGACGTTAACTCTGGCCGCGCCACCAAAGGCGCTGACATCGAAGAAACCGCACTCAAGACCAATCTCGAAGCCGCCGAAGAAATCGCCCGCCAATTGCGCCTGCGCGACTTGGGTGGTCTCATCGTCATTGACTTCATCGACATGGAAAGCACCCGTAACCAGCGCGAAGTCGAAAATTGCCTGAAAGATGGCCTGCGTTTCGACCGTGCCCGCGTCCAGATGGGCAAAATCAGCCGCTTCGGCCTGATGGAACTGTCACGCCAGCGCTTGCGCCCGGCGCTGGCCGAAACCAGCTACATCCCCTGCCCGCGCTGCACCGGCACCGGCCACATCCGTTCGGTGGAATCGGCGGCGCTGCACATCCTGCGCATCCTTGAAGAAGAGGCCATGAAGGACAACACCGGTGCCCTGCACGCCCAGGTTCCGGTTGATGTCGCCACTTTCCTGCTCAACGAAAAGCGGGCTGACATCCAGGCCGTCGAACTGCGCCACAAGGTCAACATCCTGCTCATCCCCAATATCAACCTGGAAACGCCGGCGCATTCCATCATCCGGCTGCGTCACGACGAGCTCAACCAGGAAGAAGTGCGCGAACCTTCCTACCGCATGGTGGACGCTCCCGCCGACGAGGCCTACAAGCCCCAAGCCATGCAGCAAGAGGGCGTCAAAGCCAAGCAGCAGGCGGTTATTCGCGGCATCGTCCCCGACCAGCCAGCGCCCATTCTGCCGGAAAGACAGGCAGCGAAGGCTCCCACCGAAGAACAACCGGGAATTCTGACCAAAATATTCTCCTGGTTCCGCGCCGCGCCAAAGCCGACCGAAGCACCTGCCACACCTGTTTCGCCCAAGAAGGGACGCGATGGCCGTCGTGAGCGACCGGAAGGCCGTGATGGTCGCCGTGGCGGACGCAACAACCGCCGTGACGAAGAAAAGAACGAGGGAGGCAACGAACGCCAGCGCGGTAATCGCAACGAAAAACCGACCGCACCACGTGATGAAAACGCCAGCCCGCAGCGCCCGCCGCAGGAACGCAAACCACGCAACGAACGCAAACCACGCAATGAACGCCCGGGTTTGCCGGTCGAGGCTGGTGATACCAAGCCGGATTCCGCTGCAGCAGCCCTCACTGACGTCAGCGCCGCATTGATCGCCCCCGTGACGACACCAGAAGGCGGCGACGAACAGGGCAGCAGCCGTCGTCGTGGTCGTCGTGGCGGACGTGGCCGTGGCGAACGTCGTAACGAGGCTGGCGAATCAGCAGTGCAGGAAACTGTCATTGAAACAACTTTGGGCTCGGCGCAAATTGCACCGACACCAGCGTTGGCAGAAGACAAGACAATTGCTGCATCTATTGCCTCCGTCGCCCTGCCTGAACCGGAAAACACAGCTCCAGTTCAAATGCCGCTAGCGATCGAACCTGCTGTTGCTGCTCAAGCGGCGCCGGTCGTCATCGAAACGTCAGCCCCACCGGCTGCTGCACCGGTTGAAGTGATTATGGAAAAACCCGCCCCTGCACCGGTTGTCAGTGCACCACCGCCGCCAGTAGTCGAAGTCAAACCCGTCGATCTCGACAAGGTTTTGGCCGAAAGCGGCTTGCAGCTGGTGCAAACCGCTGCCGCCCCGGCAACGCCGCCAGCCGAACCGGAAGTCCGCCTCGGTCGCCCACGCCGCAGCCCTCCACCTGTTGCAGCAGCCGACGAACCGCTACTCATCGTTGAAACGCAAAAACCGACGGAATAAGAAACGCTTCATCATCGAAATGGCCATGGATTGCTCCATGGCCATTTTTTTCGACAGCCGAATCGAAAAGCCAGGTTCGATCTGAAATTGGAATTACCAGCCAAGCACTTTCTTGATCTGCACCTGCAGTTGATCCGGTTTGAAGGGTTTGATGACGAAACCCGAAATCCCGAGGGCGACCGCATCCAGTACGTCTTTCTTGTTCGCACCAACCGCCAGCAGCATGATGACCGGCAAGGACTTCAATTTATCGTCCTGGCGCACGGCATGCATCAATTCAGCAGCACTTATTCCCGGCATGACAGTGTCGGCAATCATCAAATCGTAGTGCCGGGATTGCAGTTTGCGCAGCGCATCAGCGCCGTTGCTCACCTGGTCAATATTCAAATCGGAACGATTGCATGAGAGCAATAGTTGCACCACTGCCGTACGCACATTCGCCTGGTCATCAGCAATCAAAATATGCGAAATAATAATTCTCCTTGTCGTCTTGAGGATGGATTATCCTACATTACTCCATTGGGCAATTCCATGAACATGGTTGGCAGAGCGCATGGCATTACGCGAGGACGACGAAATTTCAACTCAACTTCAGCCAACAGCATCTCCAATTACCGTTCCCACACTCTGCGCTGCCTATCAGTTACTGCCAAGCGCCTCCAGTTTTGCCATCAGTTGAGAAAAGCGCGATTCACTTGGCGACAGTTGATTGGCCGCCAACAGATTACCGCGTGTTTCGCGAATCATGGCAGGCTCGGTGCCACTTTTCTCCATGTAGGCAATCATGACATGCGCAGAATTGAGCAGTAAGCGAACGTTGTGTGGCATCTTCTCGAGCGCACTGCGTAATTTGTCGATGGCTTCCTCGAATTTTCCCTCCTTGGCCAGAAGGGTACCGGCGTCCATCATATTGATGGCATCTTTGCGCGAGAACTCCATCAATTCGTCCCCTTTTTCGGAGAGGCCGGTCTTACGCAGAATTTCGCGAACCGCAGCAAGTTTGGCTTTATCCTCGGGGTTATTCATGACTTCCGACTGGAGCAGCGCGAGCCCCTTCTCTTGCTCGCCGGTGGCCAGCAGCAGTTCGGCCATCTCACGGGTGGAGGCCGAATCGATCCTGGCGCTTGAGCGTTCGATCATGGCGGAGAGTTCCTTGGCCACCTCCCTTGCCTTGATCGGATCGCCATTCTGATGATAGACCAAGCCTTCCACTGACTTGGCTTTAAGGCGGACTTCCTCACCGTCAAATTTCTTGCTCATCTGTTCGAGCACGCGCAACGCCTCTTGTGGATTGGCCTTGCTGCTGATGGTCTTGGCCAACCCGATATAGGCATCCGGTGTTTTGCGGGCGGAATGTTCGGCGAGACTGACAGTCTTGCGAAAAGCTTTTTCGGCGCGGTCGAGCTTGCCGGTTTTCAGCGAAAGATCGCCGATGACGCGTTGCCGGAGGTGTGAGTTGGGTGAGAGTTCAATCGCCCGTTCGAGGATATTTTCGGCCTTGTCGTTCTCGCCTAAGGCCTGATAGGTGTCGGCGAGACAATCATAGGCTTCGAGATAGCTGCGATTGTTGTCGACGAGCTGTTCAAGCAAGTCGCGGGCGGATTCGTAATCACCGGTCTGGATATGCGTCTTGGCCAGACCAAGTTGCGCCCAGGGAACATCGCGCGTAGCCAGAAGATTTTCGTAGGCGGCACGCGCCTTGTCGGGCTGGCCGGACTGCATTTGCAAATTGCATTTGAGCCGCAGCAGTTCGACTGCATTGGCCTTGTCGATGGCAGCGCGTTCTTCGCACAAACGAATGGCCTTGAGGAAATCGCGAGCAGCGATGGCACGGTCGATTTCAATGAAATTTTTCTTCTTGGCGTTGATCTTCTGGATGCGACTGGTAAGTATGGCCTCAGTCACCGGTTTGATCAGGTAGGCATCGGGTTGGATCTCGGCGGTACCCATGACCGTGTCCGTAGTCTTCTCGGCAGTGACCATGATCCAGCAACAGCTTGGCCCGATCAGGTTCTTGAATTTGGCTTCTTCCAGTATTTGCATGCCGTTCTGGCCGGCTCCCAGATTGAAGTCACAGAGCACCACGTCATAGCGCTTCTTGCCGAGCAACGAAATCGCTTCGGGGCCATTGGATGCCGTATCTATAGACTTGGGATTGGCACCGCAATTGCGCAGTACAGTCGTTAACATGCCACGCATGCCGAGGAAATCGTCGATGACCAGAAAAGTGCTGTTGGCGATGAGTTTGTTGTCACCTTCCCCGGTGATAAGCGGATTTGTCATGGCAACCTCAGGATAAAACAGCCACCACCGAGCCCACCACCGTTCTCGAGGCGAATACTGCCCTCTTCCTTGCGATTGCGGTGCATCTTGGCGGAGACGGCGGCAAAGTAAAGCCCCAAACCCGTGCTACCGGTACTGAAATCGACACCGCGCATGGCGGCAATGCCTTCGTCGACCATGCGCTGTGGAAAACCGCCGCCGTCATCCTCGACACGAATCTCAAGCGCATCGTTAACCGTTGCAATGACAAGCCGGATAGCGCTCTTGGTGTAGTGCGCAGCGTTGTTCATGGCATTAACGACAATACCGTTCACCAGGTCAGCGTCGAACTCCCAGTAACAATCATCCTCCACATCAACTTCCAGGGCGATGCCGCAGGAACTCAGCAGCGGGCCGACCTGGGATGCCGCCATTTGCGCGAATTCGGCAATTTCCTGTGTTTCCGGATTGAACGGATAAAGGTCGTTACCCAGTTTGTAGAGGGTCAGGAGCTGGATCAGGTTGCCGTTGATGCGTTGCGTTTCATACAGCATCTGCGACATCTCGCGATGTGTTTCGGAATTTTCCGGCTCGGTTCGGGCAATAAAACGCTGAATCGTTCCAATCAGCACACTGATCGAATTCTTCATGTCATGCACGGATGAAGCAAGAAACAGCGTAGCGTCTGGACGAGGCGGAGGGGTCATATAGGCAGTCGTGGCAAGAACTTCAGGAAAGTTTTTTCTTCAAGGCTTTGATTAAACCCTTGGATGCGTCCTCAACCATGTCGATCACCAGATCAAAGTCGTACCCCAAACCGTAAAAAGGGTCAGGCACCTCTTCATCGTCAAAGTTTTCGGAATAATCCATGAGCAACTTGATGGACGTCTCCTTGCCCGGCGGCGCCATACGGCGCAGGTTATCAAGATTGCTGTGATCCATTGCCAAGATCAAGTCAAAATATTCCATATCCTGCGGCGCCACCCGGCGCGCCCGGATTTGCGACAGGTCATACCCCCGTTCCAGCGCTGCCCGCTGGGTGCGCGAATCCGGTGATTCGCCGATATGATAACCGTGCGTACCCGCCGAATCGGCCTCGATTTTCCCTTCCAACCCATTGATTTTCAAGAAATGTCTGAACACCCCCTCGGCGGTCGGCGAGCGGCAGATATTCCCCATGCAAACAAAAAGAACTTTGATCATTACCTTTGCAATCAATGCGTTATGGAATATTTACTATAAGCCAGACAATACACGAAAATGGCGCGCCATGCATCACTGCATCTGGCAATAAGCTCATGCCCGCATCGATGCTTGGTAAAACTGACAGTTGTTCCGCCCACTCTGTTTGGCCTGATACATCGCCAAATCAGCACACTGCAACAAATATTCGAATCCAAGCGCATCATTCGGGTAGAAGGCCACGCCGATGGAAAAGGAAATTGAAAGTTGATGGCCAGCCAAATGAAAAGGCTTGGCCATGGCTTCGACGATGCGCTTGGCAACCTGTGAAACATCGCGTGTTCCGCCAAGATCGGGTAGCAGGACGACGAACTCATCTCCACCCTGCCGGCAAACGGTATCGATTTCCCGGATGCTGCCGAGCACCCTTTCCACCACGGCCTTGAGCAATTCATCGCCCACTGCATGACCATAGGTGTCATTGACCTGTTTGAAGCGGTCAAGGTCGAGGAAAAGTAGCGCCAGCTTCCTGTTATCCCGATGCGCACGCCGCACTTCCTGTTCAAAACGGTCGCGCAACATGGCGCGGTTGGGCAGACCGGTGAGCTGATCGTGTTCCGCCATATGGCGAATACGCGCTTCGGCCGCCTTGCGTTCGCTGATATCTTCAAGGATGACAACCGCCCCTTTTTCGGGTGCCGCCGGGTCGATAAGGCGGCCGTAATTGTTGGCCCAGAAAATTTCGCCATTTTTGCGCCGATATTGCAGTTCGATATGCGAAACGCCGCCACCCGTTAGCGCTGTATTGATCTTTTCGCCGTAGTCAATAAAGTCATCGTGACTCAAATACAGAATATCGAGCGAAACGCCAAGCGACTCCTCTATCGTATAACCGAACATTTTTTCGTAAGCCCGATTGAGCTTGACCCACTTGCGATCCACCGCCACACCCATGGTCAGCGGACTGGCATCGAGCATCGATTGCAACTCTCCGGCCTGCCTCTCGAAGTTATCGCGTGTTTCTTCCAGTTCAGCCATTAGTCTGGTCTGTACGCCAATAAAGGCCAGCCGCTCACGCTCAATGACCATCTCGGAAGCCGCCCGGTCAGCAAAGACCTGGAGCAGCGTGCCAACGATTTCCGGATTGGACAAGGGCGTCAATCCCATGATCAGCAGCATTCCCATCACCTTGCCCTGACGATCGCGCAGCGAAACGCCAGCAAAGGATTCCAGTCGATTTTCGGCCAGACAGGAATCCTGCGGAAAAAGCTGCCAGGCATGCTCCGGCACCAATATCAGAGACTCCTCCAGCAGCTTTGTCGCAGGCCCGTTGTCGTAGCGATAGTTGAAACATCCACTCAGTCCACCTTCGATATGAGCAGCTATCGGCAATAGCAGGCCTGGATTTTCGGGCGAAACAGTGCCGATCAGACAACGTTCGACGCCTATGGTTTGCGCCAGATCGTCCACCAGATTCTCAAACAATGAGCGCGTATTGTGGCCGGCACCACGCGCCAGACGTTCCAGTGCCGCCTCTGCCCGCCGCCGGACAGAAACATCGCGGATAATCGAGATCAGGCACTCCTGCCCCTGGTAGTCGACACCAAACATGGTCGCCGAACATTCGACCAAACCTCCCGTACGGGTCCGCAAGACGATACTGTCAATCAGGATATGACCCTCGTTGCGGATGCGTTCAACCATCTCCGACCGGGTTTCGGGATGACGCCACAAGCCGAACTCGAATACACTTTTACCGATAACTTCTTGGCGCGACCAGCCGGTAATGCGAACAAATGAATCGTTGACGTCGACCATCACGCCCCCGTCGAGCGTGCTGATCGAGCAATAATCCGGGCTGGTGCGAAAAAAGGTGGCAAATATGTCCACCTGCTGCTTCAGCGTGTCCATGCCCTCACCTCGCCCAGATTTCTTGAAATAAGAGGATAATTTCGTTCAACGTCGTTCTCCAGAACCAACATGACTCCGCGCAAAATCCACAGCATCCACCGCCCACCGCAAAAACACTCGAACAAGCCGCCTCTGCTTTTCATCCACGGCGGCTACGTCAACGCCAGGTGCTGGGATCTTCACTTTTTACCCTACTTCGCGGCACAGGGCTACGATTGCCACGCCATCGACCTCTCCGGCCACGGCTTGAGCGAAGGCCGCGATTGCCTCGATTACTTCGGACTCCAGGATTATATCGAGGATGCGGCCGGCGCCGTTGCCGGTTTTGACCACCCCCCGATTGTCATCGGACATTCCATGGGGGCTGCCATTGTCGAAGAACTGGTGTTGCAGACCCCAGTCGAGGCCGCCATTCTGCTCTCGCCAGTACCCACCATCGGCACCCTCGGCGCTGTCATGCGCCTGAGCTGCAGTTACCCCCAATTTTTTGTCGAAATTTTGCGCCTGAGCCGTCTCGAAATCACCGAGAGCAACCTGCTGTTGATGCGCAATATCTATTTTTCGCCGAACATGCCGCCCAAGGATCTGCTCACATACACCCACATGATCCAGGAAGAATCGCAACGTGCCGTCACCGAACTGATGATGATGGCATGGAAACTCAGGCCGCAACGCCCAAAGCTGCCGGTTCTGGTCATGGGAGGCGAACTCGACCTGCTCTTTCCGCCATCATTGCTACCCTTCGTCGCCCGCCGCTGGCAGGCTGACCTGGAAATTGTGCCAGACACCGGCCATGTCCTGATGCTCGACGTCAAATGGGAAACCGCAGCACAACAAATGCTCGCCTGGCTGAAAAAACGGGGATATTGATCAATACCCGTTCCTGATTTCAGCGATCCCCGTTTTTCAGGAGATGACGCTCAATCAGGTCAAGGGAGGAGACTATTCCCGTAACCCGGCCATCCTCAACCACCAGAACATGGTGAATGCGTTTATCCACCATCATATTCGCCACCTCGACCGATGACGCAGTGGGCGCCACCACCAAGGGCTTGTAAGTGCACATTTCCCATGCCCGCTGGCTTTTCAGGTTCTTGTGCATGTTATGAAAACGAACCAGGTCGCAAGCACTGATCACCCCGAAGACGACACCTTTGGAATCGACCACCGGAACAGAAGTCAGATGGTGGGAATCCATCACTTCTTCGACCTTGTCCAGCGTATCCTGCGTATCGACGGTCACCACCGCTGCCGTCATCACTTCCGAAACAGGTCTGCTCATTTTGTCTTCCTTCCAGAGATTCCGGCCTCTCGACCCACATTTCCATTATAGACACATCAACCACAAGGGCACATCAGGCTCCTAGAATGACATGCACCCGGCACGGGCCATGTGCACCGAGGACGATGGTCTGCTCAATGTCGGCCGTGCGCGATGGTCCGGAAATAAAATTGACCGCCGGCGGCATGGCGGAAAAGTCACGGCGCAGGCGGAAAAAGGCATCTTCAAGCGAAGGGACGATATTTTCCGGCATCACCAGCGCGACATGCGTTTCCGGCAGCAGACTCAAGGTCGGCGGCGTCTCCGGGCGCGAAACCATCATCAGCGTGCCGGTTTCGGCAATGGCGCAATAGCAGGTCGTTATCCCTACCGGATCGGCATTTACTGCCCCCCGTGCTTCCACCGCCAGACCGGCACCCTTCCAATCCAGCGCCGCCAGATCCTGGCTGATCACGGCATCGCCACCCAAGCCGTTTTCCCCCAGATAATGCGCCACGGCTTGCGGCAAGTCTTCCCGGCGGACAATTCTCCCAGTCGTACTCGACATCGATTCGACCTTCTGCATAAAACGTTCGACCAGATCGCCTGCCATGCCCGGTTGCGGGCCGCGCACACCCGAATGCAGCGTTTCTTCTGCAGCACTCTTGCGCGTTACCGCATCCACAGTCGTCACTGCCGCCAAATTCTGCCGCACCCGCGCCATAATCTCGGCACGGGGCGAATGGCTTTCCTTCTTTGTCATATCAACCCTTTCTGTCCGCCCACATTTCCTGAAAACTCTTGCCCAGCGGCGCTTTCAGATCGCGGCCGAAAGTCCAGCCCGGCGCCATGCCCAGCACACGGATATATTCCTCGCCGCCAGCCAGCCATTTCAGATAGCGTACTGCCCGCCGCACGCCCCAGCGGTAAAAAACGGGATGCGTTGCTGCCCAGGCCCAAAGTTTATAAGCCAGTCGTTCGCTCCACGGCCGCAAGCCAGTCTCGACGGCGCGGCGGCGTAAGGCACGCATCAATTCCGGCAAGGGAATACCGACCGGACAAACAGCAGCGCACTGATTGCAGCCGGTCGTCGCCTGCGGCAAATCCTGCGCATCCTTCAAACTGGTATAAAGCGGCGTCAGCACCGAGCCCATCGGCCCCGGATAGACCCAGCCATAGGCGTGACCACCAATACTGTTATAGACCGGACAATGGTTCATGCAGGCACCGCAGCGGATGCAACGCAACATGCTGTCGAATTCTGTTCCGAGCAAACCGGCACGGCCATTGTCGACCAAGATGAACACCATTCTCTGCGGCCCTTCAACGCCACTGGCGTTTGCCTCCAGGGGCGGTCGGCCGGTCAGAATAGAGACGTAATTGGAAATGCCCTGCCCGGTCGCCGAGCGCGGCAGCAAACGTAGCAGGGTCGCAAGGTCTTCCAGATTGGGGATGATTTTCTCGATTCCGGCAACCACAACATGCAGGCGCGGCAGCGTCGTCACCATGCGGCCATTACCCTCATTGGTCACCAACACCGCCGATCCGGTTTCCGCCACCAGAAAGTTGGCGCCGCTGATGCCCATGTCAGCCGACAGGAAATGCTGGCGCAACACCCCGCGCGCCTCGCGCGCCAGCGCCGTGATGTCGTTCTGGCGCGGCAGGCCGTGATGCTGGACGAAAAGGTCGGCGACTTCCTCCTTGGTCTTGTGAACTGCCGGGGCGATGATGTGCGAAGGCGCCTCACCAGCGATCTGGACAATATATTCGCCCAGATCGGTTTCGATCGACTCAACCCCGGCCGCCGCCAGCGCCGCATTGAGATCGGCCTCTTCGGACAGCATGGATTTGGATTTGACCACCTTTTTGACGCCGTTTTCCTGCGCCAACTCCACCACCAAACGCGCCACTTCGGCGCCATCGCGAGCCCAGAGCACCTCGGCACCGGTCGCCTGTGCCTGCGCCTCGAACAATTCAAGCCAGACATCAAGATTTTTAACCACACGATCGCGGATTTTCTGCGCAGATTGCTGCAATTTATCAAAATCCATACCAAGTTCAGCCAAATCCTGCATGCCTTTTTTGCGCTTACCGACAAAGAGTGGACGCACATGCTGTAGCGTCTTCTGCACACGCGGATCGCAGGCTTTTTCCGCAGCCCGCTCCCGAAAGAATAGGGCTTGCGATTCCATTAAAAGCCCTCCTCTGTCGCCAAAATTTCGGCAATATGCAGCACCTTCGTCTGGTCGCCACGCCGGCGCAAACGCCCTTCAATATTCAGCAGACAACCCAGATCACCACCCAGCACGGCATCAACCCCGGCCGCAGCGATAAAGGAACACTTGCGATCGACAATTACCGTCGAAACTTCGCCAAAATTCGCCGAAAATGCGCCGCCAAAACCACAACATTCCTCACTTTCTTCCAATTCCTTGAGGAAAACACCGGGCATTGCAGCCAAAAGTTTTCGCGGCTGCTGCTTGATGCCCAGTTTGCGCAAACCTTTACAGGAATCGTGATAGGTCACCGAGCCCTTGAAACAACCAGGCACCACTGCCAACTTCAGCACATCGACCAGAAAGCTGGTCAACTCATAAGTCCGCTTCGACAATTCCGTGGCTTTTTCGGCCCATTCCAGCTCACTGGCCAGCAATTCCGGATAGGCGTTCTTGATATGTTCGGCGCAGGAGGCCGAAGGCAACACGACGTAATCAAACCCGGCCAGATCGACGATGTTTTTCTTCGCCAAAGCCTGCGCCGCCACGGCCTCACCCGCACTCCAGGCCGGCTGACCGCAGCAGGTCTGACTCTTCGGCACCACCACCTCGCAGCCCGCCGACTCCAGCAGTCGCATCGCGGCAAAACCAATTGATGGGCGCATGACATCAACCAGACAGGTCACAAACAAGGCAACACGCATTTCAATTTTCCCAATAATGACTCACGGCAATCCTACCCGCCTTTGCCAATCGGCGAAAGCAAGCCTCTTCTCCACCATCAATCGTGCGACGGCCACCCCAATGCGGTAAAATCTGCTTCCTTCAAACTCTCAGGAAAATCTCGTGCGCATTGTCTGTCTCGACCTCGAAGGGGTTCTGGTTCCTGAAATCTGGATCGAATTTTCTCAACGCACCGGCATTCCAGAATTGCGCCGCACCACTCGCGACGAGCCGGATTACGACAAACTGATGCGCTACCGACTCGCCATTCTGGAAGAACACAAACTCGGCCTGCCAGATATTCAGAAAGTCATCGCCGACATGGGGCCGATGCCCGGTGCCCGCCAATTCCTCGACCAATTGCGCGAGGACTATCAGGTACTGATTCTTTCCGACACCTTCTACGAGTTTGCCCATCCCTTGATGCGCCAACTCGGCTGGCCAACGCTGTTCTGCCATTCGCTTGAAGTTGCCGCCGATGGCAGAGTCATTAATTACCACCTGCGCCTACCCAACCAAAAGCGCGAAGCGGTACGTCACCTGAAAGAACTGAATTTCATGATCGTCGCCGCTGGTGATTCCTACAACGACACCGCCATGCTGGCTGAAGCCCATGCCGGCATCCTCTTCCACCCGCCGGAAAACGTCATTCGCGAGTTTCCGCAATTCCCGGTTACGCTGAATTACGCTGAAATGCGTACTGAAATCGACCGTGCCTTTGCCAGAATCTGAGAACTACCCCATGCATAGCCAGCACTTTTACACTCTAACCGCATCTTGCCCCGATCAGGTCGGCATCATCGCCAAAGTTTCAGGTTTCATTGCAGAAAATGGCGGCTGGATTCTCGAATCAAGCTATCACGCCGACGCCCTGACCGGCCAGTATTTCATGCGTATCGAAATCAAGGCAGATTCATTGCCTTTCTTGCTGGCCGAATTCCGCGAACGTTTCCGCGTTGCCGTTGCCGAACCACTGCAAATGACCTGGCGCATCACCGACAGTGCGGTGAAAAAACGGGTGGTTATCCTCGTTTCAAAGCAAGAGCATTGCCTTTATGACCTCTTGTCACGCTGGCAAGCCAAGGAAATGGATATCGAAATTCCCTGCGTCATTTCCAACCACGATACCTTCCGTGGCTTTGTTGAATGGCACGGCATTCCCTTCCACCATGTACCAGTAAAAAACGAGGACAAAGACGCTGCTTACGCCGAAGTTCAGCGCATTTTCGACGATGTTCGCGGCGACTGCATGGTTTTGGCCCGGTATATGCAGATATTGTCGCCAGCCCTCTGCGAAGCGAACAAGGGCCGTATCATCAATATCCACCACTCCTTCCTGCCCTCCTTCGTCGGCGCCAAACCTTATCATCAGGCTTACGCGCGCGGCGTCAAACTGATCGGAGCAACCTGTCACTACGTCACCCCGGAACTCGACGCCGGACCCATCATTGAACAGGACGTTATCCGCATCGATCACTCTGACTCGCCTGAAGACATGGTGCGCTACGGCAAGGACATTGAAAAAACAGTCCTCGCCCGCGGCCTACGCTATCACCTGGAAGACAGGGTATTGACCTACGGCAACAAGACGGTGGTCTTCAGATAAAATCTTCACTTTTAGCCGCTATAACGCCTTCTGTTGCCGTCTAACAGCTTTTTGAAATACTGCTGACATCGGCGGCATACAAGCATAGAATCACCTCATGGTCTGATGATTGGCGAAGGCGTCGTGAAAGAAACCCTGCCCACCTCCGAACTCTGCGTTGGCATGTATGTCAGCGATCTGGATCGTCCCTGGTTGGGGACGCCTTTCCTTTTGCAGGGTTTTTTGATCGAGGACACCGAGCAGATCACCCAGTTGCAACAGTGCTGCAAGACCGTGGAAATTGATCGCAGCCGCTCCATAGGCGATCAAGCGAAATCGCGCAGTGCGAATTTCCAGTTCAAGCCTTCCGAGCCAGCACCGCGCACGGCGACTGTTGAAGAATATGTCCAGGTGGACGAAGCAAAGCCTGAAGACTTTCCCGCCATTTGCCGCCTGTTGCGCAACAAACGTTCAAGTCGACGTTTTGCCAAGCAACCAGCCATCAACCCAGTTGATGGTCAGAGCCGGCTTGAGCCGGAAATGCTGTATTCGGCACCTATCATCGATGACATCAAGCAGACCCTTGAGGCCATTCGCAACAGCTTCGATCTGGAAAGTGGCGAAAAAATCCGGCAAATCAGCGCTCTTGTCGGTGAATTGGCCGGTAGCGTTTCGCGCAATCCGGACGCCATGCTTTGGCTGACTCGCCTCAAAAGCACTGACCGCTATTCCTATGACCATGCCGTTGATGTTTCCATACACCTGATGATTTTCGGGCGCTTCCTCAATCTGGCAGCAGAGATGGTTGAAAAACTGGGCTTGGTCGGCATGATGCAGGATATCGGCAAAGTTGATATTCCGCAGGATGTCCTTAACAAGCCGGACCGGTTGACTGATGAAGAATACGCCCTGATTCAGTCACATGTCGCCAGTTCGCTGGAAATGCTTGCCAATCAAGCCAACTTCGACGCGGAGATGCTGGAAATCGTCGCCGGCCATCATGAGCGCCATGATGGCAGTGGTTATCCGAGCCGCCTGCAAGGTGAAAAAATCAGCCTTAACGCCGAGCTGGCTGGCATGATCGACGCTTACTGCGCCATGACGCGCAATCGCAGTTACAACCCGGCAGTCTCGCATCAACGCGCCCTTGAATATCTGATTGGCAGTCGCGGCAGCAAGTTTCGCGAGGCGCTAGTCGACCAGTTTATCCAGTGCATGGGGTTATATCCAGTGGGTACGCTGGTCGAGCTCAATAGCAGCGAAGTGGCGGTGGTCATCCAGCAAAACCGGGTGCGGCGCCTGCAGCCGCGTGTGCTCATCGTGCTGGCGGCGGACAAAAGCATCGAGCGCTACCCGCGCACCCTCGATCTGATGATGAATCCGGCGACTGCACTGGGCGAAACCTACCGTATCCTGCGCTCCTTGCCGCCTGATGCCTACGGTATTAATCCGAGCGAGCTTTATCTTGCCTAAAACTCTCGCAGCGACTCCGACAACCGACATTGATCCTTTTACTGGCCTGCACAAGTTGCCGCAGGCGCTCGCCGATATTTCCCTACTGGCAAGACAACAATCGAGCACCCAAACGCTGGGCATCGTTTCCCTGTTTGTGCCGCCATCTCCGGCGCTCTACCGTATTACGCCCGAGGCCGGCCATCATCTGCGTGCCGCCTTGTCGCAACGGGTAATGCGGGCGCTACGCAAACAGGATCGGCTTTATTCAGTCAGCAACTGGGAATGGCTTATCCTGTTGCCGGAGCTGGTGAGTGCCGCCCCTCTGACTTTGGCCATGATGAAAGTGCGCACGGCGCTTGGCGATGCTTTCGAGACCCTTGATGGTGATCACCTGCAACTCGACGCCTTTTGCGGCGGCTCGGCGTGGCCGGATGATGGCGACGATCCCATCCACCTTGCCCAATCCGCCCGAATTGCCCGCTTGCATGCCGCCAGTAGCGGTAGCGGCGCGCTTTGCTACCAGCGCCACATGGACAAAACCGAGGCGGGGCAGACCCGTTTTCAGACGGCCTTGCAACAGGCGCTTTCCGGCAACCAGGAAAACCCGATGAGTCTGCACCTGCAACCACAGGTAGACCTGACCAGTGGCGCCTGTTCCGGGGCAGAAGCTTTGTTGCGCTGGCAGCACGAGGATGGCAATGCCGTGCCACCACACCATATTATTGCGGCTCTGGAAAAACTGGGGCTGCGCCATAGTTTTACGCGCTGGTTACTCAATCAGTCCATGCAATGCATTACCGCGCTGACCGAGGCCGGTATCAATATTCCGCTCTCGGTCAATCTTTCGGCCAGCGATCTGCTCGACGTTGAATTGCCTGACCTGGTCATGCAGGCGCTGGCCATTTGGGAAATTCCAGCGCATCGCTTGCTGTTGGAAATCACTGAAACCATGATGGTCGAAGAAACGCCACAGGTGACAGAAGTATTACGTCGCCTGCGGCAGCTTGGCCTGACTTTGGCGATTGACGATTTTGGCACGGGTTATGCCGGTATGAGCTATCTGCAGCGTTTGCCGGTCGAGGAGGTCAAGATCGACCAGCGCTTTGTCCGGCAGGCCGTTGGCACCAAACGCGACCGCGAAATTATTGCCTCCATTATCCAGTTGTCGCATCGCCTGAGCCTCAAGGTGGTTGCCGAAGGCGTCGAAAACCAGGAGACCGCCGATATGCTGTGGTCGCTCGGTTGTGAAACGGCGCAGGGCAATTTCTTTTCGCCGGCGCTCTCGCTTGAAGATTTTATCCGCTGGTACAAGCGCAAACAGGTGCCGGCAACCTGACTCTCCACCGACAAGTTCATTACAATGCCGGCTTTGAACGGGATCGGCACGATCCGGGCGAGCAACATTCAACGCAAAGGCCAAAGCACAACATGATATTTCGTACAGCCATTTTCCTTTTGACGGCATTGCTGGCGCTGCCCGCTTTTTGCGGCGTTCGCATCGACCACTGGGTAACTTCTGCCGGGGCGCGCGTCTATTATGTTGATAGCCAGGCGCTGCCGATTCTCGATGTGCAGATTGATTTTGCTGCCGGTGCCATGTTCGACCCACCCGGCAAATCCGGACTGGCTGGCCTGACCCGCAGCGTTCTTGAGCTTGGCGCCGGGCGACTTGATGAAAATGCGATTGCCGACCGGCTGGCCGACGTTGGCGCCAGATTGGGTGGCGGTGCTGATAGCGACCGTGCGTCAGTCAGTCTGCGCACGCTGGCCGAAAGCGAAAAGCAGGAGGCAGCGTTGCAAATTCTGCGTAGCATATTGCAGACACCGCGCTTTGATGCAGCCGTTTTTGAGCGCGAAAAAACCCGCAGCATAGCCGGGCTGAAGGAGGCGCTGACGCGACCGCAGGGTCTGGCCAGTCGGGCTTTCTGGCAAGCGATGTATCCTGGTCATCCCTATGGACGGCAGGCCACACCGGAAAGTCTCGACGCACTCAAGCTGGCTGATGCCCGTGCCTTCTGGCAGCGCTATTACGTTGCCCGCAACGCCAGCATTACCATCGTTGGCAAGATCAGTCGAACGGAGGCGGAAAAGTTGGCCGAAAAACTGATGGCTGGATTGCCGGCAGGCAGTGTGCCGGAATTGCCGGCGTTACCAACGCGTCCGGCTGGCAGCATCCAGAAAATTGTTCATCCGGCCAGTCAGTCGCATATCCATATCGGGATGCCGGCCATTGAGCGCGGCCACCCCGATTACTTCCCCCTCTTCGTCGGTAATTACAGCCTGGGAGGCGGAGGTTTCGTCTCGCGCCTGATGAAGGAAGTGCGCGACAAACGCGGCTTCGCCTACAGTGTCTATAGCTATTTTGCCCCGCTCAAGCAGGCGGGGCCCTTCCAGATCGGCCTGCAGACCAAGCGGGCACAGGCCGGCGAAGCCCTGGCAGTGGCGCGTGCGTTACTTGAAGAATTCATTCGCAGCGGCCCGACCGAGGAAGAACTGGCGGCTGCCAAGGCCAATCTGACCGGCAGTTTTCCGCTGCGCATCGACAGCAACCAAAAGATACTGGAGAACGTCGCCAATATCGGTTTTTACGGCCTGCCGCTTGATTATCTCGACACCTACCAGCAAAAGGTTTCCGCAGTGACTGCCGAACAGGTGCGGCAAGCCTTTGTCCGTCATGTCAGCCCTGAACACCTGGTGACAGTGATGGTGGCAGCGGATTGAAGGTGAGTTATTTTTTAACGCGGAGGCGCGGAAAACGCAGCGTGCCGCAGAGATCGGGCATTTCTTTTCAGTTTTTTCTTTGCGGCTCTCTACGCCTTTGTGACTCTGCGTTGGAGGTTTTTTGAACACCGTCCGCATCATCGGTGGCGAGTGGCGGCGGCGCCTGCTGCATTTCCCCGATAGCGAGGGCTTGCGGCCGACGCCCGACCGGGTGCGCGAAACCTTGTTCAACTGGCTGGGTCAGGATTTAAGCGGGCTGACCTGTCTCGATCTCTTCGCTGGCAGCGGTGCATTGGGCTTCGAAGCCGCTTCGCGCGGCGCCGAACGTGTTGTGCTGGTCGAAAAAGCGCCCAGGGTGTTGGCAGCGCTGCAAGAAAACGCCAGAACCTTGGGCGCAACCACCGGGCGTTTGGAGATCAGGCAGAGTGATGCGGTACAATACGCCGCCTCGGCGACTGAGCGTTTCGATCTGGTTTTTCTCGACCCGCCATTTCGTCAAGGCTGGCTCGACAAGTTGGCACCGCTACTGGATAAGGTTTTGCAGCCGGATGCGGCGATGTACGTCGAAGCAGAATTTGAATTGAAGGACGACGCAATTCTTTTCCCCGGTTGGCGCACCGTACGGCACGGCAAGGCGGGGGAAGTGTATTTTCACCTGATGCAACAGGAAGAAAACCATGCTAAATAACCGGTTAGCCATTTATCCCGGCACTTTCGATCCGATGACGCGCGGCCATGAGGATCTGGTGCGGCGCGCCTCCCCGCTTTTTGAAAAATTGCTGGTGGGAATCGCCGAAAGCCCGGCCAAGCGTCCGTTGTTTACGCTGAGTGAGCGCATTGAAATCGCCCATGAAGTACTGGGCGACATTGCCAATGTCGAAGTGGTTGGGTTCAACACCCTGCTCATGAACTTTGTGCGCGAACGCGGTGCCAAGGTGATCCTGCGCGGTCTGCGTGCTGCCTCCGACTTCGAGTATGAATTCCAGATGGCCGGCATGAACCGCAGCCTCTATCCCGATATCGAAACTGTCTTCATGACGCCAAGCGACCAGTTCATGTTTGTATCCGCCACCATGATCCGGGAAATCGCCCGCCTCGGCGGCGATGTCAGTAAATTTGTGCACCCCACAGTGGTGCAGCATCTAGCGGGCAAAAACCTGAATTCCTAGGCGCGCCCAACCAAGCTTTTTTATCAGACCTCTTTGAAGGAAAAATCATGGCTTTGATGATCACCGAAGAATGTATCAACTGCGACGTTTGCGAACCCGAATGCCCGAACCAGGCGATCAGCCAGGGCGACGAATACTATGTCATTGACGCCGAGAAATGCACGGAATGCGTTGGACACTACGACGAGCCGCAATGTGTGCAGGTCTGCCCGGTCGATTGTATCCCCAAGGATCCGGGTCACGCCGAGAGCCAGGAACAACTCATGGCCAAGTTCCACAAGCTGACCGGCAAGTAACTGGCACCTCTAAAAATTCGTCACACCGACGAAGGCCGGTGTCCAGTTCTTTGATTCCTGCTGGATTCCGGCCTTCGCCGGAATGACGAAAATGAAACCGGTACTCAGGCGGCGCGGCGAACCGACGGGATTTGCACCGAGAGCAGGCGTCGCACAACAGCGCTGACTTCCCCGAGCGACTCGATTTGTTGCTGCAAGGTGTTTTCGACGCTTTGTAGTTCGAGGATACGGTCTTCCAGTGTATCGGTCGCCAGGTGGATACGTTTGATGCTTTCGAGGCGACGCTTGAGCTGGATCTGGTGCTCGCGCACCTGCGTTTCCATCGGTGCCATGATGGCGCGCAGCCAGATTTCAGCGTCGCGGTTGGCCTTCTCGAAGGCACGCCTTACCTGCATGGCGACCTCGTCGAAAAATTTCTGGGTGACATTCTTCTTTTCGTGCCGGATGAGGCTGAGCATGGTGTTGAGATGGGTGTTGCACCAGTTTTCGAGGCGGTCGATTTCCTTTTCGTAACGCAACAGTGAAAAGGTGGTCGGCGAGCCGAGCTTAAGGCCATGCTCGACCGAGAATTTTTTGTATACCGCTTCCATCATCGTGATGATTTCGCTGATTTCCTTGTTCGATTTGTTGAGGGCTTCGTGCGCCACGACGAAAAAATTGGCCATGGCATCGGACAACGCTCGCGAAAATGTCGCTTCCAGCATGGTCTCGCGCGTGCTGTGCGTAAGCTGGCGCAGGGCATCGAGGCCAAGATGGCCGAAGAGGTTGTTGGTCAGGGTGGAAAAGACGCTGCGCACGGCGTAGTAGCGCTGTAGCCCGGTCTCGAACTCTTCTTTTTCCGAGCGCACCTTGCCCATCATGTACTCGACCACACCAGCGTTCTTGCCACGCAGTTCGGTCAGTTCGTTCAATTGTTCGCGCAGGCCGGCAAGGCGCTGTTCGAGCAGGCCGCGCACGCGCTGATATTCGTCAGTAAAATCGCTCTCGGAACTGTCGCGCACGATCTCCTGTTTGGCGGGAATCAATTCCTGCGAAAGAGCACTTTCCAGCTTGGGCAGGCGGCTGCGTTCGAGCAGGGGTTCATCGCCGTTGATCTTGGCGACCAGACCCTTGTGGGCTGAAACCGGGAAAATCTGGCGGCTCGGCAAATTGAGGGTAGTGGCACAGGAAGCCACCTGTTTCTTGATTTCCGCCTCGATTTCCTGGGGCGATTTCAGTTCGTCCCACATGCTGTCGATCTTGTTGAGCACCACCATGCGGCCGCGCTTGGTGGCACCGCCATCGCCGATGTATTCCTTCCAGATGGCCAGATCGGACTGGGTGACGCCGGTGTCGGCGGCCAGGATGAACAGGACAGCGTGGGCGTTGGGCAACAGCGACAGAGTCAGTTCCGGTTCGGTACCGATGGCGTTCAAGCCAGGGGTGTCGAGAATGACCAAGCCCTGTTTTAGCAGCGGGTGCGGAAAATTGATGACGGCGTGACGCCAGCGCGGAATATCGACCAGACCATCGCTGCCGATCTGGAAAGAGGCCAACTCGGCATTGTCGACAACAAAGCCGAAATTGCGCGCTTCTTCAGGCGTAACGCGCTTGGTCTCGCTGACTTGCTTGAGGGCTTCCTGCATGGATTCAGCCGAGTTGACCTCAAGGCCGACGGTGCGCCATTCATCGGGGAAACGCTTGTATTCGCTGACGCTGGCGTTGGTGGCGCGGGTTTCGATCGGCAGCAGATCAATGCGGGGCGGGCGGGTATCGTCGTAGAGCAGTTCGGTCGGGCACATGGTGGTGCGGCCGGCCGAGGAAGGCAGCATGCGGCTGCCGTATTCGGCAAAAAAGATGGCGTTGATGAGTTCCGACTTGCCGCGCGAAAATTCGGCAACAAAAGCGACGTTGAGACGATCTTCGCGCAAGCGCTCCAGCAGATGTGTGATGCGCATGTCGCTTTGCGCATCGGCAAGCTCATTGTCGGATAACCAGTCCTGGAAGCGTCCGATCGCTTCGCCAAGCAGGGTACGCCAGCGGCTGTATGCGGCAAATTGTTGAGCAAGCATCATGGCTTTAACATCTTTCCTAAGCTTCAGCCCGTAAATCTAGCACAAGTGCGTGTTGGAATCAGCTAGGAGTTTCCCTCTTGAGGATTTTCTTTGCCGGGTTGCTACAAGGAAACACAAGGCGGGCGATCAGACCGCCGCCGTCGCGCGCCAGTAGTTCAAAGCGCCCGCCATGCAAGCGGGCGATGCGTTCAACGATGGCCAACCCCAGGCCGGTGCCAGTGGCGCCGCCACGGGCGCTGTCGAGCCGGATGAAGGGGCGCTTGACGCGCTCCAGTTCTTCTGGCGGTATGCCGGGGCCGCGATCCAGGATTTCAACATGCAATTCATTCTTTTCGGCGTGCGCCTTGAGGCTGACTTCCTGGCTGCCGTATTTGAAGGCATTGTCAATCAGGTTGTTGATGGCGCGCACCAGAGCCTTGGGACGCAATTTGCAGGCCGGCAGGGAGCCAATTTCGGCGCTGACTTGGCGTCCTGGACGATTTTGCCGGGCGACAATATCCGCCAGCAGCATGGCGGGCTCAAAAATGTCTTCCGCCTCACCCTCTTCGCCACGCGCGTAATCGAGAAACTGGGCGATCACCGCTTCCATTTGTTCGATGTCGGCAATGATGGCTAGGCGGGAGTTCTCGTCGGCAACGCTCAATTCCGCTTCCAGACGCAGACGGGTCAGCGGCGTGCGCAAGTCGTGCGAGATGCCGGCCAGCACTTCGGCGCGTTCGCGTTCATTGCTTTCAAGATCAGTCGCCATACGGTTGAAAGCGGCGGCCAGTTGGCACAATTCCTCTGCGCCCTCTTCTTCCAGCGGCGTCGGCTTTTGCCCGCTGCCAACTGTGGCGGCGGCTTGAACCATTTTTGCCAGCGGCCGGCTCTGACGCGAGGCGATAAACCAGGCAAACAACAGCGACAGCCCGGTAGCCAGTGTTCCCCAGGTCAGCCAGTGCCAGGTGCGTTCATATTGGGTACGGGCACGCGGCAGAACGACCCAGTATTCATCGTCGCTTTGTTCATCAAAGCGAAAACTGACCCAGAAACCGGCAACACCATCCACATTGAGGGAAATGCGGGTTTTATCGCCCAATTTTTGGCGAATTTCATCCTGCAGAAAATTGTAGAAACGCTCATCCGGCAAGGGGAGGATCTTGTCGTCAGTTTCCAGTGGCAACAAGCGAATGCCTTCGCGAGCGCTCAATTCGGAAAAGAAATCCGGCCTTTTTTCCGGCGCTGAAGCCACCAGCGCCGCGCGCACCAGATTGACCACACTGACCGCCGTTTGCGCCGTGTCGCGCGCCCGTGGTTCGGTGCCATAGAGCCGGAAAATGCCCAGCCACGTGGCCGCGCTGAGCACCGACAGTGCCGCGATCAGCAAAAAGGTACGAACCAGCAAGGTGCGGGGGAGAAGGCTCATGCCGACAACTTTAAAGGGTATTTCCTGGCGTCATTGTGGTGTACCGTCCGGAACGAAGACATAGCCGAAACCCCAGACCGTTTGCAGGTAGCGCGGTTTGGCTGGATCGGGTTCGATGAGTTTGCGCAGACGCGAAACCTGCACATCGATGGCACGATCGAAGGGGCCTTGTTCGCGGCCGCGCGCCAGCGTCATCAATTTGTCGCGCGACAGCGGCTGGCGGGGATGCTGCAACAGCACGTGTAGCACGGCGAATTCGCCGGTCGTCAGCATTTGCGATTCGCCCTTGTGCTTCAGCGTGCGGGCGGCGAGATCGACTTCGACTTCGCCGAAACGAATGATTTCCTCGGCCGCCGGCGCTCCTGGCGGCGCGCTGCCCTGCCGGCGAAGGACAGCCTGAATACGCGCCAGCAGTTCGCGCGGGTTGAACGGTTTGGGCAGATAATCGTCAGCGCCCATCTCGAGGCCGACGATGCGGTCGATTTCGTCACCCTTGGCGGTGAGCATGACAATCGGCGTTTTATCGCCAGTGCCGCGCAGCCGCCGGCAGATGGCGAGGCCATCTTCGCCGGGCAGCATGAGGTCGAGCACGATCAGGTCGAAATGCTCGCGGCTCTGCGCCCGCTTCATCTGTTCGCTGTCGCCAACCGCCTTGACCTCGAAACCCTGTTCGCCGAGGTAGCG
>Ga0316605_10000425_pt1 | contig 29954 bp, 30 predicted proteins | sample OWC_soil_day20_n_FD_207666 | JGI IMG/M metagenome (GOLD analysis project Ga0316605, IMG submission 207666) | Wetland soil microbial communities from Old Woman Creek delta, Ohio, United States - OWC_soil_day20_noCT | ecosystem: Environmental > Terrestrial > Soil > Wetlands | place: USA: Ohio...
GAAATTAACGAATAGATTTTTCTTCTCAAACAACACCCAGCAAATATCCTCAGCATTTAGCTTAATCGTATTAGCGATAATTAACACCAAAACTTGCACAATGTTAGAAAAATTGCAAAAAGAGGGCATTTTAGTTAAAAGAAAAGAAAAGAGGCTTACTAAAATAGTAAACCTCTTCGAAGATATAGTTTCTTTTGCATTATATACTATAGTTGAAACATGAACTATTGAACAAGTATTTTTATATTATTATTAATACATTCAACTATTCCACTATTTATTTCAAATTTTAATTCCTTATTTTCCTTATCGACCAATCTTATTACTCCTTTTTTAAGTACTGATATTATAGGAGCGTGATTTACCAATAATTCAAATGAACCATCTATGCCAGGAAGCTGCAAAAGTGTACCCTCAGACTCATATAGAGTTTTTTCAGGAGATATAATTTTTACTCTCATAATTATTTCGCTGCTTCTGCAAGAAGTTTTTTACCTTTTTCGATAGCCTCATCAATAGTTCCTACCATTGAGAAAGCTGCCTCAGGATACTCATCTACTTCTCCATTAAGAATCATATTAAACCCTTTAATAGTATCTTCTATATTAACAAATACTCCTGGCATACCAGTAAATTGTTCTGCAACATGGAAAGGTTGAGAAAGGAAACGTTGGATACGTCTTGCTCTTGAAACAACAAGCTTGTCATCATCAGAAAGCTCTTCCATACCAAGAATAGCAATAATATCTTGAAGCTCCTTGTATCTTTGAAGAATGAATTTAACCTTTTGAGCTGTATTATAATGTTCATCTCCCACAACCTCTGGAGTAAGAATTCTTGAATTTGAATCAAGTGGATCAACAGCAGGATAAATACCTAACTCAGAAATCTTACGAGATAGAACGGTTTGAGCATCTAAGTGAGCAAATGTAGTTGCAGGAGCAGGGTCAGTCAAGTCATCAGCAGGAACATATACAGCTTGAACAGATGTAATAGATCCTCTTTTTGTGGAAGTGATACGTTCTTGCATAATACCCATTTCTGAAGCAAGTGTTGGTTGATAACCTACGGCTGAAGGCATTCTACCAAGTAATGCAGATACCTCTGAACCAGCTTGTGTGAAACGGAATATATTATCAATAAATAAAAGGATATCTCTACCACCAGTTTTTTCATCACCATCTCGATAATACTCTGCAAGAGTTAAACCAGACAAAGCAACTCTAGCTCTAGCTCCCGGTGGCTCATTCATTTGTCCAAAAACAAGAGTACATTTTGAATCGGCTAAGGCATTATGGTCAACCTTAGATAAGTCCCAACCCCCTTCTTCCATAGAATGAAGAAATTCATCACCATATTTTATAACGCCAGATTCAAGCATTTCTCTTAAAAGATCATTACCCTCACGAGTTCTCTCACCTACACCAGTAAAAACAGATTGCCCAGAATATTTCTTGGCAATATTGTTAATCATCTCCATAATTAAAACTGTCTTTCCAACTCCAGCTCCTCCGAAAAGACCAATCTTTCCTCCCTTTGCATAAGGCTCAATAAGGTCAATAACCTTAATCCCTGTAAAAAGAACCTCTTGAGAGGTAGAAAGCGTATCAAATTTTGGTGGGTCACGATGTATTGGGTAAGAATTCGATGAGTCTACCTCACCAATACCATCAATAGCCTTTCCAATAACATTAAATAGACGTCCATTAATATGTTCTCCAACCGGCATCGAAATAGGTTCTCCCATATTTTCAACTACCAATCCTCTTTTTAGACCATCTGTAGAATCCATAGCAATGGTTCTAACTATTGAATCTCCGATATTTTGTTGGCACTCAAGAATAATTGTACTACCATCAGCCTTTATTACTCTTAGCGCATCGTATATTTTTGGTAGTGTTTCTGATTCAGGAAAACTAACATCGATAACAGCACCAATAATTTGAGATATTTTGCCTTTACTTACTACTCCCATAGTATATTATTGTTTTATTAAGTCAGATATTTTATAAATTATCAAGCTGCGAATTTACATTATTTCTTGGAAAATAGAAGAATTTATTTAAAAAAGTTTTTCTCCAAATCATCCAACTTATGAATTTACTTTGTTACTCTTTTATTTTTAGTATTTTTGCAGATTAAAAAATTAATAAATCTGGTTTGGAAATAATACCATTTAATAAAGAAATTGACTTAGGTTTTAGTCCAGTAATGACTGTGGGGATGTTTGACGGCGTTCATATTGGGCATCAGAAACTATTAACTCTACTCAAGACAAAAGCGAGAGAATTAGGTACTAAACCTATAGTAATAACCTTTGATAACCATCCTCGCTTAATACTACAGCCCAAAGATGCAAAGGATAGCATTAAACTACTTCAAACTAATGAGGAAAGATTTGAAAAACTATTCTCACTCGGCTTCGAAAAGATAATTACAATCCCTTTCTCCAAAGAATTTTCTCAAATCTCGGCAGTAGACTTCTTGGATATTCTGATGAAAAAGTATTCTCCACAATACCTATTGATGGGATATGATAATAATTTTGGGCGCAAATATGCAGAAGAATTCGAAGACCTTGTTGCTGAAAGCAAGCTCAAAGGACTAATATTAGAAAGAACAGACGAATGTGTATTCTTTGAAAAAACAAAAGTAAGCTCAACACAAATAAGAAAAGCCTTAGAAGAAGGGGACATAAAACTAGCATCATCAATGCTTGGAGGAGACTATATATTTAACGGAACTGTAATCCAAGGAAATCAAATAGGGCGAACAATAAACTTTCCAACTGCAAATATAGGAATTAATGAAAATAAACTTCTCCCACGTTTTGGAGTATATGCAGTAAGAGTAAATGTTGAGAATAAATTCTACGATGGAGTCCTAAATATAGGAATAAGACCAACCATCGATAACTCACCAATCACAATAGAAACATTTATCTTCGACTACAAAGGAAACTTATATGATAAAAAACTTAGAATACACTTTATTGAATACATAAGACCTGAAGAAAAATTCTATAAACTAGAAGAACTAAAAGAACAAATAGAACTAGACTGTATAAAAGCTAAAGAAATCCTATCTATACAATAAATCTTATCTAAATAAACATGTATAAGGCAATACCTTTAATTCTTTTATTCATCAGCACAAACCTCTTTGCACAAAAGCAAGGATATTACGATAATCTTGACTCGGCAACGAGTAACCCAAATAGGGTAATAACACTCGAACTAAAGAAGAAGAATTTAAAAGAAGTGCCAAAAGAAATCTTCTCGTTTCCAAACCTCGAAAGATTACTCCTAAGCAGAAACTATATTCGTAGCATTCCCTTTGAACTCTCTAGTCTAAAAAAACTACATTACTTAGACCTTTCTTCAAACTATATAGAAGAATTCCCACAAGAACTAGGCGCACTCCCATTAGATACATTAATATTATGGGACAATCAAATAAGAGTATTCCCATCAGGACTACAAACCTTAGGTTCAGCCTTACAATACCTTGATCTAAGAGCCATACAAATGAATAAAGAAGAGCAAACCGAAATCAAACTTCTTTTTCCCCTAGCCCATATTCGCCTTGATCATCCTTGTAACTGCGGTGCAAGATAGATTAAACGGGAGGATAAGATAATTTCTATCCTAACATTGAAAATTTGATAACGAGGAATGTTCTGTTTATTCTGTTGCTAGCTTTTCTTTAATTAATCTATTTGTAGTATTTTTGCACAAAATAATAAGAGTATGATGGAAGGAATTAAACATAAGTTCAAACATAGTGTATCTATTCAGATTAGATTTAGCGATATTGACCCTCTAAACCATGTAAATAATAGTATTATTGCTCAATATTACGATATTGGAAGAGTTGGTTATCTTCAAAAGGTATTAGGTTATGACTTAGAGTGGAGCGACGTTAGTGTTGTTATTGTGAATTTGAATACAAATTTCTTTGCACCTATTACTATTGGCGATGATATTTTTGTTGAAACAAAACTTATTGGTTTTGGAAATAAGAGTATGAGAACATTTCAACAAATAATTGATAAGAATTCTAATGTAGTCAAATCTACTTGCGAAACAATAATGTCAGGGTTTGATAAAACAACTAACCAATCATCAACAATTCCTGATGAAATTAAAAAAACTTTTCTTGATTTTGAGAAATAATATGAAGGTTAGTCTATAACCATCTTTTTCTTTTGAAATAGATAAAGAATCCTATACCTACTGCTATCATTAAACCCATAATTCCCCAGAATACCCACTGCTTATGCATATATGGGAGACTTACATTCATACCATAGATTCCTGATATTAATGTTAGAGGAAGCATGATTGTGGAAATGAAGGTAAGTATCTTCATTATCTCATTTGTCTTATTTGTCTGAAGAGAGTCAAAGGTATGTGAGAGACCTTCTATCAACTCTCCATAATCTTCTACAAGGTCAAACATCTTTTGATACTGGTCTAATATATTACCCCAATATCCTTCCATGTCTTCTACATATCCCTTTATTCCCCCTGATTCAAACTTATGAAAGACTCTTACTTGGGGCTTAAATGTGGTATTTAAAGATATAATATTCTTTCTTGTTACTGATAATTGCTCAATAACTTTTTCGGCTTTTTTTGTAAATATATCGAAGTTTATTCCATCAACCTCTGTACCTATTCTTAATATTAATGCGTATGTTTCTACCATTAATCTATCGAGAATATTATAAAGTAGAGAATCTGAACTTTCAACTATGTCTTCGAGGTTTTGGGTGTTTTCCTCGTGCATTTTTTGCAAATCTTTGAAAAGGTTTTTTACAACCCAATGTGAGCGACCAATTGTTACTATATAGTCTTTTCCCCAGAAGATTTTCACTTCCTTAACTCTGACAAATTTATTTGCCTTATCAAAAAATGGGAAATGAAGCACTAAGAAATAATAGTCATCATACTCATCAATCTTTGGACGTTGATTAACGGAACGACAGTCTTCTATATCAAGGGGGTGAAACTCGTATTCTTTTAATAAGAATTCAAAATCATCTTCACTAGGGTTGAGGATATGCAACCACTTAACATTTTCAAAATTAATTGTTTCTATCATGCCTTATCCTCCTTTCTGCTTTTAAATGCTTTGCAAAGGTAATGTTTTTTACTCAAAAAAAAAAAAAGAAAAAAAAAAAAAGACAATCTCCTCTATTTTAAGTTTATTTATATACGCTTTTGCCATTTGATTACCCTTTTGTCCTTTTTATTTTATATTTTTGTAGTCATAATAAGATTAAAACTAAAAATAACAAAATATGAAATCTATAAATGATATTAACTTTAAAGGCAAAAAAGTCTTAGTCAGGGTAGACTTTAATGTTCCTCTTGATGAGAATAAGAATATTACTGATGATACTAGAATTAGAGAATCAGTTCCCACAATAAAGAAACTTATCAATGATGGAGCTGCTGTTATTATGATGGCTCATTTTGGAAGACCTACAAAAGGTGGATTTGAAGAGGAGTTTTCATTAATTCCAATTATTAAACACGCATCTGAGCTTATTGGTAAAGATATCATTTTTTCTCAAGATATTTTTGGAGAAAAATCTATTGAGGTTTGCAAAAATCTAAAAGATGGTGATGTTTTACTTTTGGAGAATATCCGTTTCTACCCAGAGGAAACAAAAGGAGATCTGGCTTTTGCTGAAAAACTTTCTAAATTAGGTGATGTTTATATTAACGATGCTTTTGGAGCTGCTCATCGTGAGCATGTTTCAACAGCTACTCTTGCAAAATTCTTCCCTAACGACAAATATTTTGGACTATTAATGGAACATGAGGTTTTAAACCTACAAAAACTAATGAATAATCCTACAAAACCTTTTACTGCAATTGTTGGGGGTTCAAAGGTTAGCTCTAAGATTGATGTTTTAAAGAACCTTATTCCAATTGTTGACAATATTATAATTGGTGGAGGCATGACATATACTTTCTTAAAGGCTATGGGATTTAACATTGGGAAATCTCTATGTGAGGAAGATAAGCTCGACCTTGCAAAAGAATTGATGGAAGAAATGAAAAAGAAAAATACTAAATTATTACTCCCTATTGACCATTTAATCGCTGATAATTTCTCTAACGAGGCAAATAGAAAATATACTGAAAATCAAACTATTCCTAATGGATGGATGGGTATGGATATTGGAGAGAAATCAATTGAATTATTTAAAAAGACTATTCTAGATTCTAAAACAATTCTTTGGAATGGACCTATGGGTGTTTTTGAGATGAGTAATTTTTCAAAAGGTACTTTTTCTTTGGCTGAATTTATTGCTCAATCAACAGAAAATGGCGCATTCTCAGCAGTAGGTGGAGGCGATTCTGTAGCTGCAGTTCATCTATCTGGATATGCTGAAAAGATGTCTTATATCTCTACAGGAGGAGGATCAATGCTTGAATACTTAGAAGGGAAAACACTACCAGGAATTAAATACATTTTAGAATAATGAAAAAGATTTGTTGTATTACAGGGGCAACCTCTGGAATTGGAAAGGCTTGTGCTGAAAGTTTTGCTAAAGAGGGTTATAATCTTATTATCACAGGTCGTAGAAAAGAACGCCTTTCTCAACTTGAATATGAACTTAAAAAGATATATCCTATTGACATTGTCTCACTAAATTTTGATGTAAGAGATAGTATTGAAGTTGAGACAAACTTAAACTCATTGCCTGAAAACTGGAAAAATATCGATATACTTATTAACAATGCTGGTTTAGCAGCTGGTAGAGAGCCTATCTTTGAAGGAGATTATAAAGATTGGGACCAAATGATTGATACAAATATTAAAGGTTTACTTTATGTGTCAAGAACAATTATTCCTTGGATGAAAGAAAGAAAAACTGGACACATTATTAATATCTGTTCAATTGCAGGCAAAGAAACCTATGCAGGTGGAGCTGTATATTGTGCAAGTAAATCGGCAGTTGATGCAATAAGTGCAGGGATGAGAATTGACTGTGTTCCTTATAATATAAAGGTAACAAATGTTTGTCCGGGTGCTGTTGAGACAGAATTTTCTTTAGTTCGATTCAAATGGGATAAAGATAAAGCTGATGCAACATATAAGGGATATGAACCTTTGACTGGTGAGGATATTGCACAAACAATATTATATTGTGCAACATTACCAAAACATGTATGTATAAATGATTTAGTAATCACTCCTACTTCACAAGCAAATGCTACAACCTTCCATAGGGAATAGATTATGTATGATAAAATAATTGATAAAGATAATAAAGACTCTGCATTAAAGGTTCAAGGGGCTATTGAGCAACCTGGTCAAGTTAATGCAGAGTATTTATCTAAATACAAGAAAAAAAAGGAACTTAGTATTGATGAATATGTCGATGGAATTATTAAAGGAAATCGTACAATTCTTTCAAAAGCTATTACCTTAGTCGAAAGCTCTCGCTACGATCATCAAGCCATTGCACAAGAAATCATTGAACGTTGCCTACCCTTTGCAGGAAAAAGTATTCGTTTAGGAATTACTGGTGTTCCAGGTGTTGGAAAAAGTTCTGTAATTGAATCTTTGGGAACAATGCTAACAAAGACTGGTCACAAGGTTGCGGTTCTTGCTATTGACCCCTCAAGTGAAAGAACAAAGGGTTCTATACTTGGAGACAAAACAAGGATGGAAGAACTTTCTAATGATCCAAATGCATTTATTCGTCCATCACCATCTGCTGGCAGCCTTGGAGGTGTAGCAAGAAAGACAAGAGAGATAATTATTCTTTGCGAGGCATCTGGATTTGATGTAGTTATTGTCGAAACTGTTGGTGTTGGACAATCAGAAGTAGTTGCTCATTCAATGGTTGACTTCTTCCTCCTACTCCAATTAGCAAATGCTGGAGATGAACTTCAAGGCATTAAGCGTGGAATAATGGAGATGGCTGACGCAATTTCTATTAACAAGGCAGAGGGAGAGAACAAACAAAAAGCTGAAATTGCAGCAGGGCAATATCGTAATGCATTACATTTATTTCCTTCCACAGAAAGCAATTGGAAACCTATCGTTTTCACTTGTTCTGCCTATTCAAACGAAGGTATTGATAAGATATGGGAAACCGTAAATGAATATATTATCCTTACAAAGTCTAATGGCTATTTTCATAAGAAACGCAATGAACAAAACCTTAGAATTCTATCTGAAAGCATAGATGCTCACCTAAAAGAAAGTTTTTATTCTAATCCTAAGATAAAAGAGTCGCTAATTGATATTAAAAAAGATATTTTAGAGAATAAGGTTAGTGCATATATTGCTGCACAAAAACTTATTGATAATTATTTTGGAGAAATAAAGGGCTAAGAAAATGAGAAAACAATATATCTATTCAATTATTCTTTTATCATTCTTAGCTTTTGGTTGCACCAGCACTAAGAATTTATTTAGCAATAAAGAAAAGAAGGTTAAACAAGAAGTTGTTATCACAGAATTATTTGGGACTAATTGGAATCTCATTAAGATAAATGCTTCAAAACCTAAACTTACCTCAACTGAAAATAAGATTTCTCTTTTGCTTACTCAAGAACCAATGAATTTTGCTGGATTTAGTGGATGTAATCGTTATTTTGGAAAATATAGTGTAAAGAAAAATACAATAAAATTCTTCGAAGCTGGTTCAACAATGATGGCATGCCCTGATGAAGACATGACATTAGAAAGAAACTACATTACAGCATTAAGTAAAATCAATAACTATATTATCCAAAGCGACACATTATTTCTTAGAAATAACGAAAGAGTAGTTCTAACCTACCTTGAAAGCAAAGAATAATAAAACAAAATGAGCGAAAGAATAACCCTATTTGCAGAAGTAATTCTTCCTCTGCCATTGCCCTCTACTTATACTTATCGCATACCATACGAGTGGAACGATTTAATTAAGGGTGGACAAAGGGTGGCTGTACAACTTGGAAATAAAAAAATATATTCGGGGTTGGTTCGCAATGTTCATTCCAATGCTCCAAATGTGCAGAGCGTTAAATATATTCTTTCAATCCTTGATCCAGATCCAATTGTTAGTGAGAAAAGCTTTAAGCTTTGGCAATGGATAGCCAATTATTATATGTGCTATCTTGGAGATGTTATGTCGATAGCTCTCCCTTCAGCACTTAGGCTTAGGAGCGAAACAAAGGTTATTATTAATCCTGATTTTGATGGAGACATTACTAACCTTGAAGAAGATGAGAGCCTAATTATTGAGTCTCTTGCAAAGAAAGAAGCACTAAGTATTGACGATGTAAACAAGGTTTGTGGAAAGGCTAATATTCTTAGCCTCCTAAATAAAATGATAAAGAAAAACATTATCATTACAGAAGAGGAATTAAATTCTAGATATAGACCAAAGGTGGAAGATTATATTCGACTCTCCGACACCTACCAAGAACAAGAAAAACTAAAGGAACTTTTCTCAATATTGGAATCGAAAAAGGTAATGGAGAAACAATACGAAACCCTCCTAACCTTCCTTTCTTTAGCTAAATATCCAAACGCAGAGATAAAAAAAATTGAGCTATCTAAGCAAACAAAATTTTCTCCCTCTGCCTTTGCAACAATGGTTAAGAAGGGAATATTTATAAATACAAAGAAAGTACAAAGCCGTTTAGAATCCCATTCTTCATCTTTATCAATAAAGAATCTAATTCTTAATCAAGACCAAGAGGACGTTTTTAATAATATTATTTCAGAGTGGAATAATAAACCTGTTACTCTACTGCATGGTGTTACTGGTAGTGGGAAGACTGAGGTATATATTAAACTTATTGAGAAAGTTATAGAAAAAGGGGAACAGGTATTGTTTCTTTTGCCAGAAATTGCCCTTACCTCACATCTAATCTCTCGCTTAGAGAAATACTTTGGCTCAAAGATAGGAATTTATCATTCTCGTTTCTCTCTCTGTGAAAGAGCAGAGATATGGCAAAAAGTTTGTTCTCCAATAAAAGAAAGTCGTTACGATATTATTATTGGTTCACGTTCTTCCTTATTTCTTCCCTTCGAAAAACTTGGACTGATAATTGTCGATGAGGAACATGATTCTTCTTATAAACAATATGACCCCGCTCCAAGATATAACGCAAGAGATACAGCAATCTTCTTGGCAAATCTACATAATGCAAAAACTGTTCTCGGCTCTGCTACTCCTTCTTTGGAGTCTTATTTCAATGCCAAGGAGGGAAAATATCAATTTTTAGAGCTTAAGAAAAGATATTCAGGGACCCTACTTCCGGAAATTTTTGTTGCAGATATTAAAGAATCAACAAAGAGAAAGGAAATGCATTCTCACTTCTCAAAGATGCTTGTTGATCATATTACCGAAGCCCTAAAGAACAAGGAGCAGGTTATCCTTTTTCAGAATCGTAGAGGTTTTGCCCTACAACTTCGTTGCGAGGTTTGCGGTTGGATTCCATCTTGTACTCATTGCGATGTATCTTTAACCTATCATAAACAAAGTGACTTATTAAAATGTCATTACTGTGGTTACTCCGTCAATATCTTACAACAATGTGGAGATTGCGGTTCACACAAGGTAAAGATGGTTGGTTTCGGAACAGAGAAAATTGAGGAAGACCTTGAAATATTCTTTCCAAATGCTAGGGTTGCAAGAATGGACTTAGATACCACGAGGGCAAAGAACTCTTATGAGAGCATAATAAATGATTTTCAAGATAGGAAGATAGATATTTTGGTCGGCACTCAGATGGTGACAAAGGGATTAGATTTCGATAATGTTAGCGTAGTGGGAATACTCAATGCCGACACAATGATAAACTTCCCCGACTTTCGTTCCTTCGAGAGAGCATTCCAACAAATGACACAGGTATCGGGAAGAGCTGGGAGAAAACATAAAAGAGGCACGGTAATCATTCAGACATACAATCCTTATCATCAAGCAATAAGAGATGTCATTGATTATAATTATAAAGGAATGTACGAATCTCAAATCTTAGATAGAAAAGTTTTCAAGTACCCTCCTTTCTATCGTTTGATAAAGATTAGTATTCGTCATAAAGAAAAGATTGTCCTCGATGCAATTGCTGATGAGTTTCGCACAGATATAACAAAAATCTTTGGAGGTAGAATACTTGGACCTGAATATCCACTAATTCCAAGAGTAAAGAATTATTATACAAAAGAATTTCTCTTAAAGATTGAGCGCAAAGAAAGCATTGCCAAGGCAAAGGAAGAAATAAAAATCCTAGTAGAAAAATTCACAACCAAACATAAACAAACAAGGATAACCCTCGACGTAGACCCTGCATAAAAACACTATCATGGCTAACCGAATTGAGAAAGAGAAACAAATTGTAGAGTTTATGGTTAGACTTTATTGTTCCAAAAAAGAAAAGAACAAAGAGCTTTGCCACAAGTGCAAAGAATTAATAGAATATTCCAAACAACGCCTAGACAATTGCCCTTTCGGCAATAACAAACCCTCCTGCAAGAAATGCCCAAAGCATTGCTACAAAAAAGAATTTAGAGAAAAAATAAGAAAAGTAATGCGCTACTCTGGCCTAAGAATAATACTCCACAACCCAAAAGAATTCCTAAGACATCTACTAAGATAAAAAGAATTTGCACCCGAAATGTGTAATATTTCTTGAGAATTTGCACCCGAAATGTGACAAAAAACGAAAGAATTTGCACCCGAAATGTGTAATTATTGATTATTATTGTATATTTGCATCATGATTAAAAGGAGTATAATTCAAGACCTTAGAGTTTGGAAGGCATCAACAAATAGAAAGCCTCTAGTTTTACGTGGAGCAAGACAAGTTGGAAAAACAACTACTGTCAATATATTTGCCCAAGAATTTAAGCAATATATTTACCTTAATCTTGAAAGAAAAGAAGATGCAGAGCCATTCGAGAAATTCAGAACAATTGATGAATTAATCAATGGAATATTCTTTCTAAAGAACAAGAGTATTAGTATAGAAGACACACTAATATTTATTGACGAGATTCAAGAAGTGCCAATTGCTTTGAATGTTTTACGCTATTTCTTTGAGGACTATCCTCAATTTTCTGTTATTGCTGCTGGTTCTCTCTTAGAAACTCTATTCAATAAAGATGTCAGTTTCCCTGTTGGCAGGGTTGAATTTATGGTTTTAAGACCTCTTTCATTCGATGAATTTCTATTGGCGGTGGGAGAAGATATGGCATATGAACAAAAAAACACTTTCCCAATAAATGAATTTGCACACAACAAATTATTAGAATTATTCCACCTCTACACATTAATAGGGGGAATGCCTGAGGTTGTTTCAAAATATTCTCAAACAAAAGATTTATTCTCATTAAATAAAGTATATGAAAGCCTAATACTTTCTTATCTCGATGATGTTGAAAAATATGCTTCAAATAGTAAGCAAGCTCTTATTATGCGTCATGCAATACGTTCATGTTTTACTGAGGCAGGAAAGAGAATAAAATTTCAAGGCTTTGGAAACTCTACCTATTCATCAAGAGAGATGGGAGAATGTCTTAGAATAATTGAAAAAGCAATGCTTATCAATCTTGTTTTTCCAACAACACAAGTAAACTATCCTTATGCAATAGATATAAAGAAATCGCCAAGGCTTCAGGTTTTAGATACTGGAATGCTAAATTATTTTACTGGAATACAGAAACAAATTTTTGGAACTGATGACCTTAATAATATATACCAAGGAATAATAACGGAGCATATAGTTGGTCAAGAGCTATTGGCTAATAACTATTCATATCTAAATGGGTTGAAGTTCTGGGTTAGAGAGAAAAAAGACTCCACAGCAGAACTAGATTTCTTAGTAGAATGTAACGGCGATGTATATCCTCTTGAAATAAAATCAGGCGCAACAGGAAGCCTAAGGTCTTTGCATCAATTTATGGAAGTCTCTTCGAATGATATTGCATTTAGACTTTGCGCCTCCCCATATAGCGTAGATAATATTACAACACCAAAAAAGAAACAATTCAAACTAATAAACCTACCCTACTACCTAGCCGCAAACCTTAAAAACTACTGTCCTTAACCCACACTAAACTTCAAAATTTCAGCAGCACCATCCACTTTGGCAGGTATTACCTCTTAAGCTGAAGTTTCTACAAAAGAACTTATTTTTTATCCAATATTTTTGTTATCGAATATCCCAATAATCCTCCTAAAATTATTGTCATTGAAATTATTGGAATCAATGAAAAAGGCTCTTTCCATCCAATCAAAATTGCGGTTGGCAATAGAACCAACAAGGCTATTAATATTCCTTTAATTATCGAATTAATTTTCAAATCAATTGTCGAAATTAAAAAACCTACAACTAACCACATAGAAAAAGCAGAAATGTTTGCATCCCATGTTAGGTTTTGTACTATCATTGGAATTATATCAATAATCCCAGCAGCAGCACCTAACAATATTCCAATTTTAATCTTTTTCATACCTTATCAATTTAATATTATGCCTTTGTTAGCATATCGAACAATATATTAATTTACTTTATAAAACTCAGCAGCTAAGGATTTGCACTTCCATACTTAATATATTACTAGTATTTTTAATCTGCACGTAATCCTATGACTTTTAGTCTATCTATTTCTGTTTAAAACACTAATAATTAGTCGTTTTACTACTTCACTTTCATCTGGTCGGCTATTGGCAATGTATAGAGTAAGAGTTGCCAAGGTTTCATTGCTTATAATTGGTTCGTCTTTGTTTTTTAGCAAAGCGTTGTTTTGTTGTAAAAAATAGAGAAAACAGGCTGCTGCTATGCGTTTATTACCATCAACAAAAGAATGATTTTTGGTGATTAAGTAAAGCAAATTGGCTGCTTTTTCTTCAATGGTTGGATATAACTCTGCCTCATTGAAACTTTGTCTTATCTGATTGATAGAACTATGAAAACTATCATCTTTAGGCTTTGCAAATACAGAAGACTCGAAATCTGAATACATAAGCGATATAAGATTCATATAATCTTCAAACGAAGGATAAATAGTCTCTTTTAGTGTATTACCTTTGTTATCTAATGCTTCGTGATCATAATCATCTAGCAATGCAAGACCTCTTGCAAATTGACGAAAAACCTCCTGCTCCTGCTCATTAACTGCATTTTCAATTGCACGGCTTACGATACGTAAACCTGTTTTAAGCAATTCTACTTCTTGTTGTTTTTGTTGCAAGCGTTTTTCATTTATTGCATAACCTTGCACCAAATAATCTTTTAATCGTGCTGTAGCCCATTGACGGAATTTAGTTGCTTGTGATGAATTAACCCTATAACCCACGGATAATATCATATCAAGATTGTAAAAATTCATTTTACGTTTTTTACCATCTGCAGCAACTTGTTCCAAAATGGAACAGGTTGATTTCATCTCCAATTCTCCTGATTTGTATATATTTCCAACATGTTTAACAATAGCAGGTCTATTTACTCCAAATACTTCTGCAATATTATGTGCATCGAGCCACACGGTATCCATTTCTAATTGAACAGACACCTCGGCTCCTTTGGAAGTTTTATATATTTCAATCTTATTATCCATCGTTATATTCTCTCTTCTTTTTTTGTTTGTTCATTATCCAATCGCATTTTTTACAGCATTTCTCTTTAAATTATTTATAATAATGAATTTCTGAAATCACTCGCCCTTTTGAAGAATTCTTCATCTTCACCAAATTCAAAGATTCGAGCAACTTTACCTTTACATATTTTACAAGTGCCACGCACCATAATATCATTAAGGTAATTTAGAGTTATTTCTTCAACCACAATACCCTCTTTTGCAGCATCATTACAACGAACACAAACTACATGTTCCCCAAGAATATAATTATAAATATTCAACTGCTTCCTACTAAGCAATCGACCCAATTGAACCTTAGTCAATCGAATATCTTTCAATCTTTTCATTATTAAATACGTATTTATATCTCAAATTTAAACTCAAATCAACCATTAAATTAATTCCCTTCATTAACACAAAGAATTATTGAATACTACCACAATCTAACAAGAACAAACTGTCTTTTTTAGAAAAATAAATTTTTCTTTGTGACATTTTTCCTCTTGTGTTAAAGATAAGATTTATCGAAGAGTCATTCTCTATTATTACTTTCTCAAAGTAAAAAACATATACCTCTTTAATAGATGCGTTAATCATTACATATACACTTTCTTGATCTACACCATAATGATTATTAAACTTAAATTCTGCAATAAAACATTTACCATATTCTTTTATTTCTTTTTTATATAGATTGAATAGAGCATTTGAACTATCAAAATATTCTAAAGGAAGAGTTTTTCTTATAAACGATTTATAGTATTCTTTATCTTCAAGTCTAGTTGAATCAATTTTTGCAGAACCGTAATCAATAAAGTCTTTCAAAAAATCACATTCATCCGAACAATTCCCTTTTACAGTTTTACAATCCCAAGGCTTTAATTGAATACTATCTTGTGCTTGACAAGAAACAAAAGCAACAAAACAAATAAAACTAAGTAATATTTTCATCATCTTACTTTTCCTCCTATATAAATTTGTGTATGATTTGCACTCCCAAACTTAATTATCATCAGTATTTTCAATCCTCTTTTTTTTATACTTAAACAAATCTCTTACTACTAAGATAGATAAGAAGAAATTGGAAAGAATAAAAATAAATTGATATAAGAATAACTTTGCATTTTGCCTTGTATATAGTAGATATTCTACATTGAATTTGCTTGGAACAAATTTATCGTAACCCTTGCTTTGCTTTCCCTCACTAATCATTAAATCCAATGTTTCCTTATCAAACCCATCTAATGTCATCCTTCTTTTATACTCACCAATAAAATCATCTTCCAACTCATAAGGGAATTGTCCTGTCCAGTTTATCCAATCAAATTTTGATTTATAGAATATAAATCCATGGTAAATATCTTTGTACTTGAATTTATCATAATTCAAATTCATATCAAACTTATCTTCTCCAAAAGGACTGCCTTCAAAATCAAAACCAATACTCTTATTGCCACATAACTCAAAGGCTTTATCCCAAGAGCTTTTGTTATGTGAACCTAAAAACCAAATGGAATAGTTTTTCTTCCCTGCGGCTATCGTATTTATTAATACATTTGCTACACTACCCTTTAATGAATCAAATATATAAGTAGTTTCATTTTTTAAATTCTTAAATCTATGTTTTGTAAGATTGAAGGAATGAGTAAAGTTTGTTATTACTAACATCTTTTTTCTCTTCTCCTCTTTTTGTATTCTTCTATATCCTTTAATTACATTATCCGCCATTACGCTATCATAATAGCGATTCCAATCTTTATAATGTTTTTCTTGTTCCCCAGGAGTTTTAATATCTAAAGGGTACAAATTAATTGAAGTAAAGTTTTCTCTTATCTTTAAAGAATCTGGCAATGTTTGATTTAGAAGATTAAGCCTCTTAAAGAAAGTGAAATAGTTCTTCTTTTCTGTATATCCATTAGCTAAATAAACCAATTTTGTAGTAGCCTTATCTAATTCTTCCTCTGTATTATACTTTCTTGTAAAATATTCATCAGCTAAATACTGATAGTCAGCAGAGCCAATTTCAGTGAAAACATTCCCCGATTTCTCAATAAATCTCTTATCCGAAACAATATCATAAATTAAATCCCATTGGGTATTCTCGAAATGAGCTCTTTCTCCAATAATAACTACATCATATTTATCAAATAGATTAATTATATAGTCTTTTGCCGATGTATTATTTTTATTGATAAAATCTATTTTGCTTTGAACATTTTTATCTACTTTTAGATGTACATTATAAGGATAGTATCTTATTCCCAAGAATGAATATTTTGAATCATGGGTATTATTTAATGTCATTACCAAAAGATAGAAAAGGATATTTACACCTATCAGTAATAATTTGTTTTTTGCACCTAAGTTTCTAAATAAAAACTTGAATATAGTTTTCTTCAGAATAAAGTACGAGATTAAATAATATAAAACTGCAACTATAAGAAATACATAGTTATAATTAGTATTGCATATTAGCTGTATTAGGTAATATACAATCAAACTTAACGAAATAATCAATGTCCATTCTAGGAACAATGACAATACAAACTTCTTCTTTCTATTTCTCATAATATCAATTTTTTCATTTAAACTTATTAAATCAGACCAAGACCATAATATCATACAATAAAGTTTTACAATCCCGAGGCTTTAGTTGAACATTCCCGTGCCCTAAACAAGAAAAAACAACAAAAACGCATATTATACTATGCAATATTTTCATGGCTGTAGTTTTCAAATTCATTATTTCAATCAAACTTCACAATCAGGAAAATTATGTTATCAATTCCTTTACTCCACCTTTATTTGATGAAAAATATCTTCCAGTATTTTTTTATATTCTGTGTATTTGTAGAGTTTTCTATCGTTTAGGATTGATCCGAATAATAAATCGTTTTCTTCTTTTTCTCCTCTTTTGTCCGTAATTATGCAAAGCAAGTGCGACATAAGGACTTCATAGTATTTTCCCAAGTAATAATTTTTATAGCTTTGCATTCCCTTATCCACTAAAATATTCATTTCAAAATCATTAAAATAAAAATCTCTATATTGATAATATGGTCTTCCATCGAATTTTGGGTATTTGCTTATGTTTTCAAAAGCTTTTATGGTATTTGCAGGTTTTACAATATTTATATATCCCCATATTTCTTTTCCACAATATTCCATACACTTCAGAAAAAAAATGCCTTTCTCTGTATCATCCTTTAGGTTATATTCCTTAAGTTTAAAATTAACTTTTGACATATTAAATGGCTTATTTTTATTTCCAACTGCAGTAAAAATAATATCATAATAATTGTCAACCAACTCGTAAGCCGGAATATCTTTGTTAATAAGGCTATCGATAAGCTTATTATTATCTATTTGATCTTCTTTTATTAGATTCTGTCTTACCTGATCAATAATATAAATTTGTTTCAATACTTTGTCATCAGGTCGCGAAAGAAACTTTTCCGTCAACAATTTATTCTTTTTAGTAATCGATTGAGCGATAAAATCAGTCGTAAACTTAAAGTCATCTGGGACATTCGCATTCATTTCCTTTATATCCGCCTTTGTCGGATCATTACGGAACATAAAATTATTGTATGCTTTCCCCAGCTCAATAATTTTTTCTTTATAGTTTGCCTGTCCGAATGTTAGAACAGCAAATAAAACGCCTAAAAATGTCAATGTTGTTTTTTTCATATCATATATATTAAAATATTACACTTAATCTCTTCTCTCTATAAAGTATTATTTTCTTTCAATTTTTACCAGTCCTTGTCTCGTCGCTAAGTATAAGTTACCCTTATGATCAAAAGACATCGTAGAAATATAAGAAGTTGGAATATCTGAATTTTGATTATGATAATTTTCCCAGCCTTCTTTAAGGTCATATCTTATCAAGCCTGCTCTCTCGGTCGAAATCCAAAGAACCTTTTCGTTTCTATCATAAAGAACGCAGTTAGCGTGATTAAATGGCATTCCTGAATTCTCAGTTGTAAACTGTTTGAAAGTTCCGTCAGCATAAAGTATTGCGATTCCTTCATCATTGTTTACCGTTTCTTTATCCTTTCTATCAAACTCGAAAAGTGTAAAATAAATATTCCCATTTTCATCCTCATCCATAGATGTTATACATTTTCCTCTCAAGATAGTTTTTGTAGTTTCATAGTTTATTAAATTATTATTTTCGTCAATCATTGCAGTCCCACTAAATGTACCAATCCAAATTCTGTTTTTTGAATCTCTCTTTGCAAATGATATTCGATTTGATGGTAATTCTTTGTATTTGCTTTTATTTATATTAGTCCATTTCCCATCTTTGTATATAGTCAAACCTTCATCAGAACAGAAAAACACTTCTCCTGTCATTGGGTTATTAATAATTTCATATGCTTCGTCAATCCCTATTTCTGCGGAATCATATTTTATCCATTTTGAATTATCAAAACTGAATATATTATCTTTTGCATAAACCCACTTTATATTGTTATTGTCCGTTACCAATGCATGATAACTAAAATACTTTCCCTTATCTACAATATTTTGTTCCGAATTTTTAAATTCCTTCCCATCAAAGGTTACTAATCCTTCGTCTAAAGTAAGCCAAATCAAGCCATTCAAATCTATTGAAATATGATCATTCATATTATTCGTAAGATTTGAGTTTTTCGAATTCCAAACTGTTATTTTATAATCCTTTAAATGCTCATTTTTGTATTCATAAGTTTTATTGTATATCTCAGGATCTACAGGTCTATCAAATGATTGTTTAAATGCCTCCATATCTACCCTCTCGATATTCCCTTTAATCTTATTGTTTCTTATTTTAAAGATTAAGTTGATAGAAGTTTTGTCTTCCTTCACTCCGTTAGTAATGGCTGGAGTCCACTTTTTAAATTTGTTAAGTTCATTAATTATTTCCAATGTAATTGGATTGTTTGACTCGTCTGTATGACTTAATACACAAGCTCTCCCTTTTTTGCTAACGATAACTTGAAATTCTACAGTTCCGCGCACCCCTTCAAAATCAAATTTATTGTTTAGTCTATCCAAAAGTTTGGAAAATTCAGCTTCATCATAGCCAGCCTGAATATCTCCACAGTCAAGACAAAAAACATCAACTTTACAGTTATCTAATTTAACAGGGAATAAATTCTGCGCACTCGAATTTATTGTGAATGCTAATAGTAAAATAATAATAGTTTTTCTCATTTTCCTTCTTTATTTTTGTTTGTTTTTAAATGTTTCTTGCTTTTATGTAGTTGAAGATTTGCAAACACTCAATCATTATTAATTAAAATATATATGCAGTTTTTTTCAAACATCCTAGCTTACTAGCTTCAAAAGTATAAATTTAATTTCAAAGAAACATGAATTAATAAAAATATTTTTTGATATAATAATAGAGCCATGGAGATTATTTTAACTAAAACCTCTATTTTTGGGGATTTCTCTAACATTTTGCAAGGTTTGGTGTTAATTGTTGTTAGGGGGATTGGGCTTTGTGGGTTGAATATTTGAAGAGAATGGTTGGGTTGGAGAGAACGGCACGTTAATTTCTTATAATAAATTTGGGGGATTTGAGGGAAATTTCTTGGGGTTTTGTTTCTTTGAAAAAAATCAGGGATTTTATTTTAAAACTCCTTGATTTTTTTTCTAAAATCAAGGAGTTCTTGGACAAAATCAAGGAGTTTTTTCATAAACTCCCTGATTTTTTTTATCTTTATTTCTTCTTTTTTTATTTTTCTCTGAGAAAGTTTTGGGGAAATTGCTTTAAAGGGCTAATATATAGCGATTTTAGGAAAATAGAATTTGATTCCAGAAAATTAGAATAAGATTCTACAAAAATAGAATAAGATTCTAGCGCGCTAGAATCTTATTCTATGGGGAAGAAATACGGATTTAAGGGGTTTATCGCTAAATCCTATTTCTTAAAATTAACAGCCAAGAAAATTAATTATTGTCTTCTTCTGCTTCGTTACGCATAAAGCCTTGGTCTGTGATAAAGCTCAGATATTCTCTTGAGAAATGTCTTGAGTCCTTACCCTTATATCTGCACTGAGTAAATACCTTTGCTAAGTTTTCCTGATTATTTACTCTGCAATACTCTTTGCTTTGTGGTAATTGTTCGAAGTCGGAATATAAGTTATTTATATCCTCAGATGAATAGTCCTTATATTCTTCATAATGCACTACTGCATCCATTGGTAAACGCTCAGTTAATGGTGGATTCTCTGCTGGATAACCAAGAGTGATGCAGGTTACCGGTACAACATGCTTTGGTAGATTTAGATAAGAGGCAATAGGTCGCGCCATATAGTTAACTGTTCCAAGGTAACAAACCCCAAGCCCAAGTTCTTCGGCTGCGGTGCAAAGACTCTGTGTAGCAATTGTTGCATCGATTGTTGCAATATTTAGCCAAAGTAGATTGTCATATTCCTCGGTCGTTCCTCTTTCTAAACACCATTTATGAAAACGGTTAAGGTCGGCACAAACAGTTATAACAATTGGTGCTTCAACAACCATCTTTTGACCAAAGTGAAATCCCAACATTCCTTCTTTTTTCTTTTGGTCACGTGTTACAATTATTGAATAGGCTTGCATATTTCCGCAGTTAGAGCCACGAATTGCAGCCTCAAGTATTGCATCTAAGGTCTCCTTTGAGACTTCTTTATCTGAATATTTTCTTATTGTCCTTCTTTCTAATAAGGATTGTATTTTTTGGCTTTCCATTTCTTTAGTTTTTATGTTCTTTTTCAGGGGGCAAAGATAATATATTATTTAGAATTAAAAATATTAGGCAATATCTTGAAATCAAAAATAATTATAGTAATTTTGTCCAAACTAATTAAACCCCATCCTTATGAAAAAAATAGTCCTTCTTTCCATATGTTTTTCTCTTTCTTTATTATTTTCTGCCTCTTTGAATGCACAAGAATTTAAGGCTGGTGCAATAATTGGTATGACTCCTTCTCAGGTTGATGGAGACAGAATAGGAGGATTCTATAAGGTTGGATTTACTGGAGGACTCTTCGTTTACAGAGATGTTTCGAAGGTTAGCCGTTGGCAAGGGGAATTGCTATTTACTATGAAGGGGAGTAAAACTCATTGGAAAAGTATGGACTTTACAATTCAACAAGTAAGCACAAGCAATGTAGACCTTAATCTACTTTATATCTTCAAATATAATTCTTGGCTACACTTTAGATTGGGTCTTACCCCTAGCGTACTTATTAGCTCAAGTGAAGAAAACATTAGTGGTCTAGCACCCGCCGAAGCACCTGCTTTTAGGCGTTTTGGACTTGGCTTTACAACAGGTGTTACTTATAATTTCTCTGATAGATTGGGCATAAGCTGGAACTATAACTATTCTTTGATAAGTATCCGTAGTGGAGAATTTGATTATTATAATCTAAATGTCTACCAAAAGAATGGACAGTTCCATAACTATATGAGCTTTACCCTAAACTATAGATTCTAGTTTAAGAAAGGATTATTCTCTTTTTCGAAACCTATTGTTGTGTTTGGACCATGCCCACAAATACATTCTGTATTCTCTGGTAGGGTAAAAAGATTCTCCTTTATACTCTTTGATAATAAGTCAAAGTCTCCTGTTGGAAGGTCTGTTCTACCTATTGAGCCTTGAAACAATGCATCGCCTGTAATTACAAAACCCTCTTTCTCATTATAGAAAGAGAGACTTCCTGCGCAATGTCCAGGAGTTTCAATAACTCTTAACTCAGAGTCTCCAAAACTAATTTTATCTGACTTGGAAATATATTTTTTCTTTAGATTATCTATTCCCTCTACATTGAAACCCATCATCTGAGCCTGAACTTCTGCCATTGATAGTATTTCCTCCCCGTCTTTGTGCAATTCTAAAGGCAAATTAAAAGTCTCACTTGCCCATAAAGCTCCACAAACATGGTCAATATGAGGATGAGTAAGCAAGATATGCTTAACCCTTAGTTCATTCTTATTTATAAAGTCTAATATTTCTTGTCTTTCACTATCTTTTTGAGAACATACATCAACTAATACACATTCTTTTGTTTGGTCATAAATCAATGAGCAGTTTACCTCGAAATGATTTTGTGCAAATACTTTTATCATATTATTTTTCTTTTTTTATCTATTCTAATTCTTTGGCCTTATTCCAATAAACGTCAAGTTGCTCAAGGTTCATATCCCTCATATCCTTTCCGTCTTCTGTTATCTTTTCTTCAATATACTTGAATCGCTTAATAAATTTCTTGTTAGTCCTTTCAAGAGCAGATTCAGGATTTACATCAATAAAGCGTGAATAATTTATTAAGGCAAATAGTATATCCCCAAACTCTTGCTCAATCTTTTCAATATCTCTATTTTCAGAGTTTAACTCATGCTTAAGTTCTTCAATCTCTTCCTCAACCTTTTCCCAAACCTGAGAAACATTATCCCAATCGAAACCCACTCCCCTAGCCTTATCTTGAATCCTATATGCTTTTACGAGTGCTGGAAGAGTACTTGGAACTCCTGAAAGAACTGATTTTCTACCTTCTTGTAGTTTAATCTGCTCCCAGTTCTCCTTTACCTGCTCAGCATTTTCTACATTTACATCTCCATAGATATGAGGATGACGACGAATAAGCTTTTCATTAAGAGAATCTATTATTGTTTTCATATCGAAGGCTTTCTCCTCACTACCTAATTTAGCATAAAAGACAATATGAAGTAGGATATCCCCTACTTCTTTCTTTATCTCATCTAAATCCTTTTCGATTATTGCTTCTGCAAGCTCATAGGTCTCTTCAATAGTAAGATGCCTCAAAGAGTCAAAACTTTGTTTTTTATCCCAAGGACATTTCTCTCTTAAGTCATCCATTATCCTAAGAAGTTTCTCGAAACTTTCGAGAGCTCCCTTATATTTATTTTCTTCCATGAATAGTTTTATTTTTTCTTCTAAACCTTCAGTCTAGAATATAGTGAGGCCAGTTGTTGGCTATGCTTATTATCTTTTCTTCGTCAAAGGAGTTCATACATTTAAAATGCTTTTTTGGACATTTCTCAAAACCTATCCTACTACATGGACGACATTTTAGATTCTTTTCTTCGAAAATATAAACCTCTGCCTTTGAATCTTCAGACATATATGGGTACATTCCAAACTCAGGAACAGTATTTCCCCAAACACTTATAATATTCTTATCAAATGCAGCAGCAATATGCATAAGACCTGTGTCTGGTGTTATTATTCCATTTGCATTCTTAATAAGTGCGGCTGTTTGGTTTAGATTATATGCTCCACAACCATTAAATACTCTTGCTCCAACTTCATTTTCTACCCTAATAGCCTTAGCTCTATCGTCTCTATCTCCCAAAAGGATAATTGGACTTTGAATGCCATTGCATATTCTAATCAATACACTCTCTGGCATCTGCTTGGTATTATGTTTGCTTCCAATAACAACAGCAACATAGCCATCTTGAAAACTTAAAGGAAGAGCATCGGGAGAAATATAATCTTCTTCTCTTAGGAAATAATCCAAACCTTTTCCATCATTCTTGACTCCTAAACTTTGAACAGTGTCGAAGTGTAAATCAACAATATGTTTTTTTGGTAAGATATTTATTTTGAAATTTACCAACAACCATTTCTTAAAGGATTGTTTCTTTATTGATTTCGACGGTCTAAGAAGTCTTAATACAAATGCAATTGAACGTAGCTTTCTATGTGAGTCAATAACATAGGAATACTTCTCCTTTCTTAGTTGCTTCAATACTTCAATAAACGAGCCTTTGAAAATAATAACCCTATCAATATTAGGGTTATTATTTAATATTATCGCATTTGAATCTTTAGTTAGATAATGTATCTCAGCGTTTGGAATTTGTTGTTTTAAACAACGAACAATAGGTGTAGTTAATACTATATCTCCTATTGAGCTGAATCTTATTATGAGTATCTTGGGGCCACCTTCCATAATTAACCTACGCTACCTTCTAAACTAATACTAAGTAATTTTTGTGCCTCAACAGCAAACTCCATTGGCAGTTTATTTAAAACTTCCTTTGCATAACCATTGACAATTAATCCTATTGCACCCTCTTGAGATATTCCCCTTTGACGAGCATAGAATAATTGTTCTTCTGAAATTTTTGAAGTTGTTGCCTCGTGTTCAAGAATTGAATTATGATTATCGGCTTTTATATAAGGGAAAGTATGTGCTCCACATCTATCTCCAAGTAGCAATGAATCGCATTGAGAATAATTACGAGCATTGGTCGCTCCCTTTGTTATTCTGACTAATCCTCTATAAGAATTTTGACTAAATCCTGCCGAAATACCCTTACTAATAATTGTGCTCTTGGTGTTTTGTCCAAGGTGAATCATTTTAGTTCCTGTATCTGCTTGTTGATGATTATTTGTTACGGCTACAGAATTAAACTCTCCTATTGAGTTATCTCCTTTTAATATTACACTAGGATATTTCCAAGTTATTGCAGAACCTGTCTCAACCTGTGTCCAAGATAGCTTTGCATTGTTTCCTTTGCATATGCCTCTCTTTGTTACAAAATTATATATCCCTCCTTTACCATCTTTATCTCCTGGATACCAGTTTTGAACTGTTGAATATTTTACCTCTGCATCTTTCATTACAATAATTTCAACGATAGCTGCATGGAGTTGATTTTCATCTCTCTTTGGAGCTGTGCAACCTTCCATATATGAAACATAAGCTCCTTCGTCTGCAATAATCAATGTTCTTTCGAACTGACCTGTATTTGCAGCGTTAATTCTAAAATAAGTTGAAAGCTCAAGAGGTGAACGAACTCCTTTTGGTATATAACAAAAAGAACCATCACTAAATACTGCTGAGTTTAAGGCTGCAAAGAAATTATCTCCTGCAGGAACTACAGATGCCATATATTGCTTAACCAAGTCAGGGTGATTCTTCACTGCTTCACTAAATGAGCAGAATATTATACCTTCCTTAGCCAAGGTGTCTGAGAAAGTTGTTTTAACTGAAACACTATCCATTACTGCATCAACAGCAACTCCAGATATTTTCTTTTGTTCATCAAGAGATATACCCAAACGATTAAATGTATCTAAAAGTTCTGGGTCAACTTCATCTAAAGATGAAAGTTCTTTTTTCTTTTTTGGGGCTGCATAATATATTATATCTTGAAAATCAATCTCAGGCACATCAAGATGAGCCCATGTAGGCATCTTCATTGTTTGCCATTTCTTGTATGCATTCAATCTGAAATCCAATAACCACTCTGGTTCTTGTTTCATTTTAGAAATATGACGAATTACATCTTCGTTTAATCCCTTGGCAATTGTATCTGTATCTATATCTGTAACAAAACCATATTTATACTCACTGTTTGTTACATCATCTATTATATTGTTACTATTTTCCATATCAAAAATATAAATTAAATATATATTCTGCTGCAAATTTACAATATAATTGTTCCAATTAAAATATTTTGGATAAAAAAAGACGAGTTTACTTTTTTTTGCTACCTTTGCCCTTATCAAAGGGTTTTTCAAGAATGAAATACCAATAAAGTAATAATTAAAAATAAATATCTAAAGATTATGAAAAAAGTTCTATTATTATTGGGTGTTTGTTCGATTTTTTCTCTATCTAGTTGTAACGATACAAATAATTGTATGTGTACTATTGAAGAAGAAAATGGTCAAGTTTATGCTTCAGATATTAAGGTATCAAACTCAGAAAAAAGCTGTGATGAAATATCTTGGAGCGATTTAGATAGTACTTGGAGCAATACAAATATTGCTGGAGGTTACGTCTTAGTATGTACTGACAATTAGAAATGAAAGTAAACAAAGCCCTCTTTGAAAATATTGGCAGAATAATTATTGGTATTGTTTTTATCTTATCAGCATTATTTAAATACCTATCAATAGAAAATGTCGATTTATTTTTCTTTGAACATGGGGTATTTAATTGGGTTTTTACAACTTTTGTCTCTAGATTTCTGATAGCCATTGAGACTATTTTAGGATTGATGTTGATTTTTCGAATTTATCCTAAGGTGTCTTATTTACTTTCATTGTTATTTCTATCCTTCTTCTCGTTATATATAATATTAAAACCTTATCTATTCGATGTATCTACCGAAAATTGTTTCTGTTTTGGAGATGTTCTTGTATTTAATGATATTCAGACCTTAATCAAGAATATCATTTTGATTCTTATTGTACTCTTTCTCATTCCAAGAAAAGGAAAGAAAAATAGGTATTCAAAAGTATTATTAATATTGTTTTCTATTACTAGTATTGGTGCTGTTTATTCAATCAATCCTCCTGATATTATTAAAGCAAAGATATTTAATAATTCCGTTTCTATTAATTACAAAGCCTTTGAAGACTTATCAAATCTAAATAATGTCAAGGAATTAAAAATAAATGAGGGTAAAAAGGTTATTTGTTTATATAGTACAGGATGTAAGTATTGTAAATTTGCTGCAAAAAAAATCAGCATTATTATTACTAATAACAATTTACATAAAGATAGTTTTATAGAAATATTTTGGGGAAATAGAAAGAATGTAGATTCTTTCCATAAAGAAGCAAATATTGATAGTATATCCTACACATTTGTTCCTGCACCATTATTTCTTGAAGCCACAAAGAACAAGCAACCTATCATAATATTACTAAATAACGGTAAAATTGAAAAGTTGTATAAACTAACAACGATAGATGAGCGTTATATAGTTAGTTTTCTTACCAATAAATAAAGAAAAGCATTATGAAAAAAATATATTTACTTTTATTAGTTGCTATTTCAGTATTAGCAACATCTTGTTCTGAACAAAATGATTGCCTATGTACAGCAACTCCAACAAAAAAAGCTGCAAGTGGATCTGCTATGACATATCCTATATATGATTGGGGAAGCAGTTGTGGAAATATTGATCAAAATGATATTCCTCAGCTAGAAGATAATGCTACTTATAATATTGATTGCACTGAATTATAACAATTCTATAAGTTCGGCGTTTAGTATAAAGTTTATTTATTCTAACAAGCAATTATATGGTACAAATTCTTTGGGTTGATGATGAAATTGATTTATTAAAACCACACATTCTCTTCCTTTCGGCAAAAGGTTATCAGGTTACACCTGCAACAGATGGACATGAAGCACTAGACTTATTGTCTGAGCATCCCTTTGATATTGTTTTCCTCGACGAAAATATGCCTGGACTAAGCGGATTAGACACCCTTAATCTTATCAAAGATAAGCTTCCATATATTCCTGTTATAATGATAACTAAAAGTGAGGAAGAAAGAATTATGGAGCAAGCAATAGGCTCGAAAATATCTGATTATCTTATTAAGCCTGTTAATCCAAACCAAATTCTTCTAGCACTTAAGAAACATTTAGACATAAGACGTCTTGTTAGTGAGACTTCAACAATCAACTACCAACAACAATTTCGTGAGATTTCAATGAAATTGATGGATAGAATGAATTACGAAGAATGGATAGAGATATATAAAAAATTAGTCTATTGGGAATTGGAATTGGCAAATTCACAAGACGATAGCATTTTTGAAATTCTGCGTCAACAGAAAGATGAGGCTAATTCTCTTTTCTGTAAATTCTATGAGAAAAACTATATTGACTGGCTTAGCGGTAAGAATGAAGATAAACCAATGCTATCTCATACAGTTTTAAGGGATAAATTATTCCCAGTAATTAATAATAAAGATAATAAAACCCATATTTCTACTTTCTTAATAGTTATAGATAATTTTCGTTTCGATCAATGGAAAGCCATTCAACCAATGATTGAGCAATTCTATAGAACTGAAAGTGAAGATATTTATTATAGCATAATACCAACAACAACACAATACGCTAGAAACTCTCTTTTTGCTGGGCTAATGCCAGCAGAAATACAAAAGAAATATCCTTCATTGTGGGTAAATGAGGATGTGCAAGGAAATAAAAACCAATTTGAGCATGAATTATTTCAAGAACAGATAAAAAGATATGGAATAAATATCAAGACAACATATCATAAAGTTCTAAATGCACAATATGGAAAGAGGATGATAGATAATCTATCCAATATGATGCAAAATGAATTAAACATTATCGTGTATAATTTCATTGATATGCTCTCTCATGCAAGAACAGAAAGCGATATAGTAAGAGAATTGGCAGAAGATGAAAAAGCATATAGGGCTGTAACACAAACGTGGCTCGAACATTCTCCACTTATGGAGGTACTGAAATTTCTTAGTGATAAAAAAGTAAATATCATGATAACTACAGATCATGGATCTGTAAAAATTGATAGACCAATACGAGTTAAAGGAGATAAAGATATATCAACAAATCTTAGATATAAAGTTGGAAGATTAATTGAGTATAATACAAAGGAAGTATTTGAGGTTAAGGATTGTTCTCAAATCTACTTACCAAAGTTATCAATAACATCACCATATATTTTCTCTCGCTCCAATGACTTTTTTGCCTACCCAAACAACTATAATCAATATGTTCAATATTATATGAATACCTTCCAACACGGTGGAATATCTATGGAGGAAGTTATGATTCCATTCATTACATTAAAAAATAAGTAGGCTATGACAAAAAAATATTTAGTGAATAACCTTCAAGAGCTTAACTCTGTAGCAGAAAAACTACTAATAGATTTTAGGGATGAAAGAGTTTTTGCATTAGATGGATTGATGGGAGCGGGGAAAACAACATTTACAAAATCAATATGTCATGTTCTAGGGGCAAAGGATGAAGTCTGCTCACCTACCTTTGCAATAGTTAACGAATATCTTTCAGAAACATTTGGAGCAATTTATCATTTTGATTTCTATAGAATAAATAAAGAATCTGAAGCCTTTGATATAGGATTAGAAGAATATTTATATAGTGGTAATTATTGCTTTCTGGAATGGAGTGAAAGGATAAAAAATCTACTACCTAAACATTATACAATAGTAAAAATTACAGAGATAGAAGATAATAAAAGAGAAATAATAGCAGAAAGGGTTTAATTAAACCCTTTTTTTTATCTCTATCAAAGAATATATAAACAAAAAAAACTCAACTACATTAGAAGTAATTGAGTTTTTGTTTGTAGTCTCGGGCGGATTTGAACCGCCGACCCCTACATTATCAGTGTAGTGCTCTAACCAACTGAGCTACGAGACTATTTATATTGTGAAAACCTTTTGGGTAGCGAACTATTAGAGACTAGCTCTAACGTCTCGAAAACGGATATCTTATAAAGTTGTTGAATTTTCTATCTCTAGAAAGGAGGTATTCCAGCCACACCTTCCGGTACGGCTACCTTGTTACGAC
>Ga0316605_10000426_pt1 | contig 29947 bp, 20 predicted proteins | sample OWC_soil_day20_n_FD_207666 | JGI IMG/M metagenome (GOLD analysis project Ga0316605, IMG submission 207666) | Wetland soil microbial communities from Old Woman Creek delta, Ohio, United States - OWC_soil_day20_noCT | ecosystem: Environmental > Terrestrial > Soil > Wetlands | place: USA: Ohio...
TTTACAACGAGCAGCAGTCGCTAAGGAACAACCGCGCCTTTGAAAACGCGCATCTGGCCGTTCTTCGCGGCAAGGAGTCGGGGCAGGAGTACGTCGTGCACACGCGGAAAGTGACTGAACTGGATGATCGCCTGCGCGCCGTAGCCGAGGTGTTGCAGCCGGGGCCGATGCTCGATGCGCTGGCCAGTTTCCTTTCAACACCGGAATCTTCTTTGCGTCTTGAACCCATTGAAGTCTGCGTTGACCGCAGCGGGGTCATCCTTACCGGTGAGGCTGCGGCAAGGGGCACCTCCGACACGATTGGATTCCCGGAGCTTGTGGCTCGTGATCGGCGTCGTCATGTGGTCGTTCTGAGTCGCTTTCTGCGCCAGGACGCCCAGAGGGCAGTGGAAGCGATACGCGACCAGCAGGCCAGACATCGAGGGAAGTAAATTCGGTCATTGGTGCCGATCATAAGTCATTGTTTTAACTATCACCACATCCGCAAAAAGCATAATATTACTTCCTTAGAAAGCGAAGTAATTCTGGAAATCTGCAACGAGATGAACTAAAAGTAGAAATTCTTGGCGTCATGGGAGGGCTCATGGCAGGACAGCAGGAATTACGCTTCTCGCACGCGGCGGATAACACGAGGCCATTTAAGAGCCATCGATATCCCGTCTTTGGCGTAAAGATTCAGCGCGGCCTTTCGATCTTTGGCGAGATGGCCTTGTCCGGCTTTATTACTTTGGAGTCGGACCCCACCGTCGTTGCGTACTGTGAGCGCCCAATCGTCATCAATGAACTGAATCCCAGGCGAGTCGTGGATTTCTGGGTACGGAAGACCAATCAGGAAGAGTTGTGGTTCCTCCTTAGACCTTCCGAGCTGAAGTGGCTCGACCGCGACTATCCGCCAACTCGCGCCTTTTCCATATGGGCAGAAACGCGATCCCTAACGATTCGCCTTTGGACGCCGGAGTCATTGGGAGTTGGCAGCCTTTATCTCCGAAACTGGGGCGAGATCATTCGCTACCTGACCGCCAATTTCCAATACCTAGATGCCGCGTTGCTGAAGCGAGTGACGGAATACTGTACGGTAGCCCGTAGTATCGGCAAAATTCAAGCTGGCCTGCCACAAGACGATCCTATCCTCGTTCGTACGGCGGTCTTTCGGTTAATGCACCTAGGAAGCTTGGCCGGCGTGGACTTGGGGGATGTCCGACTTGGGCTCCATTCGGTGGTGAAGCCATCATGAAACGCCTTGCATTCGGATCTTTGAGCTTTGATCGGTCATCAATACCGGAAGAATTGCGGGACTGGTCTGTTTGGCCGGTTATCGACCAAACCTCTTTGTCAGAGGACGACCGTCAGATCTACTCGGCGCGCGAGACCGCCATTCGCCATTTCGTTGAAGCCCCTGATGCCAGTATTAGCGATATATGTAAGACATCCAGCATCACGCCATCATCGCTATACAGATTGTTCCAGCGTTGTTGCGCAAAACATGCCGATGGGCGTATTTATGGATTTAGAGCGCTCATTCCGTATGTTCGAATTGGGCAGTACACGCGAACGCAGGCTGTTGAGAAGGGAGTATCCAAAGCTCGTGCCGGACGGTCAGGTGCATTTGCCATGCTGCTTGAGCAACATCCAAAGCTTAAGTCGTTGCTAAGTCGCGAAGCTCGAGCGCGAGTCAAGAAGATTGATGGCATCCGCGAGATCAAGAAATCTCTCAAGAAGATACACAAGAAGTTTCTTCAAGCTTGCCGTGAGGAGGGTATCGGATCGGATGAATATCCCCTCAATCAGGACTATATGGGTATCCGCTCGCTGGCGACTCACCTTCGAAAGCTGACCTACGAGTCCTTCGATGCCTCGGCAACGATTGCTGGTGCCGAGCATGTCGGTGCCCCATTTCCTCCGTCGGGAACGGCAAAGGCCGACCCTGCGCTCAATCCCTTCGAGGTCGTCGAATTTGACGGCCACAAGTTGGACCTGCGGCTAACCATAAGAGTACCCGATCCCTATGGGCTAGAAACGCGCCTGGAACTGGCACGAATTTGGATATTGGTCCTACTCGAAGTTGCCAGCCGCGCAGTCCTTGGATACACACTAGCACTGGGACGAGAGTACAACAAGGACGACGTTGCAGAAGCATTGCAAGCCTCGGTAGCGCCGCACACACCCCGTGCGATAACCATACCTGGCCTTTCGATACGGGAGGGAGGAGGGTTCCCGTCAAATTTAATTCCGGAAACACAGTACGCTTGTTGGGACTGGTTTCGGTTTGACAATGCACGATCGCACCTGGCGCAAGACACACTTGATCGTCTGACACGAGTAGTTGGCTGCTGGCCCGATGCCGGCCCCCCAGGGGAGCCAAACAATCGTCCATTCATCGAGCGCTTCTTTTCACTCCTTGCCAAAAACTTTGCGCATCGGGTCGTCGGGACAACTGGTAGCAATCCCCACGATATCGTCCGAGAACTAGCCGATCCAGGGGCAAAATCTCATTTGCTCATGACGTTGGATGAACTCGAGGAGTTGGTTGAAGTGCTCCTTGCCGACTACAACGGTGAGACGGGGCCAAGTGGCAGAACTCCGTTGGAAGCCTTGGCATACTTGGTATCAAAGAGATCGGGGTTCATTCGGGTAATTCCACGCGATCAGCGATCTACGTTATGCCTGATTCAAGAAGCCCGTGTAGTAACAATCCGCGGAAGCCTGAAGAGTGGCATCAGGCCGCACATTAATTTTGAGCACGTCCGCTACTCAAGTGACGTGCTGTCCAGCAACCCAGGCTTAATAGGCAAGAAGCTGAAAATCTACTTCAAACCGAAAGACATTCGAATGCTTCACGCCTTTTTGGATGAGGGGGCGGAATTCGGAATTCTGATTGCAAGCAAACCATGGTGCTACACACCACATTCTCTTCGTATTCGTCAGGAAATCTTTCGCCTGAAAGTACTTGGAAAACTGAAGTACAAGGAAGGCGATGATCCAGTCGAGGCTTGGGTCAAGTACAAACGCAAGCAAGCGGGGAAAAGTAAGCATGCGGCAAATGATCTTGCCATCTTTGATAGGTCTGTAAAGGAGCAGTCCCATCTCGGGCAAATTGAGCAACCGGAAGGTTGGAGTGATGTACGGGATGCCGATGCGGTGGTCAGCAATGGCGACATTGATTCTTCAACGCCCGCAGTCAAGTCGTTGCGAATTCGAAAGACCATCGTGTTCTAAGGAGAGGGAAGACATGGTCCAACGTTCGATTGTTCGTCCATTTCCGATCGAGCAGCATCCTGTTAGCCAGCAGAAGTACATCATACCGACGCCATCGCTAGACGCGTTCTATGAGCGCATCAAGAAGTGCATACGGTTGCGTACCCCAGGGGCGATAGTCCACGGGCAACCGCGTTACGGCAAAACATACGGCATTCGCTACGCAATGAACGTTCTATTGGATGACTTCCCGAACGTCGTAATGTTTGGCTTCCTGTGCCACAAAAAGGCCTCGCACTCTGAATCCGCCTTCTTTTCAAATCTACTCGAAGCCGCTGGGCATGCTTCGCCCCAAACTGGCACGATAGGCGCGAAACGATCTCGTCTGATCCAGTTCTTAATGGAAAGGGTGGATCGATCTGGTCAAAATCTCCTCATCGCGTTTGCCGATGAGGCACAAAGACTGGATGTCATTGAGTATGAGTGGTTGCGGGACGTACATGACGAATTGGAGCGAAGGGGAGTCCGTATGATTACCTTTCTTGTCGGGCAGCCGCAGCTCTTGCACCAGAAGAATGCCTTTAAGGCGTCGAAACAAACCCAGATCATCGCGCGATTCATGATTGACGAGATGGTATTCAGGGGACTGACGTCCGCGGATGACGTCGCTACGTGTTTAGCTGGATATGACGAATCGAACTACCCTCAGGATAGCGACTGGAGTTATACGCGATTCTTTTTTCCGCAAGCGTTCGACGACGGGTTCCGCTTGGTGAGTCAGGCCCGAGCGATTTGGAATGCCTTTACGGAAGCGCATGAAAGCGTTCGCCTGCCATTTCTTGGAGAAGTGCCGATGCAGTATTTCACACGGACCGTCGAGATCGCTCTTACGGAGCATGCCAGCAATGACTCACCGGACTTTCGTATGTCGCCAGAGATATGGATGAGGTCGGTCAGTGAGGCCAACTACATTCAGGCCGAAGAAGCGATGCAACTCGTGTTCGCAGAAGGTGAGGAATCCTGAAGGATTAGTCCGACTGGGAAATCATGCGATCTGAGTCCAACACCAATGATGAGATTCTGACCCGCTCTCGGCAGAAATTTATTCTGGACCGAGCGTCTTCATTGGTTGCCTCCTATTGTTGGCGAGAGAACTGGGTCAGCCAAGCGGAATCGATCTATAGCTTGCTACAGAAATTCGCGTTCCTCAATGCACTTGGAGCACGGCAGATTGGCGCCGAAGTATTGTCCGAACCGCTACGCTCTGTGATTCAGGTGAAACAGGTAAGCGTTGAACTGACAAATGTCGCTTCATTTGATTGGTCCCGGTTGGGTCATCTCTTTCGTATAGATACTGCCGCTTTGGCAAACGCTTTCCTGGCCCATCCGCACGTTGACCAGTCAACCGTATCTCGACAATTACGATATTGCCCGCGTTGCCTTCAGGGCGGTTTTCACGCAGCCATATTTCAGCTGCAATTTGTTCTTGAGTGTCCAATTCATGACTTACCGCTCCTAGCCGCCTGCGCGCGCTGCGGAAAGGATATCGCCTATACTTTCAACAGCGCGAATTTCCGCCACCCATATCATTGTCCGCATTGTCGACAGCCGCTGGCCACCGGCTCGGAAGGAACTCGGCTAGGACCAAGCATGATCATGGGAGCCGCCGATCGCATCTTGCTTGGTCGAGTGGCCGAATCCACTATTAGGAAGGCGACTCTCATCGCGCCTGTGGCAAACCAGTATCGCGAGTTGTCATTTTTTATGCAGGGCGTAGATGTCCGACCAGATCGATACAAGGATGAATATTGGAGGGCATTTGCTAGATTTAGCGACGAAGTCATATCGCTCATTGACGGCCGTCTCAGCGTGGAGCAACACATTACCGAGGCTTCGTACGAGCAGCCGGCTAAGCCCTCACGAACGCCAAATGGCGATGCCTGGATGAGATGGGACCAAAGTCTCTGGTCGATTGTGCCAATTTACAAGGCGATACGCCGCCGGCTATGGCGGAGGCTAATGGTAGGCCATCGGCGCTGCGTGGTTGGAACAGCTCGAGCAATCTGGTGGCGCATCCTTGGCGAGTCAACTGGACCGCTATGTACCGACGCGTTTGCCTTTCTGCTATGGCGAATGTCATGGGAAGGAATCGGAACACCACAAGCGCTTCTTGCTGAACCACGGCACGTCCCGTATGGCATTGTGACGTGGCTCTCCGACACTGCGCCGATTTGCCCTGAAGATTGGACCCGGATCGCAAAGGGGTGGCTCGTCAGCAGAGTTTTTGCGCTGCACTGCTTAGAAAGCTATCTCGATTGCATTTCCTATGCGCAAATGTGCGAGATGTCCAAGAATTACTATTGGGTGAGTCAAAGGTCTTATGGGGTTCGCCAGCCGAAGCAGTGGTCTTATTCAGGGGGCACGAGAGAGGAACACACGATTCGATTCTTCCAGGAGGATAGCGCTGAACCGCTGCTACGGCGAGCGCGTGGTGCCGTTCCCGTCAAGCAGCATTGGCGCTGGAATCAGGCCCAGATATTGAGCGTTAAGCGCTGATGAGGTCTTAGGGCAATAATGTCAAGAAAGTGGGGCAGGGCGTGGTCTTGTTACTCACGACATGTTTGCATGTTTCGGGTTGAGCCACTGATCCGCAGATGCTGCTTGATCCACTTGAAGAACAGTTCGACCTGCCAGCGATTCTTGTAGCGCGCGCAGATCGTCATGGCCGGCAGCGTCATCTGGTTGGTGATGAAGATGAGCGTCTTGCCGGTTTCCGGATCGTTGAAGCGAACCCGACGCAACTGGGCGGGGTAGTCCTGCTGCGTGTAGAAGCCGTCCAGCGTAATCCGCTGATCGCAAATGATGCCGGTGTTCCTGTCGGTCTGCGTCGAATAGATGCGATGCCACTTCATGTTCGACTTCGCTCGGGTGACGAAGAACGCACCAGCCAGATGCAGCGCATGCAACCGGGCGAAATCGACGTGGCCGCGATCCATGACGTAGATGGCTCCGGCCTCCAACTCCAGCAGGTCGAGGGCATGCACATCGTGCAGCTTGCCATCGGAGATATGGATGAAGCTGGGAATGCTGCCTTTCAGGTCGAGCAGCGTGTGCATCTTCACCGCTGCCTTGGTGGTGCGAAAGTGCGCCCATGGGAATACCGACAGGCACAGGTCGATGGTGGTCGAATCGAGGGCATAGACGGTGTTCGACAGATCGAGTCCCAAGTCCTCGCTCAGGTACAGCTCGCGGGCCTGAATGATCAGTCGTCCGGCAAAGCTCTCCCAGATGCGCCAATCGCGCGATTCGTTCGCGTCCGCCAAGGACGATCTGGCTAACGGTTCGCGAAATCCCATGTGGTAAAGCTTCGCCGCTTGGGCCATCAAGCAGGCTTCGATATCCCGCAGGCTCTCGCGGTAGGTCAGTTGCGCGAAGGCCATGGCAGGAAATTGTTCTGCGCAGGTCAGCGACCGCACCTCTTTGTCGCCGCCATAACGGGCTACGATCCGATGAAAGGTCTTCCACGGCAGAAAGTCCATGATCTGGGCGAACAGCGTCTTGCCTGCGTTCATGGCAGTCTCCGAGCCAAAACCCGGAATTCTGCGGGAACCCCAATTTCGATTTCAAATCGGAGACACCCATCAATGCTCGGGAACCCCTGTCACTCATGGCTTACAGCGATTCTCCCTTCAATTTAACCGGACAGCAGTGTACGAAGAAGTTCATCCACGACGCCAGGAAGGCGCCTGGGATGGCGGTTGAGATGAGGCGTTTGATGGGGCTGAGTGGCCGAAACTGATGGATTTGTCAGCAAGAATGGAGTCGTTCCAATTGCGCCGCCAGGCTGCCGCTCTGCTGTTGGATGGCTTTCCGCTGTTTGCGGTGCGCGCGAGTCCGTTCTGCGGAAGTTAGGCGGGGAGGCTGCTCAGCAGGCTTGCCCGCGCCGATATCGTAGAGAGGGCAGGGCGGGCCGCTCCGGGAGCGCCGCCAGCCGGCGATATGGATCTTGCGCTGGGCCACGAGGGCCGCCAGGTAGCCTGAATTCTTCACCGTGTTGATTGCTAGACCGCAGAGCTGGGCGGCCTGGCGGTAATCCACTGGGCCGTAGCGTTCGATGACCTCAAGGAGTTGCTTCATGCCTGGAGCCTCGCGCGTTTTGCGGGTCACCTCCGGGCGCGGGCAATCCTTGGCCCTGCCCGTCGAGTGGAGGGGAATGGAGAAGGCGCCACTGGCGCTTTGCCGCCAACCGGAAACGTGGATCAGCTTGAGTTCCTTCATGCGCCGTAAATAGCCGCCACCGGATAGCGTGGATGCCGCTACATGGGCCGCTTGCGCGATTTCCGGCCGGCTAAGGCCTGGCGTACGCTGTAGGGCGGCCAGGATGCGCGAGTACGCGGCAGGCATGGCGATTGGCGAGGCTGCCGCAGTTGGGATTGGTGAATGTCGCATGGGTCGGCTCTGGGATTCAGGTTGATGGAGACGGTAGGGTGATTGTTGCTGCCCGGACAGCTTCGGGATACATAGGTCTTAAATTGTTCGACGGATCGCTTCAAGGACGCCGCCATCTCGTCCAGATAACGAATGGTCACTACGGCATTCTGGACGGCGGCATTGTTTGAACTCCGTAATCGAGCCATCCGCCTGATGGGCTAGACTAGCGCAGGTGTCCACCTGCCAGACACCCGCGACCATGCTTCCATGAACGCTCCGGCCGGCACCTCCAGATCGATTCGCGACTGGCAAGCGATATAACCGTCGTTACATTGCAGATCCTTCAGTGTGAGATGTCGGCACGAGCAGGCCCGGAGGGCACCCGCAGGCTAGCGCTCAGTCGGCGGAGCGCTGGTAGCGTGCTCTCCCCCTCTTCTTCTCTTCGTACATCTTTCCGTCAGCCTCGGTGACGAGATCATCGACAGTCGTATGGCGTTCCGGATCGTAGAACGCCAGCCCCAGGCTCGCCGCGAACGGGAAATGCTTTTCCTCTGCCAGTGAAACTGCCGTCATCTGTCTCCGGATACGCTCCAAGAACTCGTCCCCCTGTTCCTGTGAGCAGGCATGGAGGATGAGCAGGAATTCGTCACCGCCAAGGCGCACGGCAACGTCGCCCTCGCGGATGGATTCGCAAAAGACGCGCGCCGCTGTTCGAATCATCCAGTCGCCCTCGTGGTGACCATGCCGGTCATTGGTATCCTTGAGGCCATTGAGGTCAGCGAAGCAGATTGCCAGCGGGATGCCGTCCCGCTTGGAACGGGCGATCTCCTTCTCGAGCGAATACAGGCCGGCGCGGCGGTTGATCAGCCCCGTCATCTCGTCGAAGGTCGCATAGAAATAGAGGGCCTGCTGAACCTTCTTGAGTTCGGAGATGTTGGTGATGCCAAGGGCGATCAAGCATCTTCCCGAAAACGTGATGGGACGGGCCGAGGCGAGTGCGTAGACAAGCGTGTGCTTGGCATCGGTCAGCTGTACCTCCATTTCGTCTATGGCGCCTTGGGAGCGGAGCAATTCTAGGAAGCCGCGGTTGATGTCGACGCTCTCGTCGAAGAGATCCGTGATCGGCTGTTGCGCAATGCGTTCAGCAGCGTTGCCGAGGATCGCTTCGGCTTTGCCGTTCGACGCCAAGATCGCAAGCGTTTCCGGGTCGACCAACATCATGGCGGTCGGACTGGCCGCGAACAGGGTCTTCAGATCGGCTTCGTGCCTTGCCCGTTCGTGCAGGTGCTGGCGCAGGGACTTGACGGCCGGTGCGAAGATCAGTTTTGCCTCAAGCAGCAGCACTGCCAGCGTTGTCAGGGCAAGCAATATTTCAAGGCGCTCGGTGAAAACTACCCGTGCCTTCGCCTCGGCGTCGTAACGGAAGACGATGGCATCCATTCCACGAAGGAAATCGGCCTCATTCTGGCTGATCCTCCCGGCGGACTCGGCTAGGACGACGCGATCGGCCGCCGTGGCGAGGATGGCGTGGGCGGCGGTACCGATAGCATCATAGCGCGGCTCGATTTCCGCAAACAGTTTCGTGACTTCGTCGCTGTTCCGGCCCGGCAAACCAAGCTCCGTGCTGCCGCGCTGCAACCCGATATGGGACCGTTGCCACAGAGCCAAGGTATCGTTGAGTTGGCCGAGATGGATGTGACGCTGATTGGGGTCGCTGTCGAAGACGAGATAGAGGCTCGTCTTTGCGATTCTTTGACTCAACATGCGCTGCCTGCCGGCGATGTTGACGACGCGCGAGTCGTACCCCATCGAAGTGATCGAGTGCTGGATCACGGCCTGCGACACCATCGTCAGCATAGCGATGAGTGACAGCGCCACAAGATATCGGCGGCGCAAACTATTCGCGGAGAATGCCGTCAAGGCCTGTTCCATGCGGGGGACGTTGGCGTTCATGTGGTTCAAGGCAGACTCCTAGGTCTTGAACTGTCCGACGGACCTCTTCAACGACGCCGCCAACTCGTCCAAGTAGCGAATGGTCGCCACGGCATTCTGCACGGCGGCATTGTTGTCTTCCGAGAGACGGGCGACACGCTCAACCTTTCGGGCACTTTCCGCATTGACGAGAACCTGGTTCTTGACTGCGGCCGAAATACCATCCACCGCTTCGATCACCCGTCCGACGCCGGATTTGATCTCGGTAATCGCATCGCCCGCCTGACGGGCGAGACTGGCGCCGGCTTCCACCCGGTCGACGCCCGAGGCCATGCTCTCGGTAGCCGAGCGGGTGCCGCTCTGGATCTTGCCGATCATGGCGGTGATTTCCTGAGTGGAATTGCTGGTGCGCTCGGCCAGCTTGCGCACCTCGTCGGCAACGACGGCGAAGCCCCGACCCTGATCGCCGGCCCGAGCAGCCTCGATGGCGGCGTTGAGGGCCAGCAGGTTGGTCTGGTCGGCGATCTCCTTGATGACGCTGACGATCTGCGAAATCTGGTCCGACTGCTGGCTCAGGTCCTGGATGATGTGCGACGAGGCGCTGACCGAATCGGTGATTCGGTTCATCTCCGCCGCCGCGGAATGGATCACCTCGCTGCCGCGGGCGGAATGGTCGCCGGACTCGACAGAAATCCGCTGTACTTCCTCGGCCTGGCCGGCCAAGCCATCGAGGGTCTGGCTGATGACGTCGACCTGGGTCGCCAGATCCTTAGCATCTCGGCTCTGCTGCTGCGAATTGGTGGTCATCTGGTCGGAAACGGCCGCCAATTCGTCTGCCGTGCGCAGCACCTGGTCGGTACCCGCCTTGACCCCCTTGACGATGCCGTGCAGCTTCTCCATGAATAGGTTGAAAGCATGGGCGGCTTCCCCGATCTCGTCATTCCCCTTGACCTGTAGGCGACGGGTCAGATCCCCTTCACCCTCGGCGATGTCGCGCAGGCTGTGGCTCAATTCGTCGAGTGGTTGGGTGACCGAGCGCTTGATCGACAGGTAGACGAAGAGGATTATCGGCCCCAAAAGGCCCACGACCGCCGCAATCAGGCTCAATCGGAAGTTCCCCACTGTCGCATTCACCTTGTCCAGCGAGAAGCGCATGCTGACCACGCCCAGCGCGGTGCCTTCGGGAACAATATGGCAGGTAAGGCACTCCTTGCCCAGATAGGTCTTCTGGGCAAGGACCGGAATGACGGCGCGCAGACTCTCGCCGCCGTTGTCCTCCACGACTGCAAAGTGGGGTTGCTTCGACTCCATCACCTGCCGCTCGACGGCATCAACCTCGGTCTCGTCGGCGCTACCGGCGCCGAACTGGCTGCTCACGGCCTCGCCGCGGATGACGCGCAGGCTTCGGATTTCCTCGGACTGCCGCACCTGGTCGAGGAAAATCGCCCGCTGGCCGATGGTGCCCGTGATCATCATGCCAGTCAGGCCAGCCAGCGTCATGCGGTGTACGCTCTCGGAGAAGTCCCTGGCCTGTTCGATTGCGGTGTCCCGCTGTTTGGCGGTCGTCCAGACGACAAGGCCGATGTCGGCTACCACCAGAATCGCCGAAATGCCGGCCATGACACGAACCCATATCTTGAAGTTGCGAAATTGACTCATCATGTATTTAATGTTTCTCTTAATGTCTATGTCTCCCGGCTCAGACCCGGAAGTACCCGATGGTGGCCTTGAGGTCGCCGGCCAGTTGATCCAGGTTGCTGGCTGCGGACGTTACTTGGGCGACGCCGGCGGTATTCTGTTCCGTCATGGCGGCGATGCGTTCCACGTTTCGGGCGATCTCGTCGCTGGCAGCGCTTTGCTCACGTAGGGCGCGGGAGATTTCGCCGATGGCGGCGAGCACCGTGTTGGCACCGTCCTTGACGTTGCCCATGGCCTCGCCGGCCTGACCGGCGACTCCGATGCCCTGTTCGACCTGATCGGCACCGGTCTCCATGCCTTGCACCGCTTGGCGGGTGCCATGCTGGATCGAGGCGATCATGGTCGCGATCTCCTGGGTGGAGGTAGCGGTTTTCTCCGCCAGCTTGCGCACTTCGTCGGCGACCACAGCAAAGCCGCGCCCCTGCTCGCCGGCGCGGGCTGCCTCAATAGCGGCGTTGAGGGCCAGCAGGTTGGTCTGGTCGGCAATTTCCTTGATGGTGTTCACGATCCCGGAGATCTTTTCCGAGTCCTCGCCAAGCACCCGCACCACTTGGCTGGACTGGGACACGGAACTGGCGATGCCGTGGATGTCGTCGATCATGTCATGAACCAATCTGGCGCTGTCGGCCGCCAGCGCGCCAGCCTCGGAGGCCTTGGCCTGGGCGCTTCCGGCGTTGTCGCTGACGAGCCTGATACTGGTGGACATCTGTTCCATCGAGGCAGCCATCGAGGCGGTCGCCTCGGCTTGCTGGCCGCTGCTGATTGAGACCTGCTTGGAGATTGCGGCCATTTCGGCAGCGGCACCGCCCACACGGTTGGCCACATCTAAGGCCCGGCGCAGCATTACGCGCAGGGATTCCTGCATGGACCTCATCGCAGCGAGCAGGCTGGCGGTGTCACCGGCCGGAAGGTCGATGGGAGACACCAGATCGCCAGCGGCGATGCGCTTGACCACAGCTGCCGCGTAGTCCGGCTCGCCGCCCAGTTGGCGGAACACACTCCTGGTCACGGTGGCGGCAAGGGCCGCCGAAAACCCGATCGCCACCAATAAAGTTAGGGCGGAGATTCCTTTACTCAGTCCGAACAGTTCGTTGCCGTGGCTGATGTCGCTTTCACCCATGGACTGTTGCAGGGCGGCGAACCTGTCGGCCATTTCGCTGAGCTTCTTGAAGTCGCTGTCGGCCGTTTGCATGGCCATCACCGCGGCATTGGGGTCGACCGAGGCCATGTCGAGGGCGTTGGCAATGGACTTTCGATAGTTCCCAATCATCTGCATTATTTGCGGGGCCAGCTGGGCTTCGTCCCCGGCAAGGCCCTTGCTCGCCCAATCTGAAAACTGGCCGGCGTTGCGATCGAATTCGGCCAGCAGGGCCTTGGTCTCCTTCTCGACGTATCCGTCGCCCTCCCGCTCGTTCCAAGTCAGAATCCGGTAGGTGCGGGCGTGGGATCGTTGCACGCTGGAACGGATTTCATCGGCCACCCGCATGTGGGCGAAGCGGACCGAGAACAGATCCTGCATCGCGCCGTGCAGGGAACCCATGGCCCAGTAGCTGACACCGCCCATGAGCAGCATGAGCAGGATGGCAGCGGCCGGCGCCAGCAGAATCTTGTGGATCAATCGCATGATGGGAGCCTTTGGAAACGGTGTCAGTACAGGCGCCGTCCGGGCCGGCGCTGAATCGGATCAACGATAGATGCCGCAACCGAAGAGCATGTCGCCCACCTTTTCGATGTAGCTGCTCTTGGGCTCGATCTTCTTGGTCTGGGGGTTGGTCCAGTTGTAGTCGATCCAGCCGTGCCCGGACGGGCTCTTGGCCGTGGCGATGAACTCGCCGATGAAGAGCTTGCCGTCGGAGTCCTTGAGTTCGCTGAGATTCTTACCCACCAGCTTGGGATTAGCGCTGTGGGCGAGCGTCGTGCCGTCCATGGAGAAGGCGAACACGTAGAGCGTGCCCTTGACGAAGGGCCCCTTGGGATCGTTGATCGCGGCCAGGGTGGCGTCCTTGCCGGCCGCTTGCACACTGGCGGCGGCCTTTTTCACCAGCGAAACCGCATCGTCCTTGTCGGAGGCGAAGGCGGGGGCGCACAGGGCCAGGACGGCGGCAAGCACGGAAAGGAAGCGGACAGATGCATTCATAGACTTCTCCTTGGTGGTGGGTTGGTAAATCTGGAACGGCCCTGTCCTTGCGCGAATCCTTCTGTCAGGGCCGGGCGCATCGCATTCAGGCATTGCTTTCTATTCCTTGAAGAAGCTGCTGCGTCGCCCGAGCCGCGACTCGATGACGGCACGGAATTCCATAGGCCGGCTCAGCGTGACTAGGCAGGCGGCCAGAGGGAATCCGTCATCGCAGGAGACATCGCCCGCCTCCAAGACGTAGAGGGTCGGAATCGCCTCTGCGGGGAACCCCTCCCGTATCCGCCAGCCCACCCCTTGCGGATCCGGCGCCAAGGCATCGAAGCTGACTAGTACCAGCGCGGGAGTCGGGGAAAGCGCAATTTCGTCGCAGAGAATCGAGTTTCGACCATAGCACTCGATACGGCAGATGTCCCCTATCAACAGATTTATCGAGGAACTGGCGGTGGGATCGTTAGCGACGACCACGACGCGCGGCAATGGCTTGTTCATGAGGGTTACCTTTGTCCGATCGGAAGTGGGAACATCGACCCACCGTAAGCCTGTGCCGCGCGGATAGGACGGCTGGCGCCTTGGTTGCCGCCAGCTCCGGAGCTGCCAGCACTGGATTTCTCACCTGGCAGCGTGAAGAAGGCAATCAGCCGCTGGAGGCCGTCGGCCTGGGCCGACATTTCCTCGGCGGTGGCGGCCAGCTCCTCGGCGGACGAGGCGTTCTGCTGGGCAAGCAGATTCATCCGGGTCATGACATCGTCGATCTGTTCGGCGCCGACGCCGGCGGCGGTCGCGTCGATGCTCGCGGCCTCTTCGGAAGCGGCTTGCGCGAGGTTCTGGGCGGTGGCGGAAACCTGCTGCGTGGCGGCAGCCAGCATCTCGGCGGCGGCACGCACCGCGGCGATGGTATGGGCGAGCCTGGCGACAGTGCCGTTCACCGCCGCCGCCACCTTCTCGTAGGTTTCCCGAACGGCCGCGGTGTCGGCGTCGCCGGGGGCGGGCTCCAGGGCGACGGTGAGGTCGCCGCCGGCAATCCGGTCGAGGCCGTCGATGAGGTTCTCGGTTTCGGCGGCCTGGTATTCGGCCACCTTGGCGGCTGTCCGCATGGCGTTCCTGATCGCGGTCTGATCGGCGATCAACTCAAAGGCCCCGACGATCTTGCCCGCGGTATCGCAGATGGGCAGGCCGATCGTGGAGAAGTGCAGATCGCGATCGCCGGGACGGGCGACGGTCTCGCCCTGCTGCGGCCGGTTGCCGTCCATGGCGCGTTTTGCGGCGCACCGGCTGGTGTGGCAGTCGGCGGCGCGGAAATGGTCGTGGCAGCGGGCGCCCATCGCCTGGGCGGGCGTCTTGCCGCCGAGGCGGGCGGCGAAGTCGTTGATGTAGACGATACGGAAATCCCTATCCATGGCCAGGACCGGGGTGGGCAGATTGTCGAGCAGGCCGACGATGCGGTCGAGGGCCGCGTTGGTGTCTTCGATGATCAGGCGGAACTGGCCCTCGTGGCGGCTCGCGTCGGCGCGGGTGCCGATATGGCCGACGACGGCCGCCTTGGCCAGTCGGTCGGCATCGTCCGCCAGGGCTGCGACGGCGTCGCGCATCCGCTTCATTGCGTGCATCAGACTCGTCGTGTCGCCGCTCCGGAGGTTGATGTTCGCCGAAAGGTCGCCCCTGGCGATCCGGTTGGCGACCTCGGCCGCCTGGGCGGGTTCGCCGCCCAGTTGGCGCAGGATGTTGTGGGCGATCAGCAGCGACACGAGGAGGACGGCCGCCAGGCCGATGGCGCCAACGGCCTGGATTTGCATCCGCCTTTCGCTGGCGTCCGCCGCCAGGTTCGCCCGTGCCCGATCCGTCTCGCGGCCCAGCTCCGCCATGCCGTCCAGCAGCACCTGCTTCAGTTCGCGCCAGGCCGGGGTTTCCTCGCTGTTGAGGCGACTATGGGCCTCCGGGATCCGGCCGGCGGCCACGTCCGCCAACACCGCGTCGCGCGCGGCGTTGTTCTTGCGCTCCAGCGTCTCGATGCTCTTGAGCGTAGCGAGGATGGCGGGCTGATCGAGGGAGAGCTTGCGCGCCTCCTCGAAGGCGGCCTCGAAGGCTCGCCCGGCGTTGGCCAGATTATCGTAGGCCTTGCGGTTGGGTGGATCGAGCAGGATGTTGCGCACGGCCTGCCCGCTTTGCAGACCCTGGGCGTACATGGTGTTGAAGGCTGCCACGCGGGCCGCGTCCCGTTCCACGAAGTCGGTGAATCGCCTTTGCCCGGCGTCGATGACGGTCATGGCGATGACCGCGAGGATACCGAAGAGCGCCGCGACGATGACGGCCAGAAGAATCATTTGCGTCCGGACACGAAGGTGGCTAAGCATGGGGGGCGCTATTCCTTACCAGGTTGCGAACAATGGATGCTGGAAACGAGCCGGCGGGTCATGAGAAACATGACGACGATCAGAACAAGCGCGGCCATCCCCATGGCCGCGTCGGCCACCAGGTTGCGCTGCGCCGCTTCATGCCGGCGCTGCGCCGATTCGAGCGCGGCCTGCATCAGGGTGTCGCGGACCTCGACGATGGATTTCATGGGCGGGACGTAGCTCGCCGCGAATGCGGCCGTCGTCATGGCGGGGAACGGCGCCTTGTCGAGCGCCGTTTCGACGGCATCCACGAACGCCAGACCGTTGCCGAAATACTCGGCGTCCATTTTCGTCAACGCGCCCAGTTTGATGGGGTCGCCCTTCGACAATTCGCCTTGCCGCCGAATCAAGTCGTGCAGTTGCGTGATGCGCCCGCGCATCATTGCTATGTCTCTTCGTTCCGCCTCGGTCAGCTGCCTTTGCTCGGTGAGCGCCGCGGTGAATAGCGACCCCAGGCGGCCGGCATATTCGCGCAGTTCGACGGCCAGGAGCGCGCCGAGCATCGCGGGCTGCTGCTGCGGATCGGTGTCGATGACCGTTTTCGACAGTTCGGACGTCATTCCGATCAATATCGGTATTACCTCGAACATGCGATTGACGGCTTTGCTTACCATGACGCTCGTTCGCTGCTCGCGGGGCAGAGACGATACCGCGTCGACCCTGTTGCGCGCCGCGTTCAGCATGTCGGTAGCCACGCGCAGGTCTTCGCTCGCTTGGCAGCCTGCCGGACAATGCCTGCCGATGGCGACGGTCAGGCCGAGCAGCGTTTCATCGGTCTTGGCGCGGGCGTCCGCGAGCCGTTTGCGCAATGCCGGATCGGCCGCTTCGGCGGCGCCGAGCATCGCGTTCGAGGGGCCGCGTTCGAACGACGCCCGCTCCGCGGCCGACATCGCCTTGTAGGCGAGTTCGGCTGCGGCGAGGCCGTCGCGCGTCGAGTTCAACTCCTGCCATTCCGCCAGCAGCAATCGGGATTGCGTGACGGCGAGCAGCGTCATGAGGATAGCCAGGACGAGCGCGATGCCCGCCGTGAGGCGCGGGGCGAAGCGCTTGCGCGGTGCTGCGGCGCCGGATGGCTCCGGCCGATCAAAGCTGGGGGAAGTCGTCGTCATGGTGCCGTCGCCGGGAACAAGGGAAGGATTTCAGCCTGGGAGTGCCGGCGGCCGGTGCGCAGAAACTCGGTCATAGCCGCCGCCGACAGGGGGCGGCTGTAGTGGTAGCCCTGAATATGGTCGCAGCCGGCGCTCTCCAGGCATTGGAGCTGGGCGGCGTTCTCCACGCCCTCGGCGATCACGGCCAGTTTCAGGCTGTGGGCCATGGCGATGATGGCCTTGATGATCTCCACGTCGTTGGCGTCGGTCTCGATGTCGTCCACGAAGGACTTGTCGATCTTGAGCTTGTGCAGCGGCAAGCGCTTCAGATAGCTTAGGGACGAATAGCCGGTGCCGAAGTCGTCCACCGAGATTTCCACGTCCATTTCGCGCAGGGTCCAGAAGGCGCGGATGGAGGCTTCCGCGTCGTTCATGACGATGCTCTCGGTGATTTCCACCTCCAGGTGCCGGCCCGACAGGCCGTGCTTCGCCAGAGACTTGCGGACCTGGTCGGACAAGCGGCCGCCCTGGCATTGGGCCGCCGACAGGTTGACCGCCACGCGGCCGGGGTCCAGGCCGGCGTCCAGCCAAGCGCGGGCCTGGCGGCAGGCCTCGTCCATCACCCAGTCGCCGATGGCGCCGATCAGGCCGCATTTCTCGGCGACCGGAATGAAGCGGGCGGGCGACACCATGCCCTGCTCGGGATGGCGCCAGCGAATGAGCGCCTCCATGCCGCCATGAGTCTCGTCGTCGAGACGGAGCTTGGGTTGGTAGTGAAGTTCGAATTCCCCGTTCTCGATGGCCCGGCGCAGGTTCGAGGTCATCTCGATCCACTCGGTCAGTTCCTCGTTCATGTCGGCCGAGAAGAAGCGGTGCTGGTTGCGCCCCTGCGCCTTGGCGACGTACATGGCCGTATCGGCGTTGCGCATCAGGGTCTTGGCGTCGGCGCCGTCGTCCGGAAAGACCGCGATGCCCAGGCTCGCTTCGGGATGGAAGGCGTGGCCGTCCACCTGGCAGGGCAAGGCGATGGCCTCGCAGAGCTTCTGCACCACCGCATCCATGTCCTGGCGGGAAGGGATGTCCTCCAGCAGCACCACGAACTCGTCGCCGCCCAGACGCGCCACGGTGTCGCTCTCGCGCAGGGTCTCGCGGATGTGCCGGCCGAGGGCCTTGAGCAGTTCGTCGCCCGCGTCGTGGCCCAGGCTGTCGTTGACCTCCTTGAACTTGTCGAGGTCGATGAAGACGAGCGCGCCACGGCGGTTCTGGCGCTGTGCCTGCGCGATGGCGCGCTGGAGCCGGTCCTTGATCAGGAGGCGGTTGGGCAGGCCGGTCAGGGCGTCGTGGGTGGCCTGGTGGGAAAGGCGGCGTTCCGCCTCGATCCGGGCCGAGATGTCGCGACCGATGGCCAGCACGCCGACCGGCGCGTTCGCCCCGTCGTATTCCGCCACCAACTGGATTTCGTGGCAGACGAGTCCCGCCGAGGTTTCCCATTCCCAGTTCAGCGTGTCGGGCCGGCCCGTGGCGGCGACTTGGCGAACCCTGTCGAGGAAGCGGCCCAGAGGTATGCTGGGCCGCCAGGCTTCCGCCGGAATGGGCGTGCCGGGTGCAACGGCGGCCAGCCCGCCCACCCGGGTGCCGGCCGGGTTGGCCAGCTTCAATACGCCGTCGCTATCGAAGCGGGCGATGATGTCGGGCGAATTCTCCACCAGAGTGCGGAAGCGGCGCTCGCTGTGGCCGATGGCCTTGGACAGCGCATGTTCGCGCTCCAACAAGGCGGCCGCGCTGTCGATCATGCGGTTGAAGGCGCGGGCCAGATGGCCGATTTCGGTGTTCTCGTGGCCCTTGGGCAGGGACAGGCGCTCGTCAACCTGGCCCTTGATCCGCTCCAGGCCGTCGGTAAGCTGGGTGATGGGGCGGACCACGCCGCGCAGCATGGTGGCGGCGACGACCAGGGTCACGATCAGCACTTCCAGCAGCAGCAAGCCGGCGAAGAAGCGGGAGTAATGGCTGACCTGGCCGAGAATGTAGGCGTTGTTGGTGCCGAGAGCGATCTCGCCGACCGGGGTTTGGTCATCGAAGGGCGAGACGAGGGAGCGGCGCACCCATACGTCTTGTTGCGACGCCGCGACCCGCGTCGAGGCGTCGATCAGGGACTCGCCCTTGGCGGTGATGCGTACCGCGGAGATCGCCGGATTGGACATCAGGCCCCTGGCCACTTCCTTCGCGAGCGCCGTGTCGCGGGTGTAGGTGGCGATGCGGGCCGTGTTCTCCACGGCGCCGAGCATGTCCTCGATGTGCGACAACTGCCGTCGGGTTTCGTAGTCTTGAATGAATGGACTTCCCACAAGGGCAAACAGCAGGGCCAGGGCCGCGTTGACGCCGCCGATCAGCAGGCCGATCCTCACCACCAGCCGGCGACGCGGTTGCGGCGCCTCTTCGCCGACGCGGGCCGGTGTCTCCGCCGGGCAGGAAAGTGTCAGGCTCATGGGTTGTCCTCCTCGGGCAGGGTGAAGAGAATTCGGACTGCGGCAGTGGCGCCCGTGCGCGGCAGTTGCCGGCGATCCAGATAGCCGACCGCCGAGGCGTCCTTGTCCAGCCGCTCCAGCATCGACGCGGCGTCCTTCTCCTGCTCGGGGGGCGCCGTCCGCCCCGAGAACACCAGGCGCGCCCAGTAGGCATTGATGTCCGCGGGGCTCTTGTTGACCAGCAGACGGTAGAAGGCGCCGCGAGTGAGGGAGTCCGGTGCCAGGTTGAGGGGATGCGCCGTGGAGCCGTCCGGCAGCCGGCGATAGCCGCCCATGTAGATATTAACGACCTCCTCGCGGGACAAGCGGACGAGGGGACTCTTGCTGCCCGCCACCACGACGATCTCCGCTAAAGCTGTGGGCGCGGCCGAGAGGAGATGTATGGCAAGCAGAATGGCGGCAATGCTCCGGCGCCAGGAACGAAGGGATTGGGTCTTCAAAACACGAACTCCAGTGCTGTCGAATAGATCGTCATGGATTTGAATCCCCGCCCGGCGACGTCGGTGGTGAGCAGGCTCGGATCGACGACGTTCGGCGAATCCTGATAACGGACGCTATCCACCTGGAATTTGAGCGCCGTATTGCGGGAAAGCTCGTAGCGCAGGCCCAGGGTGGCGATGGTCTGGTTCGCCTTGACGGCCGCCTGGGCGGCCAGCGCCGCCTGATTGAGGGTGTCGGTGGCCGCCGAGAAGCCCATGGGAATGCCAGTCTCGATGAGCCCGCGGCCGGTCCATTGGCGCAAGTAGCCGGCATAGGGGGTGAACTCGCCGATCCTGTAACCGGCTTGGGCCTTGAGGAGATGCACGTCGGCCCACCCGGGCGAGGAAAGGGTGCCCGCGTAGCCCAGGAAGCGAAGCGATCCGGAATCGTAGCCCAGCCCGGCGCCGACGTAGCTCTGGACGCGCCCTTCCAAGGTGAGAAGGTCGCGAATCTCGGCGCCCCGTGGCACCGCGGGGGAGGCCAGGGCGTCGTAGAGCGCCTGGACGGAAGGGTCGAGGGGGCCGACATGCACGGTCAGCCGGCCGGCGGTGACACGGCCGAGCCAGGGGCCTTGGGCATATTCGAGATGAAGGTCGGCCACGCGGGTGCCGTCGGCATCGCCGGGCTGCTCGGCGTACATGCGCATCTTGCCGCGCAGCCTGGTGAGTTGGCCCTTGAGGCGCAGCGTGCCGGCGCCCATGGGCGTCATCCATTCGGCATCGACACCGTCGGCGGAAATGGGGTATTGGGTCGTTGGCAAACCCAGGTTGGCGTAGCCGATCTCGGTGGTGTCGCCCAGGATGTAGAACTCGACGCCCAGCCGTCCGGCGCGCAGGGTGAGGTCGGGGCGAGGCATCCATTTCACGAAGGCCCAGGTCAGTTCTGGCGTGTAGCCCGTGTCGTAGCGGTTGCGGCTGATCACTTGCAGCGTCGCCCCCAGCGTATCGTCGTGGCGCAGATCGGCCTGGACGCCGAGCTTGCTGTCCTGCCCGAAGGACCAGCGGCGGGCCGGGGCGCCGGAGGACACGATGACGTCGCGGCGGAATCCGGTGCCGTCCCGGTTGTCGTTATAGACCGCGCCGAGGGTGCCGAAGCCCGAGAGGGTGAGGGCGGGTGGCTCGTCGGCGCGGGCTCCGCCGCCGGGGCCAAGCAAGGTCAGCATCGCCAGGAAAGCGCGCACCGCGTTTCCGATGGGGCTGCGTTGTTGCACTGGCGAAGACATGATCCCCGTTTCTCCTGTCGACATGTCGTTCAAAACACGAACTCCAGCGCGACCGAATAGAGCGTAATAGCTTTGAAACCCCTCCCGGCCACATCCTCCGTGAGCAGGGTGGGATCGAAGATGGAAGGGGTGTCCTGGTAGCGGATGGCATCCACCTGGAACTTCAGGGCCGTGTTGCGGGAGAGTTCGTAGCGCAGGCCGGCCGTGGCGATGGTTTGATTGGTGAAATGGGCCGCCTGGGCGAGGGCCGCCCCCTGGTTGAGGGCATAGGTGGCTACGTTCCAGGGAAGGCCCGTCTCGATCAGCCGGCGCTCGGTGCGCATGTAGGTGTAACCGGCGTAGGGCGTGAAACGGCTGATCCGGTAGCCGCCCTGGAGCGCGCTGTACGCCTGGGTCGGCCAGCCAGACTGCCAGGTTACCCGTGCGTAGTCGGCCTGGGCCTGGAACGGGCCGGAATCGTAACGCAGCCCGATGGCATAGGCGGTCGTGGCGCGTCCCTTCTGGGTGAGCGAGTCCAGAATCTCGGCGCCTCGGGGTGTCGCGGACAGCGCGGTGCACAGCGCCCGGAAACTCTCGCTGTCGGGGCCGCCACGCGACGTCGACTTGCCAGCGGCGACGCGGCCGGTCCAACTGCCCTGGGTGTATTCGGCCAGGAAGTCGACCATGGGGCTTCCCGATACGTCGATGGTCTCGCCGCCGGTGGTCATCTTGCCCACCACGTAGCCCGCCTGGCTCTTCACGCGGAGAATGCCGCCGCCCATGGGGCCTATAGGGGTAAGCCACTCGGCGTCCACGCCGTCTGCGGTGCGCGGATAGAGGCCGAAGATCGGGCGCACCATCGGGTTGGCGTAGCCGATCTCGGACGAATCGCCCCGCTGGTAAACCTCCAGGCCGATCCGGCCCGCGCGCAGGGTCGTGGCCGCGTCGGGCTTCCACTTCACGAAGCCCAGGCTCACCTGGGGCGTGTAGCCCCGGTCGATGCTGTCCCGGATCGTCAATTGCAGCGTCGCCTCCAGGTGCTCGCCGAAGCGAGCCGTGGCCTGCACGCCGAGCATCGAGTCCTGGGCCAAGGACCAGCGGCGGGCCGAGGCGCCATCGGGCACGGAAACGTCGCGGCGATACTTGACGCCCTCCGCGCCGTGGTACAGGGCGCCCAGCGTGCCGAAGCCAGAAAGGCTCACGGTGGCGAATTCGTCGGCGCGGGCGCCAGTACAGGCGCAAAAAAGGGCCGCCAGGAGGGCGGTGGTAGGGTTTCGCATTTTATTGACCTCTATGTTCCGGATGGGAGATACGCCGGATGGGCTTGGGGACATGAAGGCTGGCGGCCGTTCCATCCCGGAACGCCGCGCGCTAGTTCGTGCTCTGGCATGGGCTTGCCGTAAAGATATCCCTGGCCGATGGCGCAGCCGTGATCCGCCAGAAACGTCGCCTGATCTTCGGTTTCGATTCCTTCCGCGACCACGCCGATTTTCAGGCAGCGAGCCATGGCAATGATTGCCTTGACCAACTCTGCCTTGTCTGGTTTCGCCAAGGCATCCTTGATGAAAGAACGATCGATTTTCAGAGTGTCGATGGGAAATGTCGTCAAGTAGCTCAGGGCTGAATATCCAGTGCCGAAATCGTCAATAGCAACGGTGCATCCCATGTCGACGAAACCCTCCAGGGTTTTCAGCACACCGTCGGTGCTGTCGAGCAGCAGGCTCTCCGTGATTTCCAGCTCGATCCATTCCGGCCGACAGCCTGTCTCATCAAGCGCCCGACCCAAGTCCGCCACCAAGCCGCCATCGGCGAACTGGCGCGGCGATAGGTTCACCGCCACCTTGTGGAGCGGCCCGCCAGCAGCGTTCCACGCAAAGGCCGTGCGGCAGGCCTCCCGCAGAACCCAGGCGCCGATGCTGACAATCAAGCCGGTATCCTCGGCAATGCCGATGAAGCGGTCCGGCATCACTTTGCCGAATCGCGACGAGTTCCAGCGTAGGAGAGCCTCGCTGCCGATCAGGCGCCCGTCCTCCAGGGCGACCTTGGGCTGGAAGTGCAGTTCGAATTCTTGTCGTTCGAGGGCGTGGCGAAGCTCCGTTTCGAGCTTCATGCGCTCATGGGCATGGGTGGCGAGGTCGGCGCTGTAGTAGCGGAAACCATGGCCGCCCGCCTTCTTGGCAGCGTACATGGCAAGATCGGCGAACTTGACTAGGCCTCCAGCGTCGTCGCCGTCGTCCGGGTAGGCCGCGATACCGATGCTGGTGCCGATGAAGACTTCGCCATCGTCGAGCTGGAAAGGCTTGGCGAATTCCGCCAAAATCTTGTTCGCGACTGTGGCTAGGTCTTTGGTGTCGCGCAACTCCGGCAGCAGGACGGCAAATTCATCGCCCCCCATCCGCGCCACCGTGTCGTAGTCTCGCACGGAGTTCGTTAAACGCGCGCCCGCCTCGACCAGCAGCGCGTCGCCCATAGCGTGACCCAGAGTGTCATTCACGACTTTGAAGCGATCCAGATCGATCAGAAGTACACCAAGTAGTGTGTCGTGCCAGCGGGCATCGGCGAGGGCCTGGTTAAGACGATCGTGAAACAGCGCCCGGTTGGCCAGGCCGGTTATCGGATCGTAGAAGGAAAGGCCACGCAACTTTTCACGAATCTCGATCAATTCGGTAATGTTGCGGCCTACGGACATGGCCCCGCACACTTGACCATCGGGGCCGTATTCGGGCACCAGGCGAAGCAAAATATGGAGTGCGGTTCCGTTGCCATCGGGCACGGTCATCTGGAAATTCGCTGGCTCACGCTTCGCCATCGCCTCGCGCAACGCCCGCTCCAATTGAACCCATCGTTCGGCGCCGGGCAGTTGCTCGCCACCGGGAAACTGCGACGGGGTGGTGCCGAGCAGCCTTTCGGCATAGGGACCGGCTAACGCAGCCATAGTGGGATTGATGTATGTGCGGCGGCAATCACGGTCATAGCGCACGATTACATCCGGGAAGTGCTCAACTAAGGTGCGGAATTCCTGCTCCCGTGCCATAACTGCGGCCTGTAGGTCGTAGATATCCGTCACGTCACTACCGAAAGCCAGCGCACCGACAATCCGGCCCGCCGCATCGCGCTCGGGGACAACGCGGATCTGATGGTAGCGGGGTTCAGGGGTGTTGATGGCGGCGTATAGCACCAGCGTCGCCGCTTCGCCGCCCTTGATCGCCCGCCACATGGCCCCTTCGATCTCGGCGTAGCGCCCGTCCGGCCAGGCCTCGCAGGTCTGTCGGCCTTGTAGTTCCGCCAGGGTGCGGCCGAGATCGCGCTCCAGCTTGCTGTTGAGATAGCGGATGCGGCCTTCCAAGTCGTAGCGAATGATGGAGTCCGGCGAGCTGTCAGCTAGGCTGCGGAATTCTCGCTCGCGCTTGCTTAAGGCATCGGCCAAAGCCTTTAGTTCGGTGACGTCCCGGGTGACCGTCAGGATGCTCATCACTTTGCCGTCGGGACTGAACTCGGGAACGGCCCGCATAGCTAGCCAAATCTCGCGACCTTCGCCGTCCTTACCGGAGAGATCGATTTCCGACGGCACCCCCGTGGCAATGACATTGCGGAGCTTCACCTGAAAATCGGTGACATAGGGCGCCACCACGACGGCTCGTTCCTCCGGCGTCTTGCCGAGTGCCTCGCTCACGGGAATGCCATTGACCCGCGCCCAGGCAGGGTTGGCGTAGAGGCGGCGCAGGTCCCGGTCGTAGCGCACTACCACGTCCGGCGAGTGCTCCGCCAGGCTGCGAAATTCCTGCTCGCGCAGGCGCGCAGCATCCTCCATACGCTTGCGCTCGGTGATGTCGAGCATCAGGCCGTACCAGACGACGCTGCCGTCAGGCTGGCGTTCAGGCGTGGAGCGCACGTCGAACCAGCGTTCGGGGCGGCCGGGCACGCAGGCGCGCACCTCGACGCGCAGGGCGTTCATCGTCCGGGCCGACTCGGCGACGGCGGCATGGAGTTTCGGCCTATCCTCCGGATGCCAGCAGTCGTGGAGCGGCGCGAATTTCCCCATCACCTGCTCGGGACGCAGGCCGAAGACCTCCTCGATGGCGTCGCTGACATAGAGGAAGCTGGACTGGCCGTCCGCCGTCAGGCGGAAGGTATACGCCACACCTGGAATGCTGTTGATGATGTGGTGCAGGCGCAACTCGGTTTCTCTGATGCCGGTGATGTCGCGTCCGAACAGCAGCGTGCCTACGGGCTTCTCGGCGTCATCCAATTCCGCCACGATATGAATCTGGTGGTATTCCGTTCGGCCCCCCTCGGTCGGTGAGATGACGACTTCTAGGCATTGCGGCGCACCGCTGGCGAACACTTCCGCGCAGGCTTTCTCGATGTTCCCGTAACGTCCGTCCGGCCATGCCTCGCCGTGCCGCTTGCCGAGAACCTCTTCCGCACCGTCAAGGCCCAAGGCGCGAATCGCGTTGCCGTTGAGATAGCGGATGCGGCCTTCCTGGTCGTAGCGAACGATGCTGTCCGGCGAGTTTTCCTCTAGGCTGTTGTACTCCGGCGGGCGTCGGACGTGTGCCGACAGAACCGGAAACTTTAGAGAGGCATGCATGGACGGTTCATCCTAAAAGCGGGTGAAGTCTTGCTCGTTGAGCTTGCCCGCGCCGTTGCCGCGCTTGGCTGGGTTGGCAGCGAACGCGGGCTTAGGCGCGGCGTGAGCTGCATCGACAGCCGGATGGGCCATTGCCTTGGCCGTCCGCGCCTGTTGGCCGCCAATATCGAAGAAGCCCATCAGTCGCTGGAGGTTTTCGGCCTGGGAGGACATTTCCTCGGCGGTAGCGGCGAGTTCCTCGGAGGCGGCGGCGTTCTGCTGGGTGATCTGGTTCAACTGCCCCATGGCGGTGTTGATCTGATCGACGCCGATGTTCTGCTCCTCGGAGGCCGAAGTGATTTCCTGCACCAGATCGGCCGTCTTCCTGGTGGCGGGGACGATCTCGTCGAGGAGCTTGCCGGCGCGCTCGGCCATGCCGACGGAGTTGCCGGCCAGTTGGCTGATTTCCTGGGCCGCGACCTGGCTGCGTTCGGCCAGCTTGCGTACTTCGGCGGCGACGACGGCAAAGCCCTTGCCGTGTTGGCCGGCACGGGCGGCCTCAATGGCGGCGTTGAGCGCCAGCAGGTTGGTCTGGTAAGCGATGTCGTCGATGATGCCGATCTTCGTGGCTATATCCTTCATGGCGCCGACCGTCTGCGTGACGGCCGCGCCGCCCTCGCCGGCCTTGGCTGAGCCTTCGGCGGACATGGCGTCGGCAACCTTGGCGTTGTCGGCGTTCTGCTTGATGGAGGCGCCCATCTGTTCGACCGAGGCGGTGGTCTCCTCCAGGCTCGCCGCCTGCTCTGAGGAGGCTTGCGACAGGCTTTGAGCGGTGGAGGAGACCTGGGCGGTGGCCGAGGCGAGGGCCTCGGCGGTGGCATTGATGTCGCCGATGGTCTGGGCCAGCTTGTCCTGCATGGCCTTCATGGCGGCTTTGAGCTGTCCGGTTTCATCCCTGGCATCCACCGCGATCCGGGCGGTCAGGTCGCCCTCGGCCAGACTGTTGGCCACCGCGACGGCCTCGCCGATGGGCCGGGTGATGCTGTGGGCGATCCACCAGGCGACGCCCATCGATAGCAGCATGGCGGTAATCGAAAGGCCCAGGATCAAACTGCGGGCGGAATCACTCATGGCCGCGGCGTCCCGGCCGGACTGTTCCATCACCTCCGTCTGATGCTTGATCAGCTCGGTGACGGCGTCGAAATAGGGATTCTGGACCTTGCGGAAATCTCCGATCAGGAAGGCCACTGCCTCGTCGCGACGTTCTTCCTGCACCAGCTTCAGCAGTTTGTCCTGACCGACCAGGTAGGCGGCGCGGGCATCGACGATGCGCTTGAACAGTTCCTTGCCCTGGTCGCTGCGTACGGACTTTTCCAGTTTGCCGATACGGTCGTCGATCAGCGCCCGCTCGACCGGGATCCGGGCCGTCTCTTTGCGTACGGTCTCGGCATCGTGAACCAGCAGGATATTGCGCATGGCCCGGGCCATGACATTGATGGAGCCGATGATGTCGTTGGCCTGAACCGTCTTCGGAAAACGGTCGGTCGCCATGCGGTCGATCTCGGTGTTGAGAGCGGCCATGCGGGTGATGCCGATGCCGGCGATGAGGGCCATCATGGTCAGGGCGAACGCGAAGCCGATGCCGAGGCGCATGCCGATTTTGAGGTTCTTGAACATCAGGGTGCTTTCTTTGGCTTGTGCCGTCAAATGGCCGGGAGAACTTCGCCGCCCGCGTGGTTCATTCCGGCGACAACGGCAATTTCATCCACGGACAGAATCCGGTCGGCATCGAGAATGACGACGAAGTTGCCATTGACCTTGCCCATACCGGAGACGAAGTCGATGCGGATGCGGGCGCCGAAGGCAGGTGGTGGCTCGATCTCGGCGGCTGGAATTTCCAGCACCTCGGAGACGGCATCGACGACGATGCCCATCTCCTGGTGGCCAGTTTCTGCCTGGATTTCGACGATGACGATGCAGGTGCGCTTGGTCGCCGCGCCTGCCTGGCGGCCGAAGCGCACCGCCAGGTCGATGACCGGCACCACCGCGCCGCGCAGGTTGATGACGCCCCGGATGAAGGGCGGGGTCATGGGCACGGGAGTGAGATTGCCGTACTCGATGATCTCGCGGATGGCGAGGATGCCGATGGCGAACATCTCCTCGCCCAGGGTGAAGGTGAGGTATTGCTGCTGCTCGGCTGCCGCCGCTGCGATGACCGCCCCGGCGTTATGCGCCGGGACTAGGGCTTGTTGTGAAGCTTGCATGGCTGTCTCCTAGAAGCGGGCGAAATCGCTCTCGTTGATCCCGGCCAGGGCGCCCTTGCCGCACTTGGCGGCCTTGGGTGCCGGAACGGTGGCTCTGGCGGGCAGGGTCAAGTGGTGCGTGACCGGCTTAACGCGGGGATGGCCGGCATTGCCGATGTCGAAGAAGCTCATCAACCGCTGGAGGTTCTCTGCCTGGGAAGACATCTCCTCAGCGGTGGCGGCCAGTTCCTCGGAGGACGAGGCGTTCTGCTGGGTGATCTGGTTCAACTGCCCCATGGCGGTGTTGATCTGATCGACGCCGGCGTTCTGCTCCTCGCTGGCCGAGGTGATCTCCTGCACGAGATCCGCCGTCTTCTTGGTGGCGGGGACGATCTCGTCCAGGAGCTTGCCCGCCCGCTCCGCGAGGCCTACGGAATTGCCAGCCAACTGGCCGATTTCCTGGGCCGCGACCTGGCTGCGTTCGGCCAGTTTCCTCACCTCGGCGGCCACCACGGCGAAACCCTTGCCGTGCTCGCCGGCGCGGGCGGCCTCGATGGCGGCGTTCAGCGCCAGCAGATTAGTCTGGTAGGCGATGTCGTCGATGATGCCGATCTTCTTGGCAATGTCCTTCATCGCGCCAACCGTCTGCGTGACGGCCTGGCCGCCGTCGCCGGCCTTGGCCGAGCCTTCGGCGGACATGGCGTCGGCAACCTTGGCGTTGTCGGCGTTCTGCTTGATGGAGGCGCCCATTTGTTCGACCGAGGCGGTGGTTTCCTCCACGCTCGCCGCCTGTTCGCTGGATGCTTGCGAGAGGCTTTGAGCTGTGGCGGAAACCTGCTGGGTGGCCGAGGCCAGCGCCTCGGCGGTGGTATTCACCTCGCCGATAGTCTGGGCGAGTTTGCCCACGGTGTTGTTGACCGCGTCCTTGAAGTCCTTGAGCTGGCCCTTATAGTCGCCCTTGACGGCCAGGGTGAGGTTGCCCTTCTCCATTTCCATCAGCACGGCCATCGCCTCGTTCAGTGGGCCGATGACGCCGTCCAGGGTGTCGTTCACGCCCTCGACGATCTTGCGGAAATCGCCCTGGTGCTTGGTCGCGTCGGCGCGAGTGGCGAGCTGGCCGTCGACGGCGGCGGCGGCCAGCATGTTGGCATCGTTGACGAGCGCCTGGATGTTTTGTTTGAGCAGAACCAGATACTCGTGGATCTGGTCGTCGTTGGAGGCCTTGCCCATGGTGGCGGTCAAGTCGCCGTTGGCGAGTTTGGTCACGTAGGCGATGAGTTCGGCGAGCCAGGCATGGACGCCATTGACGGCCTGCTTCATCTTGTCGTGGTCGCCCATGCAGGCGATTTCGACCTTTTCGCGCAGGTTGCCGCCACGGATATTGGCGAGGATGCGGTTGCCTTCGCCGATGGGCAGGAGGATGGCGTCGAGCATCTCATTGACGCCGACGATAACCTCGGCGTAGGCCCCCTTGAATTGACCAGGCTTGCCGCGTTCCGACAGTTCGCCTTCACGGGAGGCGACGGTCAGGCGTTGCAGTTCGGTTTGCAGCCCCTGGAGGACGAGGGCGACGTTATTGACCGCCTGCTTCATCTTCTCGTGGTCGCCCTTGTAGGTCTGGGCGATCAGTTCGTCGATCTTGCCGTTGGAGATTTGGGCGAGGATGCGGTTGCCTTCGCCGATGGGCAGGAGGATGGCGTCGAGCATCTCATTGACGCCGACGATAACCTCGGCGTAGGCGCCCTTGAATTGCTCGGGCTTGCCGCGTTCCGACAGTTCGCCGTCCTTGGAGGCGACGGTCAGGCGCTTCAATTCGGTTTGCAACCCCTGGAGAACGAGGGCGACGTTATTGACCGCCTGTTTCATCCTCTCGTGGTCGCCCTTGTAGGTCTGGGCGATCAGTTCGTCGATCTTGCCGTTGGATACCTGGGCGAGGATGCGGTTGCCTTCGCCGATGGGCAGGAGGATGGCGTCGAGCATCTCATTGACGCCGACGATAACCTCGGCGTAGGCGCCCTTGAATTGCTCGGGCTTGCCGCGTTCCGACAGTTCGC
>Ga0316605_10000427_pt1 | contig 29941 bp, 23 predicted proteins | sample OWC_soil_day20_n_FD_207666 | JGI IMG/M metagenome (GOLD analysis project Ga0316605, IMG submission 207666) | Wetland soil microbial communities from Old Woman Creek delta, Ohio, United States - OWC_soil_day20_noCT | ecosystem: Environmental > Terrestrial > Soil > Wetlands | place: USA: Ohio...
CCTTCGTCGTGGCTTTTCCCCAAGGGTCACACCCGTTCCCATCCCGAACACGGCAGTTAAGACTTGGAGGGCCGATGATACTGCGCATCACATGCGTGGAAAAGTAGGTCGCTGCGACGTTAAAATCCCCTCTGGGCCATCACAACTGATGGCCCAGAGCCGTTTTACTGATAAAATAACCCTCTTATTCCGAGGAACCCATGTCCATCGAGGTGCGCCTTCCTGATGACTCCCTTCGGCAGCTGCCCGAGGGCGCCACCGGGGCCGACCTGGCCGGTGGCATCGGGGCCCGCCTGCTGGACGCCGCTCTGGCGGTGAAGGTGGATGGGCATCTGGCGGACCTGAAGTCCCCCCTGGCGGACGGCGCCAAGGTGGAGATCGTCACCAGCAAATCGCCCGAGAGCCTGGAGCTGATCCGGCATTCGACCGCCCATCTGCTGGCCCACGCCGTGAAACGGCTCTACCCCAACGCCCGGGTGGGCATCGGGCCGGTCATCGAGGACGGCTTCTACTACGACTTCTGGATGGACAAGCCCTTCACCCCCGAGGATTTGCCGGTCATCGAGGCGGAGATGCGCAAGGTCGTGGCCGAAGGCGTCGAGGTCGTGCGCGAGGACCTGGGCCGGGACGCCGCCGTGGCCCGGTTCGAGGCCATGGGCGAGCCTCTCAAGGTCGAGATCGTCTCGGGCATTCCCGCCGGCGACATCATCAGCGGGTACCGCCAGGGCGATTTCTACGACCTGTGCCGGGGGCCCCATGTGCCCAACACCTCGAAGCTGAAGGCCTTCAAGCTCCTCAGCATCGCCGGCGCCTACTGGAAGGGGGACGAGAAGAACCAGATGCTCAGCCGCATCTACGGCACCGCCTTCCACACCCAGAAGGACCTGGATGAGCACCTGAAGCGCCTGGAAGAAGCCAAGGCCCGCGACCATCGCAAGCTGGGCAAAGAGCTTGGCCTGTATTCGTTCCATCCCGAAGCGCCGGCCTCGCCCTTCTTCCACCCCAAGGGCACCCAGGTCTACAACGAGCTGGTGACCTACATCCGCGAGCTGTATTTCAAGTACGGCTACAGCGAGGTGATCACCCCGCAGATCCTCGACGTGGCGCTCTGGAAGACCAGCGGCCACTACGAGAATTACGCGGAGAACATGTACTTCACCACCGCGGAAGAGCGCGAGTACGCGGTGAAGCCCATGAACTGCCCCGGCCACTGCCTCATGTTCGGCGCCCAGAAGCACAGCTACCGCGACCTGCCGATCCGCTACGCCGACTTCGGCCGGCTGCACCGCTTCGAGCGCAGCGGCGTCACCCACGGCCTGACCCGGGTGCGCACCTTCTGCCAGGACGACGCCCACATCTACTGCACCCCGGATCAGATCAAGACCGAGATGGCCGCCTTCCTGGCGCTGCTGACCGAGGTCTACGACACCTTCGGCTTCGAGGGGATGCGAGTGGCGCTCAGCACCCGGCCCGAAAAGCGGCTCGGGTCCGACGAGATCTGGGATGCGGCCGAACGCGCCTTGGGCGAGGCCCTGGACGAGGCGGGCATGCCGTACACCCTGAATCCCGGCGAAGGCGCCTTCTACGGCCCGAAGATCGAGTTCCAGATCCTGGACGCCCTCAAACGGCCCTGGCAGCTGGGCACCCTGCAGGTAGACTACATGCTGCCGGAGCGCTTCGACCTGAACTACACGAAGGCGGATGGCGGCGAAGGCCGACCCATCATGCTGCACCGAGCCATCCTGGGCAGCCTTGAGCGGTTCATGGGCATCCTGGTGGAGCACACCGCCGGGGCCTTCCCGGCCTGGCTGGCGCCGGTGCAGGTGGCGATCCTGCCCATCACCGACCGCGCCCACGCGTTCGCCATCGAAGCCGCGTCGCGCGCCAAGGCGGCGGGCCTCCGCGCCGATCTGGATCTGCGCAACGAGAGCCTCAAGGCGAAGATCCGCGACGCCCAGCTGGCCAAGGTGCCCTACATGCTGGTGCTGGGCGACCGTGAGGCCGAGGCCCGCACTGTCTCCGTCCGGCATCGCCATCGGGGGGACCTGGGCGTCCAGCCCCTGGACGGCTTCCTGGCCACGCTGACCGAAGAGGTCCGCGGGCGCCAGCGCTGACCCTGTTTTCCTTGCTTGGCGATAGGCAAAGCAAGTGGTAGACTTTTTGTCCTTGTGCAACTAGGGGAGGAACCATTCGTCCGAACGAGACCCGCATCAACGACGGCATCCGGGCCCAAGAGGTCCGCGTCATCTCAGAAGATGGCGAACAGCTTGGCGTGATGCCTCCTCACCAGGCCATCCGGATCGCGGAAGAGCGCGGCCTCGACCTGGTGGAAGTGGCCGGAAACGCCAACCCGCCCGTCTGCCGAATCATGGACTACGGCAAGTACAAGTTCATGGAAGCGAAGCGGGAACACGCGGCCCGGGCGAAGCAGAAGAACATCGTCGTCAAGGAAGTGAAGTTCCGCCCCAAGACCGACGATCACGATTTCGATTTCAAGGTGAAGCACATCCTGCGGTTCCTTGAGGAGGAAGACAAAGTCAAGGTGGTGGTCATGTTCCGCGGACGTGAAGTCGTCCATCGCGACATCGGCTACCGGATCATCGAGGAAGTCATCCAGCGCGTCGGCGACAAGGCCATCGTTGAAAAAGGCGCCGGCATCGACGGCCGCGACATGCATGCGATCCTCGCCCCCCGCATCATCGAAGTACCCAAGGCCCCCAAGAAACCCAAGCCGGCCCAGCCGGAAACACCCACCCCCGAAGCCCAGATCCAGTGAGGAACCCATGAGCGGTTACAAGATCAAGACCCACAAGGGCGCCCAGAAGCGCTTCAAGAAGACCGCCGGCGGCAAGTTCAAGCGCGGCTGCTCGCACCAGCGCCACATCCTGACCAAGAAGACGGCCAAGCGGAAGCGTCAGCTGGACATGGGTGGCATGGTGTCGAAGGCCGACCAGAAGGCCGTTGCGGCGATGCTGCCCTACGCCTGATTTGATTCTGTCAGGGGGTTCCGCGCTGCGCGCATACCCCCTGGCCCCCGCGCGCTGCGCAGGCCAAGCCTGCTTAGCGCTTGTTCTCGATGCCGATCGGTCTTAGGATCGACGGTTCAACCCGGTGGCTGAGGCTACCCCCGATGAGGCCTTCAAACGCTCTCCCGGTTTCCGGACCAGGGCTGCCTCGAGGAAAGGAAATGACATGACTCGTGTAAAGCGTGGTTTTAAGCGGGCCCAGCGCCGCAAGCGCATGATGAAGTTCGCCAAGGGCTTCTACGGCGCCAAGTCCCGCCTGTACCGCTCTGCCAAGGAAGCCGTCGAGAAGGCCCTCGGCTATGGCTACCGCGACCGCAAGGTCAAGAAGCGCGACTTCCGCCGCCTCTGGGTGGTCCGCATCAGCGCGGCCTGCGGCCAGAACGGCACCAGCTACTCGAAGTTCATGGGCGGCCTGAAGAAGGCCTCCGTGGATCTCGACCGCAAGATCCTCGCGGACCTCGCGGTGCGCAATCCTGAAGCGTTTACCAAGCTCGTGGCCGTGGCCAAGGGCTGATCGCGAAGCACCACATCGCAGACACCCGAAAGGCCGCGCGAGCGGCCTTTCTCTGTATCTGGACACCTGTCGAGGGCACCATGGACCACCTGCTCCCAGCTGAGATCGTGGCGGCGGCGAACGCCTTCCCGCAGGCGCTGGCCGCCTGCGGCGACCTGGACGCGCTGCTGCGCCTGAAGGGTGCCTATGTGGGGCGGGAGGGCAGCCATGCCGCAGGGTTGATGGACCTTCTGAAGGCTGCGCCGAAGGAACAGAAACGGGACCTGGGGGCCGCCATCAACGGTCTGAAGCAGCAGTGGGAGGAGGGCCTGAAGGCCCGTCAGGTCGAACTGGAGGACGCGAAGAAGCGGCTGGCCGCGCTGGCCACGGGCTGGGATCCCACCCTGCCGCCGCCGGTGCCGGCCCAGGGCGCCCTGCATCCCCTCAACCGCCTCATGGACCGCCTCGTCGACGTGTTCCGCCCCTTGGGCTTCCACGTGGAGGAGGGCCCCGAGGTCGAGACCGAGGCCCACAACTTCGACGGCCTGAACATTCCGGAAGACCACCCCGCGAAGGCTTCCTCCGACACGTTCTATCTGGCGGCGCATCCCGAACTGCTGCTCCGCACCCACACCAGCCCCGTGCAGGTGCGCACGCTCCTGCGCGTGGCGCCCGAGCTCGCGACGCGCGGCGGCATCCGCTTCCTGGCGCCGGGCCGCGTGTACCGCAAGGATGAGATCGATCCCACCCACAGCCCCATGTTCCACCAGGTGGAGGGCATGCTCGTGGGCCGCGGCATCGGCATGCAGCACCTGAAGGGCACCCTGGAGTACGCCCTGCGGGCGCTCTTCGGCCCCCACACGGAGATCCGTCTCCGCCCCTCGTACTTCCCCTTCGTGGAGCCGGGCTGCGAGGTGGACGTGAGCTGTCCCCTCTGTGCTGCCAAGGGCTGCCGCGTGTGCAAGGGATCCGGCTGGGTCGAGATCCTCGGCGCCGGCCTCATCCATCCCAACGTGCTGGCCTACGCCGGCATCGATCCCGCCGAGTGGTCGGGCTGGGCCTTCGGCATGGGCGTCGAGCGCATGGCCATGATGCTGAGCCAGACGCCCGACCTGCGCCTCTTCTTCGAGAACGACCAACGCTTCCTCAAGGTCATGGGAGGGCTCGACTGATGCTCCTCGAACGTCAAGCCCTCGCCCAGGAGATCCCCGCCGCCGCGGGCCTCGAGACGCGCGAGCTCTGCGAGCTCTTCGCCGCCCTCGGTTTTCCCGTCGATGGCGTCGCCCGGCGGGAAGGCACGGAGGTGCTGGATGTGGACATCACCGCCAACCGCGGCGACGCCATGTCCCACCGCGGCCTGGCGCGCGAGGTGGCGGCCAAGCTGCGCCAGCCCCTGACGCCGATTCCGGCCCTGCCCACGCCGGAAGGACCGGCCGTGGTCGAGGTGCGCCTCGACAGCCCGGCCTGCCCCATCTACAGCACGGCGGTCCTCGAGCTGGGCAGCGGCGCCACGCCCCAGCAGGTGCAGGCCTTCCTGCTGGCCCTGGAGGCCACGCCCAAGCGGTTGCCAGCGGTGGACGCCTCCAACGAGCTGCTGCACCGCTACGGCCACCCCACCCACGCCTTCGACGCGGACCGCATCCAGGGCGCGGTGTCCATCCGCTGGGCCAAGGCCGGGGAGACGCTGGTGACGTTGGATGGCGTCACCCGCACCCTCACGTCGCAGGACCTGGTCATCGCCGATGCGGGCGGCGCCATCGCCCTGGCGGGCGTCATGGGGGGCGACGGCACCAAGGTGACCGAATCCACCCGTCGCGTGTTGCTGGAAAGCGCCTGGTTCGATCCGAAGACGGTGCGCGCCACCGCGCGGCGCCACAGCCTGCATACGGACGCCTCGCACCGCTTCGGCCGCGGCGCGGACCCGGCCATGGCCAGGGTCGCCCGCGACCTGCTGGTGGGCCGCCTCCAGGCCTGGTGTGGCGCCAAGCTCCTGGGCGCCTGGACCGTGGGCGGCCTGCCCCCGGTCGGCGCACCCGTGACCCTGACGGAATCCCTGCTCTCCCGCATCGCCGGCGAACCGATGCCCCTGCCCGACGCGGCCGAGGCCCTGCGGCGCCTGGGCTGCGAGGTGGCGGTCGAAGGCGATCGACTTGTGGCGCAGGCGCCCCGGTGGCGCCACGACCTCGCCATTCCCGAGGATCTCGCGGAAGAAGTGCTGCGCCTGAAGGGCTACGAGGGGATCTCCTCGGTACTGCCGCCCCTGGAGGGCCCACCCGAGCCGCTGTCGGCGGCCTACCTCCAGCGGCAGAGGCTCTCCCGACGCTTGGCGCACCTGGGTTTCCACCAGACCGTCACCTACGGCTTCATCAGCCCTGAGATGGATGCGGCCTTCGTCGACCCGGCCAATCCGGCCGAGGGCCGCACCCTGGCCAATCCGCTGGGCCAGGAGTATTCGGTCATGCGCGGATCCCTCCTGCCGAGCCTTCGCGCCGCCGCGGAGCAGAACCTCCGGCAGGGCGGCCGGGAGGTGCGCCTGTTTGAGCTGGCGCCCACCCACGCCAGCGGCCCGCAGGGTCCGGTCGAGCGGTTCATGCTCGGCGTGGTCTGGGGCGGCACCCTGGGTGGGGACGACTATCTGAGCCCGGCCCGCGGTGTTCGCGAAGCTGACCTGAGCGGCATCGCCCGGACCCTGGGCTGGTCCGGTACCCCGACGGTGCGCGTCCTGGGCGAGGGCCTCTTCGGGTTCGAGCTGCCCGTGGCGGATCTGCCCCAGGCGGGCGACCGGATCATCCCGTCCTTCCGGCCCTTCAGCCGCTTCCCGGCCGTGGAACGCGACCTCTCGCTCCTGGTGGACCTGGCCTGCTCGCACGAGGTCCTGCACCGGGCCATGGCCGCGGCCCTGCCCGCGGAGTGCCTGCAGGACCTTCGCTGCGTGGACGTCTTCCGCCACAAGAGCCTGCCGGAAGGACGGCAGGCCTGGCTCATGCGGATGCGCTTCCAGGCGGACCGCACGCTGGTGGGTGATGAGGTGGACGGCTGGGTCGCCGCCGCCCTGGCCGCGGCCGAGTCGCTCGGGGCGAGGCTCCGGGCGTAGAATGGCCCTTTGAGGCGACCATGGACCTTCTGAAACAGCTCGAAACCAAGATGCAGGCCCTGGTCCAGCAGCGCAACCAGTTGAAAGAAGAGCTGGATGCGCTGAAGGCTGCCGGTTCGGAAGGGGATCGCGAGCTGCAGGCCCTGAAGGCGAAGCTGGACCAGGCCCTCGCCGACAAGGCCTCCCTGGAGAACGACCGGGAGGCCGTGAAAGAACAGGTGGCGGCCATCCTCCGGGCCCTGGAGGCCCTGGGATGAGGCCACCGGTTCCGTTGCCGGGCACCCGGCCGGTCACGGTGACGGTCCAGGGACGATCCCTCCAGGTCCAGACGGACCGGGCGGAGTCCCTTGACGCGGCGGTGCGGATCCTGGAGGACACCTTTCAGGTCATGGAGTCCCAATGCCAGCTAAGATGGGGGAGCGTCCCGAAGGGCCTCGACACCCCGTCCTGGTACCTCCTGGCCGCCCTGAACTTGGCGCACCGCGTGGCGCGCCTGGAACAGGAAGCCAACCAGCACACCCATAACCTGGAACAGACCCTTTCAAAGCTGCTGAATGATGTTCCGGACGAACCTTCCGCCCCCGTGCCACTCCTCGACGAGGACGGAGACTGATTTCCCTGCGAGGCCCGTGATCATGGCCAAGCGCTTGTTCCGTAAGTCGCCTCGGGAGACCTTCCCCCTGACCTGTGCGTTCCGCGCGTCGGCGCGCCTTAGCCAGGGATTCTGGTTTCCCCCCTATAAACTAGGGAACTCGGCACGCCTCCACGACTGAGCGGGGATTTTCAATTCGGGTGCTGGTGGCTCTTTGGATTCTCTTTCCTTGGAGTCGCCCATGAATCTGATCGACTGGATTTTTCTCTGTTTCACCATCGTCTCCGGTGGCCTGGCCTTCCTGTTTGCGATGAAGGCCCAGAAGGCCACGGTGGACAGTTCGCAAGCCCAGGCGAAGGCCGAAGCCGATATCAAGGCCGAGCGCGAGCGGATGCTCGAAGAGGCCCGGCGCGAAGCCCAGCGGCTGCGTGAGCGCGGCCAGCAGGAGGCTGATGCCACGCGCAAGGAGTCCGAGCTCAAAGCCAAGGAGCAGGCCATTCAGGCCCGCCAAGAGGCAGAGAAGCTGCTGACCGAGCGGCAGAACAACCTGGAGAAGCAGGAGCAGCGCATCCAGTCGAAGGAGCAGGGCCTCCAGTCCAAGGAGGAGGCGCTCGACAAGAAGCACCAGCAGATGGACCAGAAGGCCAAAGACCTCGAGACCCTCACCGAGAAGCGCAAAGCCGAGGTGGAGAAGCTCGAGGCCCAGCAAGCGGAGGCCCGGCAGCTGGTGGAAGCCCAGGCCCGGCGGCTGGAGGAGATCGCCGGACTCACCCGGGAGGACGCCAAGAAGGAACTGACGTCCCAGCTCGAATATTCCGCCAAGATGGACGCCGCCAAAATGGTGCGCCGCATCGAGGAGGAGGCCCAGGAGGAAGCCCAGAAGAAGGCCCGCTGGACCATCGGCGCCGCCATCCAGCGGGTGGCGTCCGACGTGGTGGCCGAACAGGCCGTGAGTTCCGTGCAGCTGCCCAGCGACGATCTCAAGGGCCGCATCATCGGCCGCGAGGGCCGCAACATCCGGGCCATCGAAAAGGCCACGGGCTGCGACCTCATCGTGGACGACACGCCGGAGAGCATCGTCGTCTCCAGCTTTGATCCCATCCGCCGCGAAGTGGCCCGCCAGGCCATCCTCAAGCTGCTGGCCGACGGCCGCATCCACCCGGCGCGCATCGAGGAGGTGGTGGAGAAGGTCAAGGTGGACATGGACCAGCACCTCAAGGAGATCGGCGAGGCCGCCTGCATCGAGCTGGGCTTCCCGGACGTGCACCCCAAGATGCACAAGCTCGTGGGCCGTCTGAACTACCGCACCTCCTACGGCCAGAACGTGCTGGAGCACACCAAGGAAGTGGCCCGCATCGCCGAGTACATGGCGGGTGAAATGGGCGCGGATGCCCGGCTGGCGCGGCGGGCGGGCCTCTTCCACGACATCGGCAAGGCCATCGACCGCGAGGTGGAGGGCACCCATATCGAGATCGGCATGCAGCTCATGCAGCGCTATGGGGAAAAGGAAGAAGTCATCCACGCCATGAGCTGCCACCACGGGGACTTCGAGCCCCGCACCGTGGAGGCCATGCTCATCACCGCGGCCGATGCCCTCAGCGCCGCCCGGCCCGGCGCCCGCCGCGAGATGCTGGAAACCTACGTCAAGCGCCTGGAACAGCTCGAAGGCATCGCCAACAGCTACAAGGGCGTGCAGAAGAGCTACGCCATGCAGGCGGGCCGGGAGATCCGCATCCTGGTGGACGCCGGTTCCGTGAACGACGACCAGGCCTACTGGATCGCCAAGGATGTCTCCCGCCGCATCGAGTCGGAAATGCAGTACCCCGGCCAGATCAAGGTCACGGTCATGCGGGAGCTCCGTGCCGTGGAAGTTGCCCGCTGAGGTCCTGCCCGCCGTCTGATACATTCCTTCAGACGTCGCCACATCAGCCCGGGTACAGACTTGGAAGAATCGCCAGCCCAGCCTCCCGTGACCGGGCCGCTCAGTGCGGCCGCAGAAGAGGCCCTGGTCAGGCTGTTCGACCAGACCTCCCTCTCGTTCCATGTGATGGACAGGGAAGGCCGCATCCTCCACGCCAATGCCAAATTCAGGAGCTACCTGGGCCTGACGGAGGAGGATGTCCGTTTCGTGGGGTTCGAGCGGCTGCGCCACGATCTGCCGCCCGCCGAGGCCCGGGCATGGTTCCTCCGCGCCCTCGACCAGGCCGCGGATCAGGCCGAGATGGCCACTTGGCTGCGGCGGGACGGGGTGGTCGCTCCGGTCTGGGTGACGATTGCGGGGCGCCGGACGGAGGCAGGGGAGCGGCTCTTCATCTGGGGCCGGGACCGCAGCGAAGAGCAGCTGGTCACCGACCGCCTCATGGAGAGCGCCGATCTGCAGCGGCATCTGGCCGAAGGCATCTACGCCCTGAGCCTGACCCGCACGCAGGAGGAGGCATACCAGGTGCTGATGGGCCGCGCCTCTGCCATCCTGCCGGGGCAGCACTGGTTCCTGGGCCGGGTCGAACTGGAGGAAGGCCAGCGGGTGGTGCGCCTGGCCGCCTGGATTCCCGACCTGGAGAACCGTCTCGGGCCCGCGATCCATGGGTTGAACATCCCGATCCAGGATTCGGGCTTCGCCCGGGAGGTGTACGACCTCCGCCGCCTCTGTTTCGTGCAGGACGCCTTGGCTTCGCCGACGATGATCCATCCGTCCATCGCCAAGGCCTACGCGCTGCGGAGCCTGCTCGGGGTGCCGCTGGTCTTCGAGGGACAGCTGACGGGCGTGCTGTTCGCGGCCAGCTTCCAGGACGAGCCGGCCATGGCGCCCCGGGAGTCGCAGTTCTCCATCCTGCAGAGCCTCGCCCGCATCGCCGCCCTGGCCCTCGAGCGCATTCAGGCGGAAGGCCGGCTGGAGAAGGCCGCGGGCCTGGCGAGAAGTCTGGCGGCCGCGGTCAAGGATCTGGCCGCGGCGACCAGCGAGGATGCCCTCGTGGCGGTGCTGTTCCGCTGGGCCGCCCGGCTGGCGCCCCTGCCTGAATGGTGGTTCAACCGCTACGACCCCGTGGCGCTTGGCTCCATCACCACCCACTGGACGCCCGGCCTGGATGCCTTTGGCACGCCCGAGGAGATTCGACGGCCGGTCTACCTCCAGGAGAGTCCGATGCTCACGGGGATGCACCTGCACCAGCGGGCGGTGCTCATCCCCCGCTGCGAAGGGCACCCCGACCTCCCCGGGCAGGACCAGTGGGCGTTCCGGACCTTCGTGGGTTTGCCCCTGATCCATGAAGGCGCCGTGGTGGGCACCCTGAGCGGTGGTTCCCTCGGGGACCAGGGCCATGTCCATGTTTCGGAAGATCAGTTCAAGGCCCTTGAAAGCCTGGCGGAAGCCGCCGGCCTCGTGCTCAACCGCCTGCATACCCGGCGGGCGCTGGAGGAAGAGGAAGCCCGGTTCCGGCTGCTGTTCGAGCAGGCGCCCGATCCCATCGTGCTGATCTCGGATGAGGTCGTGCTGGATGCCAACGCCGCCGCGGCGGATCTGTTCGGCATGGACCGGGCCGCCATGTTCGGCCTGCCCATCCCGGCCCTCAACCCCGAACGCCAGCCCGACGGGGAATTGAGCGTCCTCGGCTATGCCGAACACCTGAAGGCCGCGCTGTCCGGCCAGCCGGAACGCTTCGAATGGACCCTCCTCTGCGCCCAGGGACGGGAGGCCATCTGCCAGGTGAACCTCACCCGCCTCGATCACGGGGACCAGCCCCTGGTGCACATGATCGTGCGGGATCTCACGGCCCAGAAGCGGGCCGAAGTCGAACGCGCCACCCTCGAACGGCAGCTGTTCCAGGCCCAGAAGATGGAAAGCCTCGGCGTGCTGGCGGGCGGCATCGCCCACGACTTCAACAACCTGCTCATGGGAGTGCTGGGCCACGCAGGCCTGGCCCTGGAGCAGCTCAACCCCCTGCACCCGGCCCGGCGGAACCTGGAGTCCATCCAGAAGGCCGGCCAGCGGGCCGCGGACCTCACGCGGCAGATGCTCGCGTATTCGGGCCGGGGGCAGTTCGTCATCCGGAACCTGGACCTCACCATCCAGGTGCAGGAGATGGTGCATCTCCTCGAGGTGAGCATTCCGAAGAACGTGGTGCTCCATCTGGACCTGCACCGGGAGCTGCCCTCCGTGTCGGTGGACGCGTCACAGATCCAGCAGGTGATCATGAACCTCGTGATCAACGCGGCGGAAGCCATCGGCGAGGCCTCCGGCGCCATCACCCTGGCCACGGGGGCCCAGCGGCTGGACGAAGGCGCCATGGGGAAGATGCTCGTGGGCCAGGACGCCGCGCCGGGCACGTACGTGTACCTCGAGGTCACGGACACCGGCTGTGGCATGGACGAAGACACCCTCGGCCGCATCTTCGAGCCCTTCTTCACCACCAAGTTCACGGGGCGGGGCCTCGGCCTGTCGGCCATCATGGGCATCGTTCGTGGCCACAAGGGCGCCCTGCGCGTGTATTCCGAAGTGGGTCGGGGCACCACCTTCAAGGTGCTGTTCCCGGCGGACCGCAGCCGGCCGGAGGCGCTCGCCGAGGAAGGCGAGAATCGGCCCTGGAGCGGCATTGGCGTGATCCTGGTCGTCGATGATGACGAGACGGTGCGGGCGGTGGCCCGCCAGGCCCTGGAACTGAAGGGTTTCCAAGTCCTGGAGGCCGAGGACGGCCGCCGCGCAGTGGAGCTGGTGCGGGAGCACGGCCCGCGGGTGGGCGTGGTGCTGCTGGACATGACCATGCCCCACATGGACGGCGAGGCCGCCTACCGTGAGATGCGCCACCTGCAGCCAGACCTGCGCGTGATCCTGAGCTCGGGCTACAACGAACTGGAGGCCATGGGCCGCTTCATGGGCAAGGGCCTGAAGGGCTTCATCCAGAAGCCATACGGACCAAGGGACCTGCTGGCCAAGATCCAGGAAGTCCTGGAGGGGTGATGCGGACGGTTCTTCTGCTCGTCCTGAGCAACATCTTCATGACCTTCGCCTGGTACGGGCATCTGAAGCACCAGCGCGACAGCCCACTCTGGGCGGCCATCCTGGCGAGCTGGGGCATCGCCTTCTTCGAGTACTGCCTCATGGTGCCGGCCAACCGCATCGGCTACGGGCGGTTCAGCCTGCCGCAGCTGAAGGTGATCCAGGAGGTGGTGACCCTCCTCGTGTTCGCGGTCTTCGCGGTGGCCTGGATGCGTGAGCGGCTGAACCTCAACCACCTGTGGGCGGGGCTCTGCCTGGTGGGGGCGGTCTTCTTCACCTTCAGGCGCTAGGCGGGCTCAGGGCTCCAGGTGGATGAGCCCCCGCTTGAGGGCGATCACGGCGGCCTCGGTGCGATCCTTGGCCTGCAGCTTGCGCAGCAGGTTGTTCACGTGGATCTTCACCGTCGGCTCGGCGAGGCCCAGGGCGTCGGCGATTTCGCGGTTGCGCTGACCCTGGGCCAGGAGCCGCAGCACGTCGAGTTCCCGGGCCGTGAGGCGCTCGGATTCCATGGCCTCCACCAGCCGTGCCGCCGTGGCGGGCGGGAGGTACCGCTGACCGGCCGCCACGGCGCGCACCGCCTCGATGAGGATGGCCCGCCGCACGCTCTTCAGCAGGTAGCCGCGGGCCCCGGCCTCCAGGGCGCGCTGGATGTCGGCGTCGCCGTCGAAGGTGGTGAGCACGAGGATCCGCGCGTCGGGATCCTCCCGGCGGATGGCCTGGATGGCCGCCACCCCGGTCTGTCCCGGAAGCTGCAGGTCCATGATGGTCACAGAGGGCCGCAGGGTGCGCCAAGCCGCCACCGCCTCCTTGCCGTCGCCGGCTTCGCCCACCACCTCCAGGTCCGGTTCGCCTTCGTGGAGGATGGCGACCAGGCCATCGCGGACGACAGGGTGGTCGTCCACGATGAGGAGTCGGATCCGTTCGGTCGGGGTCGTGGTCATGTACGCCACCTCCGGATGGGAAGGGTGATGGTGATGCGGGAACCCAGCCCCTGGCTGCTGTCCACGTCCAGGTGGCCCTTCAACTGCTTGAGGCTTTCACGAATGCTGCGCATGCCGTAGCCCGCGGCGTTGGCGGAAGGGTCGAAGCCCTTGCCGTCGTCCTCGATGCTGAGCCGCACCTGCTGCCGCTCGAACTGCAGCACCACCCGCACCCAGCGGGCCCGTCCGTGCCGGAGGGCGTTGGTGAGCATCTCCTGGGCCATGCGCAGCAGCTCTTCCTCGGTGCGGGTGCGCAGGGGGCGCGGCTCGCCGATCTGCTCCAGCTCCACCTGGATGTCCGTCCCCGCGAGCATCCGGTCGGCGAGGGACCGGAGGCCGCCGAGGAGGTCCGCGCCCTCAGGCTTCCGAGGCCGGAGCGCCATGACTGACCGCCGCGCCTCCTGGAGGCTCACCGCCGCAAGGTTCCGGGCGTGGTTCAGGCGGGTCAGGATTGGCTCGGGGTCGCCCTGCATGCGGGAGAGCCGGGCTTCGGCGGCTTCAAGCTGCAGCAGCACGCCCGTGAAGCCCTGGGCGAGGTGGTCGTGGATCTCACGGGCCATGCGGTTGCGCTCGTCCAGCACGGCGGAGCGAGCCTCCACCTGCTGCACCCGGAGCCGCAGCAGCCACCAGCCGAAGGCCGCGGCGACCAGGGCGCAGAGCACGAGGAACGCGGGTCGCTGGTAGAAGAAAGGCTGCACCCGCACCTCGAGGGTGAGTTCCTGGGGCGGCTCGTTCTCATCGAGGCGCCAGGCCTGGAGCACGAACCGGTACGAGCCCGGCGGCAGGTTGGAGTACGCGGCGAACCGGCGGTCGCCCACCTCGTTCCAGGTGTGCTCGGCGCCCTCGAGCCGGTAGCGGAACCGAACCTTGTCCGCCCGGGTGAGGGAGGTGGCGGTGTAGTAGACCTCGAAACGGTGGGTGCCCGGTGGAACCAGGGCTGGCCTGGCCTCCGGAAGCACCGTCTCGTCGGCCTCCGTCTTCAGGACGTGCAGCCGAAGGGGTGGGCCCGGCGGGGTGGTGGTCTCTCCGTTCAGGCGGACAAGCCCTCGGCTGGTGGGGAAGTAGAGATCCCCTTCCCGCGTGAGCCAGGCGACCGGCTGGGGGCCGTGGTGGGTCTCCCGGGAGGGCATGCCGTCGTGGTGGTCGAACAGCACGGCGGGAATGGGGCCGGTCTCTTCAAGGCTGCGCAGCAGGGCTGCCTTGGGGATGCGGAAGACACCCTGGCCGGTGCTCAGCCACATGCGGTGCAGGCGGTCCTCGAGGATGCCGTGGATCGCCAGCAGCAGGGGGCCCGGGCGATCGCCGAAGCGCTGGAAGGCGCCCTCCCGGTACCGCCGGAGCCCCTCGGCGGTGCCGAGCCATAGGGCGCCGTCCTCGTCCAGGTGGAGGGCCTGCACGCTGCTGGAGCCAAGTCCGGATTCTCGTCCCAGCCAGCGCACCTCGCCGGCTTCGAGGATGCCGAGCCCCTTGGTGCGGCTCGCCAGGTAGAGCGGGCCCGTCCCGCTACGGACCATGCCCACCACGCCCTGCACCGCGGGAAATAGCAGGGGCGGGGCGCCGGGCGTCAGCCTCAGCAGGCCCTGCCGCGCCGTGGCGATCCAGAGGTTGTTCTGGGAGTCCTCGTACAGGGACTGGATCGTGTCCGCGGGCGGGCCTTCCGGCCAGCGGAGTCGGCTCCAACGGCCGTGATCCAGGATGTGGATCTCGCCGTTCCGCGTGCCGATCCAGAGCCCACCGGATTTCCGGGGCCACAGGGCGGTGATGGGCCCGCCCACCGGCGGCGCGGGAAGGAGGCGCTCGATGCGGCCCTGACGAACCCTTCCGAGGGCCTGGTCGCCGGTGAGGCACCAGACCGTGCCCTGGTCATCCTGGCAGGCCATCCAGGCCGGTTCCTCCGGGTCCCCGTCGGTGACGGACACGGTCTGGAAGGGCACCGGGTAGATCACCCTTAGTCCGCGGTCATCGCTGCCAGACCACACGGCTCCGGAACTGTCTTCCAGAAGGGTCAGCGGCGTCCAGCGTCGGGCATATGCTCCCGGCGCGGCCTCCACCCGCCCCTCGGCGCGGCGGAACAGCCCGCCCTGCTCCACGCCGATCCAGAGGCTGCCCTTGCGGTCCAGCATGAGGGCGCTGATGGGCCTGGGCGGCAGGGCACGGGTCCAGGCTGGGGCCTCCAGCCGGCCGTCCTCGAGGGTCAGGAGCCCCTGCGTTCGGGTACCCACCCACACCTTTCCGTCTGTGCCTGTCTCTAGGGACGTGATTTCCGCCGCGGTGAGGGCCGCAAGCACCAGCCGGCCCTCCCGCATCCGCCAGAGCCCCGCGCCCGCGGTGCCCGCCCACAGGGTGCCATCCGCATCCTGGCTGAGGGCCCGGATGCGGAGGTTCACGGCCTCGGAGGGAACCGCCTGGAAGCGGGCTCCGTCATAGCGGAGCAGGGGCCCCTCCGTGGGCGCGGCCCACAAGGTTCCGGCGCGGTCCCTCAGAAGGCCCCGGATCGGGCGGTCGGGCAGGCCTTCGGCCTGGCCCATCGTCCGGACCCCCTCCGACGTCATCACATAGAGCCCGGGGGCTGTGGTGCCGATCCAGAGGGCACCACCCGGGCCCTCGGCCAGGCATTGGATCTCGTTGTGGGTGAACCCAGGAAGGTTGATCCGGCTGTAGTGGTCGAACGTGGTGCCGTCGAAGCGTACCAGTCCGCCCTCGGTGCCGATCCAGAGGAAGCCGTCACGGGTCTCGACCAGGGCCCGGACCGTGTCCTGCAGCAAACCATCCTCGCTGCGCCAGGTGCGCTGAGCCTGGACGGACAGGGGATAGGCGGGGTCGATCGCGAAACCTGTGACGGAAGCCCAGAGCCATGGCAGGCCGGTGACAAGTCGGGCGACGGCTCCTCTGAGCGAGGATCGATTTCCTGCAATCCGTGGGCGCATGGAAGCTGAAGGTTAGGCTATCCCCGAGGGAGGATCAACGGAGAAGGAGGTAGATCGAAGGATCTAAGAATATGGATCCAATCGGGATATGGGCATTCAGGGTGGGGGGCGCGATAGTTTTCCAATCGCCCAACCTTGTCCTGACGCCTCCTGGGACCAACCCTTACAAGGGTCCGGGAGCGTCGGGATCAACCCCGGGATACCGACATGAATCCGATGAACTTAGACACGCACGTGGCAAATCTGTGGCATAGAATGGCCACCATCCTCCGCCGCTGGCCCCGTCCCTCGCCCGAACCCTCGGGCTCAAGCCGCGTGTCAGCCACGCCATCGCGCATGGGAGCCTTCATGACCCGACCCCTGGGATGGAACTGGAACGCCACGCGCGCGGTGGCCGGCGCCTGCCTCTGCGCCCTCACGATGATGGTCCTGCTCGCCTGTGGCAGCGGCAAGGGCAAGTCAGAGGTCATTCAGTACTACGGGAACTACCATCCGACGGGCTGGATCAACACCCATGGTGGTCAGGCCGTGGCCGGCGTGGACGCTTGCACCAAGTGCCACGAAATGTCGATCATCAGGGTCGGCAGCGGCATTCCCACCTGCATGACCTCCAACTGCCACCACAAGTCCGTGCCGGATTGGGCGAACCCCGGAATCCACGGCATGCGGGCCAAGCTCCCCCTGGTGAGTGACGGCGGCAGCCTGGTCTCCTGCCAGCTGTGCCACGGGAAGGACTTCACCGGAGGCCTCTCCGCCAACGCCTGCTCCTCCTGCCACGGCGTGCAGGCACCCCACCCGGTCGGCCCCTGGCGGACTTCCGGCGGCACGCCGCTCACCCACACCACCACCGACACCTCCAACGCGGCGGTCTGCGCCCAGTGCCACTACCCGGGCTCGCCCAACAATCCCGCGGGCCATCCCGCCAATCCCGCGCCCGCCGGAACCCAGCCTGGCTGCTACAACGCCACGCTCTGCCACGCGAACGCCGGCGCGCCGCATCCCCTGGGGGCCGTGTGGACGGATCCCACCAGCCCCGCCTACCACGGCATCCAGGCCAAGGCCGACCTGAAGTACTGCCAGAGCTGCCACGGCACGCCGGGCACCACCAAGTTCGACGGCGGCTCCGCCACCACCGCCTGCAGCTCCTGCCACTCCAAGACCACGGGCGCCGGGGCCCACCCGACCACCTGGTATCACGCTTCGGTCAACACGTTCCCCGGCTACGTGCCGTCCCACCGAAACGCGACCGATCCGCTGAACGCCAACGGTTCCTGCGTGATCTGCCACGCGGTGACCAAGACGGGCACTTCCACGCTCCCCGCCGCGCCCAGCTGCTACAGCGCCAGCTTCGGGAACTCTGAACACGCGGCCGTGTCCTGCCACGCCAACGGTCCCGGTGTGGCGCCCCATCCCATCGGCGTGACCTGGACAGATCCCACGAACGTCGGCACCACGGACGCCACCTTCCACGGCATCCAGGCCAAGGCCGATCTCCTGTATTGCCAGACCTGCCACGGCGTTCCCGGCACCAACACGTTCGACGGGGGCACCACCACCACGACCTGCTCGAGCTGCCACACCCAGGCGAAGGCCCACCCGGACAGCTGGTACCGCTCACCCAGCAGCTTCGGCAGCGGCACCTATGTGGCTTCCCACCGCAACACCCCGGCGGCCATCGACACCACCCAGCGGGCGGCGGTCTGCGGCCTCTGCCACACGGTGACCTCCGCGGGCGGAACGTCGCCCATGGCCGGAGCCCCGGGCTGCTTCACGGCCTCCTTCAATGCCGTCGGCTGCCACGCCAACGGCCCCGGCGCCGCGGCGCATCCCGCGCCCTTCCTCAGCGGGATGACCACCACCTCGGGCACCGGCAACACCCACCAGCTGGTGACTCCGGCCCAGTTCGCCGGCGAGTGCATCAACTGTCACGACGAGACGGGCCCGGGCACCACCAAGGCCGGACCCAGCTGCACCAAGTGCCACATCAGCGACTCCCCGCTGGCCGCCGGCAAGGGGCCAGGCACCTGCGCCTCCTGTCACGCGGACGCCAATTTCAAGACCAAGGGCCCCGCGGGCACCACCTTCCCCAACATCGCCGGCGCCCACGCCAAGCACTTGGGCCTGCCGACGGCACTGGACTGCGCGACTTGCCACGCCGGATCGCAGCCCGGTGAGGGCGGCGCGAACCAGCCCCACTACAACGGCGCGAACCGCGGCCCCAACGGGACGCCGACCGGCACCGGCCCGGCCCCCGTGACCATCAACGCGGTCTTCAAGGCCCAGACGGGCACCCTGGGCACCACCCCCAGCCTCTCGGCCTTCACCTGCAACGCGGTGAGCTGTCACGGCGGCCAGACGACGCCCGGCTGGCAGAGCGGCAAGCTCACGGTGGATGGCAACACCTACTGCCGCGCCTGCCACAAGACCGCCAACACCGCCACGCAGTACAACGACGCCACCGGCACGCACACCGACAACAGCACGCACAGCAATGCGGCGTGCAACGTGTGCCACGACATGACCACGGCCAACACCAGCCAGGGCGCGGTCAACCACTGGAAGTACCTCAACACCACGGCGGTGATCGTCGCTCCCGACCAGCTCTCCAGCCAGACCATCAAGTTCATCGGCGGCACCATCACCGACGCCGGCGCGACCTACACGCCCTCGGGAACGACCATCGGCAACGGCAACTGCACCGTGAACTGCCACTCCGGTGGCGGCAAGAACCACAACCCCGAGTCCTGGAGAAAGTAGCGGTCCAGCAGCTCACCTTCGCCTTTCAACCTCCTTTTCACGGAGCCTCCTCATGCGCAAGACCCTCGTCCTCACCCTCCTCGCCGCCGGTTCGGCCCTCATGGCCGGCGACCCCGCCAAGGACCTGCCCAAGTTCCAGGGCGGCGATCTCCAGAAGTACTGGATGGACGCCTGCGCCCGCTGCCACGGCGTGAACGGCAACGGTCGCGACAACAGCGGCAAGCCCCTGCCCGACGCCGGCTTCGACTTCACGGACAGCCGCAAGGCCAACAAGAAGAAGGACAGCGACTGGGTGAAGGTCACCCTGGAAGGCAAGGACAAGATGCCTGCCTTCAAGGACAAGATGTCGGCCGATGACGCCCAGAAGATGATCGCCATCATGCGCAAGTTCTCGGCCAAGTAGTGATCCTGGAGATCCATCGATGACACGGAAGACCGCTCCCCTGCTCGCCTGCGCCCTACTGGCCGGGGGAGCGCTCCATGCTGAATCCTCCGAGTATCCGCTGGTGGGCAACCTGCCCAGTGCCGAGCGGATGCAGTACTGGGATATCGGCGTGGTGTTCACCCACCGGTTCGTCCAGCCCGTGAAGGATCACGGAAAGGATGTCTATGGCCTGGACGGCTACACCTACGCGGGCCTTGGCTTCACCTTCGGGATCAAGCCCGTTCCCGGACTGAACGCCTTCATCTATCGCACGGCGGACAACAAGACCTTCACCTTCGGCCTGCAGCAGCAGGTGCTGAATGGCGAGCGGGTCCGCATGGCCGTCCGGGCCGAGCGGTTCGACGAAGTGGTGAAGGAGTCCGTCACGCCCTTCGGGAAAGTGGGCGTCTCCGGCGCGGCCGTGCAGGTCCCCACGGAGATCTTCATCACGGACGACATCATCTTCTCGCTGGTGCCGACCTACATCACCAAGACCACCACGACCGACACCGTCCTCGCCGTACCGCCCGGCCAGACACCGAACACCACGCCCAACACGGGCGGCGTGTTCAACGTGGGTGTTGGGCTGCGCATCGGCTTCACGGAGAAGTTCTCCTTCATCGGCGAGTACTATCCCCGGCCTTCGAAGTTCTCCAAGGCCGCCCCAGGCGGCATCACCGACGGCACCACCTACCAGAACGGCTTCGCCGCCGGCTTCTCCTACAAGACCTTCAAGCACCGGTTCACCGTCATGGGCACCAATGCCACCGGCACCACCGCCAACCAGGTGCTGAGCGGCGACTACGGCGGAGGCCCCAGGCCCTCGGCTCAGTGGTCCATCGGGTTCAACGTCGCCCGCGTCTTCTAATCCAGGAATCCCATGACCGCATCTCCCCTGATCGAATTCATCGCCCGGGAACACCCGGCCTTCGTCCACATCCCGCTGGGCCTGGTGGCGGTGCTGCCCCTGGCCATGCTGGCCTCCTTCCACCCCCGGCACGGGAAGATCCTGACGGGAACCTCCTTCTTCCTGGCGGGCATCGGCTGGGTCGCCAGCACGGCGGCCCTGTTCAGCGGCCTGGTGTGGGGCCGCCAGATCAACCTCATCAGTCCCTCCGGATTCCTTCCGGTGGTGGCCAACGAGAAGCAGGTGCTCCAGAAGATCCTCCAGGTCCATATCCTTGCGGCCACGACCGGCTTCCTCATCGGCGGCATCTGCGTCTTCCTGCTCTGGCGCATCTGGCGCCGCGACTACAGCTCGGGCCTCGAGGGCGCGGATCACCGTCACCATGCGGGCCGGCGCTTCTGGGAGCGGGGCGTGGGGGCCCCGGCCCTGCTGCTGGGCTTCCTGTGGCTGGGGAGCTGGGGCTTCAGCGGGAAGCTGGGCGGCATCATGGTCTTCGGCAACGAGGAAACCAACAGGGCCGCCGCCGAGGCGGATGCGGCAAAGCGCAATGACGTCGAGGCCGAGTTGCCCATCCGAGCTCTCGACTACGCCAGCCTGGAACCCGCCGAGGACAAGCCCGTGCGCAGCAAGGCCCACGGAGATCGCTGGCGGCGGATCTGGGTCACGGCCTCCGGCATCGACGCCTACAAGGCGGGGCGGCCGCTTCCGGCCGGCGCCTACGCCGTGATGTCCACCTTCACGGATGACAAGGGAAAGCCGGGCAGCGAGCCGGGTCCCCTCTACATGAAGGAAACGAAGGCGGACGGCACCACGGCCTTCCTGTTCTACTGGCCCCGGGTTCCCGAGGCCCTCCGGAAGGAAGTGAGCGGCCAGGACAGCGTCTACTGGCGCAGTCCGGATCCGAAGCTCTTCACCTGCCTGGGCTGCCACGAAAAGGGCGGATCAGCCGCCAAGTAGCCCAGGACTGCCCGCGGTGGTGGCCGGAGGGAGGGGGGCCCTCCGGTCATTCCGCGGCAGGCTAGGTGTGTGAAGCTCCGAGCATCTCCCCCATCAGCGCCATGAGGCGGGGCAGCTCGAAGGGCTTCGGAAGCAGGCGCACGTGCTTGTCGCGGGCCAGATCCTCCTCCACGTCCTCCAGTCCCTGACCGCTCACGAGGATGAAGGGCACGGTGGAGCCGGTGGCGCGGATGCGGCCGAGCAGCTCCAGACCCGTGCAATCCGGCATGCGGTGGTCACTCAGGACCAGGTCGAAGGTCGCGGCCTGCCAGGCCCGCCAGGCCACGGCGCCGTCGGGCGCGGCGGTGACCTGGATCCGCGCCAGAGTGAGGGCGTCCGCCAGCAGATCCCGGAGGGGGCTTTCATCCTCGACGACCAGCACCCGGCGGCCCGCGAGGGGCGTGCCTGGCAGGGTCATCTCGGCGCGGGCGCCGGATTCGATCAGCAGCCCCGCGCCCGCGGCGGGGAGGCTGATGCGGAAGCGGGCGCCGCCTTCCGGGGCGTTGTCGGCCACGATCCGCCCGTGGTGGGCCTTGAGGATGCCGAACACCATGGCGAGACCGAGGCCCGTGCCCTTGCCCAGCTCCTTGGTGGTGATGAAGGGTTCGAAGATGTGCGGCAGGATGGTCTCGGGAATGCCCGGACCGGAATCGTGGACCTCCAGCCCCACTTGGCCATCGGCCTGCAGGTAGGTGCGCAGGTCCAGGTTGCCGCCATCCGGCATGGCGTCCCGCGCGTTCACGGCCAGGTTCATGAGCACCTGCTCGAGCTGGATCGGATCGCCGGCGATGGGCGGCAGGCTCTCGGAGAGGTGCAGGCCCAGGCGGATCCGGCCGCCCAGCAGCCGGTCCAGGATGGTGGCGGTCTCCCGGACCTGGGCGTTCAGGTCCACCGTGCGCAGCTCGGGGCGCGACTGGTGACTGAACGAGAGCAGGGCCTTGGTGGTCTGCGCGCAGCGGCGCGTGGCCTCTTCCGCCCGCTGGATCCGGTTGAGCACCGGGTGGCCCTCGGGCAGGGCTTCGCGGCACAGGTGGAGCTGGCCCAGGATGGCGGCCAGCTGGTTGTTGACGTCATGGGCGATGCCCCCGGCCAGGGTGCCCACGGTCTCCATGCGCTGACTGTGCTCCAGCTGGCGCTGCAGGCGGGCACGGTCCATGAGGCTGTCGCCCGCCTGCCTCAGCGCCCGGTCGAGGCTGCGGATCTCGAAGATGTTGGACCTCAGCAGAGGCGGCACCTGCCCCTGGCCGAGGGCCTCCGCGGCCGCACCGAGCTGCGCGATGGGATCGGCCACGCGCCGGGCGATGTGGCGGATGCGCCAGAACGCCAGCGCCAGGCTGAGCACGGCCAGCGCCAGTAGGCTCCAGATTCGCACCCGGGCGGGTCCCAGGAGATCCTCCTCGGGAACGGTCAGGAGGAGGCGCCATTGGACGCCCGGCAGGCCCTGGAAGGGCTTCACCAGCCCCAGGAGGGTCTCGTCCGCCGGCCGGGCGCGAAAGGGCTTCTCCGGCCCCGGCGAGGCAGCGAGCATCCTTGACTGGGTGGCCAGCAGTTCCGGCCCCAGGGGCTGGAGGAAGGCTTTGCGGCGGGCTTCGGGTGACTGGAAGGCCGGATCATTCGGCAGGATCAACGCCCGGTTCTGGCCGTCGACCACCAGGCAGCGGCTGTTGGGAGTCGGCTGCACAGCCCAGACTCGGGCCGTCAGATCGTCCAGGAGGAAATCGAGGGCGACCACGCCTCGCAGGCCCGCCGCATCGCGGACGGGAAAGGTGCACGTGATGCCTGGATCCTGGGTGGTGTAGAAGGCGTAGGGTTCGGTCCAGCACGGCGTGTTCCGGGCGGCGCCCGCCCGGTACCAGGGCCGGCTGCGGGGATCGTAGTCCATGGTGGTCCATGATTCCGCGCCTGGCGGATCCCCCCGGCCCAGGCGGCGCCAGCGGATGCGGGCCTGGGGCCCGGGTTCCACCAGTTCCCGCATGGACCACTGGCCCCCCAGATGCAGAAACAGCAACGACTGGCCGTCGGTCCGTGCGAGGTTCAGGCTCGTGATGCCGTGCTGGGCGGAGAGCAGGGGGAGCACCAGCCGGGCCGCCTCGTCGGGCCTCGCCGGGTCGAGGGCGCCGTTGAGCCACCAGCCCAGCACCACCTCACCAAGGGACTGGGAGGCCTTCAGCTCGGATTCGAGGGTCTCGCCCAGATGGTAGAGGGCGGACTGGGTACGGGCCTCCGCCTGGCGCGCCAGAGCGTGCTGCTGGCTCCACCAGGACAGCCCCAGGGTCAGGGCTGACAGTCCCGCCATCAGGACCAGGAGGTCCCTCAGCAGGAGGCGGCGGATGGGAAGCATGGGCGGATGGTCCTCGGGGGTTCAAGTCCTTCTCGGCCGGGGCCCCTCCGGGCGTGATCCTGGGCGCGTCACAGGGCGGCGCGCAGGGCGGCGAAGGCCTCGGGCAGGCCGTCCGGACGGCTGCCGCCGCCCTGCGCCAAGTCCTTCTTCCCGCCGCCCCGGCCGTTCAGAGCAGGGAGCATGGCCTTGAAGAGTGCGCCTGCATCGCAGGGCAGATCGGAAGATACCGAGACCAGGGCCGCCACCTTGTCTTCGGCAACCTTGGAGGCGAGGACGATGACCGCGCTGGCGTGCCGGGTGCGGACCTGGTCCATGAGCTCGCGCAGGGCATTGCCCTCCAGGCCCTCCACGGAGGCGGTGACCAGGGTGAGGCCCTTCACCTGCTCCACCTGCTCGGCGGCGGCGCCGCTGCTGGCGGCCTTGAGCTTCGCCTCCTTCAAGTCGCGCTCGAGCTGGGCGATGCGCTGGTCCTTGGTCGCCAGCAGATCGGGCAGGGCCTCGCGGCCCGTGTTCGCCTGGCGGCTGAGGCCTTGGATCATGGCCTCGTCGGCCTGCAGCAGCTCCAGGGCCATCTCGCCGGCCACGGCCTCGATGCGCCGCACACCGGCGCTCACCGCGCCCTCGGAGACGATCTTCACCACGCCGATCTCGCCGGAGTTGGCCACGTGGGTGCCGCCGCAGAGCTCCGTCGAGAACCCGGGGACCTGCACCACCCGCACCACATCGCCGTACTTCTCACCGAAGAGGGCCATGGCGCCGGAGGACAGCGCCTCCTCGATGTCCATCTCCTTCACCTGGGTATCCACGGACCGCAGGGCCTGGCGCGAGGCCAGGCGCTCGATCTCGGCGATCTGTCCCGGCTCCAGGGGCGCGAAGTGGGTGAAGTCGAACCGGAGGCGGTTCTCGTCCACCACGCTGCCCGCCTGCTTTACGTGGGTGCCGAGCACCTCGCGCAGGGCGGCGTGGAGCAGGTGGGTGGCCGTGTGGTGGGCCCGCACGCGGCGGCGGCGGATGGGGTGGACCAGGGCGTTGACCGCGGTGTTCTCCATCAGCGTGCCGGTCACCTTGACCTGGTGGAGATGCCGCTTCTGGGCCGGCGCGGTGCAGTCCAGCACTTCCGCGTGGCCGCCCTCGAAACGCAGCTGGCCCGTGTCACCCACCTGGCCGCCGGACTGGGCGTAGAAGGGCGTGCGGTCCAGCAGCACGTAGCCTTCGCCGCTGAGCTGCTGGACGCGCTGGTGCTTCGCATCGAAGAGCGCCACCACGTGAGCCTGGCTCTCGAGGTGGTCGTAGCCCGTGAAGCGGGTGGGGGGGAAATCCGCCAGCACCGCCAGGTCGCCAGCGAGGCGCAGGTCATGGGCCTTCATGGCCGCCCGGGCCCGAGCCCGCTGGGCGGCCAGTTCCTGCTGGAAGCCCGCCAGGTCGGCGGCGATGCCGCGTTCCCGGCACCAGTCCTCCACCAGGTCCACAGGGAATCCATAGGTGTCGTACAGGCGGAAGATGTCGCTGCCGGCCAGGGTGCCGGCCGAGATGTCGCTGGCCTCGAGGAGCTTCAGGCCCGTGGAGAGGGTCTGGCTGAACTGCTGCTCTTCGCGGTGGAGGGATTTCTGGATGCGGCCCATCTCGGCGAGCAGCTCGGGGTACTGGTCGCCCATGGCCTCGAAGACGGCCGGCGCCAGGTCGGCGAAGAACAGCCCTTCGATGCCCAGCTTGCGGCCGAAGCGGAGGGCGCGGCGCACGATCTTGCGCAGCACGTAGCCGCGGCCTTCGTTGCTGGGCACGACGCCGTCGTAGCACATGAAGGTGGCGGCGCGGATGTGGTCGGCGATCACCTGGGAGGCGGTACGGTTGGCGTGCTCGCGGCGGTCTTCCGGGTTGACCTTCGCCGCCTTCCAGATGGCGTTGAAGATGGGCTCGAAGAGGTCGATCTCGTAGTTGGTGTCCACGCCCTGGAGGATGCTGGCCGTGCGCTCCAGGCCCATGCCGGTGTCGATGCTGGGCTTGGGCAGGGGGGTGAGCACGCCCTTGGCGTCGCGCTCGTACTGCATGAAGACCAGGTTCCAGATCTCCATGACCCGGTCGCCCTCGCCATTGGGCGTGGCGTCGCCGGGCAGGTGGGCGCCGCGGTCGAAGTGCATCTCCGAGCAGGGGCCGCAGGGGCCTGTGTCGCCCATCTGCCAGAAGTTGTCTTTTTTCCCGAAGCGCATGATGCGGTCGGGCCGCACACCGGCGGCCTTCCACATCTCCTCGGCCTCCGTGTCGGCGGGCACCCCGTCGGCGCCCTCGAACACGGTGATCCAGAGCTTGTCGGGATCCAGGGCCAGGCAGCCCTGGTCCAGCGGGCCCGTGACGAACTCCCAGGCGAAGCGGATGGCGTCGGCCTTGAAGTAGTCGCCGAAGCTGAAGTTGCCGAGCATCTCGAAGAAAGTGTGATGGCGCGCGGTGAAGCCGACCTGATCCAGGTCGTTGTGCTTGCCGCCGGCGCGCAGGCACTTCTGGCTGGTGGTGGCGCGGCGGTAGTCCCGGTTCTCCTTGCCGAGGAACACATCCTTGAACTGGATCATGCCCGAGTTCGTCCACATCACCGTGGGATCGTCGGCGGGGCCGATGACCGCGCTCGAGGCCACCCGGCGGTGTCCCTGACGCTCGAAGTAGTGGAGGAAGGCCTGACGCAGTTCTGAGGTTTTCATCGTGATACCTGGATGTATAAAGCGAACCACCAAGGCACCAAGACACCAAGGAAACCAAGCAGTTCTTGGTGTCTTGGTGTCTTGGTGGTGAATTGACTAGTGCCTAAAGTGTCTCATGCCCGTGAAAAAGAGCCACACGCCGAGCTTCCGGGCGGCGGTGATGACTTCGTTGTCGCGCAGGCTGCCGCCGGGTTCCACGAAGGCGGTGACGCCGTGCCGGGCGGCGAGCTCCAGGCCGTCCGGGAAGGGGAAGAAGGCATCGCTGCCGAGCGCCGCGCCCCGGGCGCGGTCCCCGGCTTTGCGGCAGGCGATCTCCACGGAATCCACACGGCTCATTTGGCCGGCCCCAATGCCCACCGTGGCGCCGTCCTTGACCAGCACGATGGCGTTGGACTTCACGGCCTTGGCCACCCGCTGGGCGAGCACGAGATCCTCCGTGCGGGGCTTGGCGCCCGGGCCGCTGGACTTGACCTCCCAATCCTCGAAGGGCACGAAGGCGTCATCCGCCCGCTGCACGAGATAGCCGCCGCCGATGGAGCGGGTGTCGAGGCCCTCGGCGCTCTGGGGCCAGTGGTCGGGCGTCTGGAGGATGCGCAGCTGCTTCTTGGCGGCGAAGACCTCCAGGGCCTCCCCGGTGAAACCCGGGGCGAGGATGACCTCCCAGAAGTTCTGGGCCATGACGCGGGCCACCTCCACGCCCACGGGACGGTTGAAGGCCACGATGCCCCCGAAGGCGCTGATGGGGTCGCCCGCCTGGGCCCGCATGAAGGCCTCCAGGGCGTGCGGGCCCTGGCCCACGCCGCAGGGGTTGTTGTGCTTGACGATGACGCAGGCCGGCGCGGCGAACTGCCAGACCAGGCGGGCGCAGGCGTCGGCATCCAGCAGGTTGTTGAAGCTGAGCTCCTTGCCCTGGTGCTGCTGGCAGGCGGCCATGCCCTCGGTCTTCCGGCCGGGCTCGATGTAGAAGGCCGCGGGCTGGTGGGGGTTCTCCCCGTAGCGGAGCCCCTGCTGCTGGACCAGGTTCAGGCACAGGTGGTGGGCCAGGTCGGTGGTCTGCTCCTTGCTGAACTCCCGTTCCATCCAGCCGGAGATGGCGGCGTCGTAGGCGGCCGTGCGACGGAAGGCCTCCAGGGCGCAGTGCCGGCGGTCCTCCAGGCTCCAGGCGCCCGCCACGAGCTTCTCGAGGTAGGGGCCGTACTGGGCGGGGTCGGTGAGCACGGTGACCGAGGCGTGGTTCTTCGAGGCGCTGCGGATCATGCTGGGGCCGCCGATGTCGATCTGCTCGATGGCCTCGGCGGCGGTGACGCCCTCCCGGGCGATGGTGGCCTCGAAGGGGTAGAGGTTGATCACCACGAGGTCGATGGGCTCGATGCCCTGGGCCTTCGCGTCGGCCACGTGGTCGGTCAGGTCGCGGCGGTAGAGCAGGCCGCCGTGGATGCGGGGATGCAGGGTCTTCACCCGGCCGTCGAAGCATTCGGGGGCGCCGGTGTAGGTGGCCACCTCCAGGGCTTCGAGCTTGGCCTCCTGGAGGGTCCGCAGGGTGCCGCCGGTGGCGAGGAGCCGCCAACCCTGGGCCAGCAGGCCCTCGGCCAGAGGAATCAGCCCCGTCTTGTCGTACACCGAGATCAGTGCCGTCGGCATGTCCGCCCCCTGAACCCTTGATTTTTCCACGTATTCGGGGCTTTCGGAAGGGATGTGATGCCCAGGTTTGGGTTCTTCTGGACCCCGGCCGAAAAGGCGGGAGACAGGAGGGCCCATGGATGTCCAGGTCGAGGTCCAGTTCACCGTCCAGCACACCCTGGAGCAGCTGAAGGCTGAATTCGTCCAGCGCGGCCACATTCCGACCTGGCGGACGCCGGAGGACGGCGGCGCTCCCGACCTGTTCTTCGAGACCAAGGTGGTGAGCCTCACCCTGTCGACGGAAAAGGACCGCCAGGCCTGGTTCGTCTTCTCCCTCGAAGCCACGGGCGAGCTGCGCAAGCGGATCATCATCCCGAATGTGATCCCCGCCACAGAGAACGTGGATATCCCGGATCTGGAGGATTTCCTGGACTTCTGCCGGCGCTGCATGGTGGGCGCCGTCGGAAGGGGCTGAGGGCGCCACCTTTACCTCCGGGCGCCCAGGCCCCATCCTGGAAGGCCTGGAGTGGGCCCATGCCGACGATCAAGATCAACGATGTTGAACTGAGCGTGACCCCCGGCACCCTCGTGCTGGACGCCTGCCGCACCGTCGGCATCGACATCCCCCACTACTGCTACCACCCGGCCCTCACGCCCGTGGCCACCTGCCGCATGTGCCTGGTGGAGATCAAGGGCCAGCCCAAGCTGGCCACAAGCTGCACCACCACCGTGCCGCCCGCGCCCAAGGACAACCCCGAGGCGGTGGTGATGGAGGTCTTCACCAACACCCCGGCCGTGGCGGACGCCCGGGCCGGCGTGATGGAGTTCCTGCTCATCAACCACCCGCTGGATTGCCCCATCTGCGACCAGGCCGGCGAGTGCAAGCTGCAGGACTACTCCTACAGCTACGGCAGCGGCGACTCCCGCATGGCCGAGGTGAAGCGCCGCTACCGGTACGAGGACCTGGGCGCCAAGATCGTCATCGACAAGAACCGCTGCATCCACTGCACCCGCTGCGTGCGCTTCACCCGCGAGATCAGCGGCGGCGGCGAGCTGACCGTGGCCTCCCGCGGCGCACACCTCGAAGTGACCACCTACACCGGCAAGAGCCTCGACCAGAACCCCTACGCGGGCAACGTCGTGGACCTCTGCCCCGTGGGCGCCCTCACCAGCCGCGACTTCCGGTTCAAGAAGCGCGTCTGGTACCTCAAGAGCGTGCCTTCCATCAGCCGACACTCGGCCCTGGGCAGCCCGATCTGGATCGACCACGAGGCCAACCAGATCCACCGGTTCCGCCCCCGGCCCCTGGAGGGCAAGGAGACCACCCACTTCATCAGCGACGAGGAGCGGTACAGCTACGCGCACTACAACCGCGGCGCGCTGGTCCAGGGCCCCCTCCTGAAGGGGCAGGCCGCCACCGTCGACGCCCTCCGCGAGGCCCTGCAGGCCGCGGGCGCCACCGCCGTGATCGGCCAGGGCACCTTCGGCTGCGACGCGGCCCAGCGCCTGGGCGAACTGGCGACCTCCGCCGACCTGCGCTACGGCAGCGGCGACAAGACCATCCCCGTGGTGCTGCCCAAGTACCAGACCAGCGCCGACGGCATCCTGAACCGGCGGGGCTTCACCGAGCGCGGCTTCCGCTTCGGCGCCCTGGAGGATCTGCTGGGCAAGGTGCAGAAGGGCGAGGTCAAGGCGGTGGTGGTGCTCCACGACGCTGCTTTCACCAGCTCGAAGGAAGCCGACTTGCTGGGCCAGATCCTCAAGGCAGCCCCCTTCAGCCTGGCGCTGGAGTTCGAGGCCTCCGACCTGGGCCGCGCCGCCACGGCCTGGCTGCCCATCACGAGCTTCGCCGAGGAGAGCGACTTCATCGTCAACCACGACGGGGAGCTGCGCCGCTACCAGAAGGCGATCCAGCCACCCAAGGGCGTCCGCACCGTGCCCGCCTGGGTGAAGGACCTGGCCGCCGTCCCCGTGCCGGCCTAGGAACCTCCCCCCACACGAAGAAGCGGGGGGCGGGGGGGGCCCCGGGGTGGTGCCGGGTAAATGGGGGGAAGTATTGTGGGGCATCGGCGCTAGGAACAGGGGCGCGGAGGGGTTTGCC
>Ga0316605_10000428_pt1 | contig 29785 bp, 21 predicted proteins | sample OWC_soil_day20_n_FD_207666 | JGI IMG/M metagenome (GOLD analysis project Ga0316605, IMG submission 207666) | Wetland soil microbial communities from Old Woman Creek delta, Ohio, United States - OWC_soil_day20_noCT | ecosystem: Environmental > Terrestrial > Soil > Wetlands | place: USA: Ohio...
CTGCTATACTTTGATTAAACCCGTTCAGCGTATAAGAATCCCCTTTACAAATCTCCGCAACAATAGTATCGTTGTAAACAGGATTAACCTTAAGGCTAAGGTTCACAATACTGTCGCAACCTTTAGAAGTATAAAGATGGTGAGAAAATAACCCACTAACACTTTGATTAAACCCGTTCAAAATATAAGAATCCCCCTGACAAATCTCCGCAACAATAGTATCGTTGAAAACGGGATTAACCTTAACACTAAGGTTTACTATACTGTCACAACCTTTAGAAGTATAAAGATGCTGAGAGTAGAATCCAGCATTACTTTCATTAAACCCATTCAAAGAATAAGTAGTACCCTTACAAATACTCGCAAAAATAGTATCATTATAAATAGGATTAACAGTAAGGCTAAGGTTTACAATACTATCACATCCCAGATAAGACAAAAGACTTTGAGTATAGAACCCAGCATTACTTTCATTAAATCCGTTTAGATTATAAGAAGTTCCTTTACAAATACTCGCAAAAATAGTATCGTTATAAATAGGATTAACCGTAAGGCTAAGGTTTACTATACTATCACAACCAAGATAAGAATTTAGATTTTGAGTATAGAACCCAGTACTACTTTCATTAAATCCATTTAGATTATAAGAAGTACCTTTGCAAATACTAGCATTAATAGTATCATTATAAATAGGATTAACCTTAAGACTAAGATTTACAATACTATCACAACCAAGATAAGAATTTAGATTTTGAGTATAGAATCCTGCATTACTTTCATTAAACCCATTCAAAGAATATGTTTGTCCCTTACAAATACTCGCAAAAATAGTATCGTTATAAAATGGATTAACCGTAAGATTTAAAGAAACTATACTATCACAACCAAGAATAGACTTTAGATTTTGAGTATAGAATCCTGCATTACTTTCATTAAACCCATTTAAAGAATACACCTGTCCTTTGCAAATACTAGCAAAAATAGTATCATTATAAATAGGATTCACCTTAAGACTAAGGTTCACAATACTGTCACAACCTTTAGAAGTATAAAGATGCTGAGAAAATAACCCGCTAACACTTTGGTTAAACCCATTCAAAATATAAGAATCCCCTTTACAAATCTCCGCAACAATAGTATCGTTGTAAACAGGATTAACTTTAAGACTAAGATTGACAATACTATCGCAACCAAGATAAGTTTTAAGATTAAGAGTATATAGCCCAGATGTATCGGCATTTAAGTTATATCCATATCTATTATAAACAATACCCTTGCAAATAGTATCGGAGATAGAAGTGAACTTATCCGGATTTACGATAAGATTTATTGACCTGTTATAAGTACAACCATTTGTATCAGTAGTGTTTAAATTTAATAATGTTGAAGAGTTTGGAGATAGGGTAATATGATTTGTTGTGTCACTTGTGCTCCAAAGATAGGTAAGGAAATCATTTGAATATAATGTTGTAGTGTCACCTGCGCAAATAATGGTATCTCCCGAAATTATTATATCATTTCTAAAGTCTGAAAGATAAATTGTATCAACTATGGTATCTTGACAAGTGAAATTATTTATACCTGCGATTAACATAACTGGAAAAGCTCCGAATGAATTATATGTTTTTGTAGGATTGGCTAATGTTGAAGTATCTCCATCATGAAAATACCAGAGATAGGTTTCGCATTTTTCTAGAGGTATTATTGGATTAGTGCCATCACTAGAAACGAAGCTCGTATTATTAAATGCAACATTATATTTACAGTTGCTAATAGAATAATTATAATTAAAATCTGCAATAGGCTCTCTCACTTGAGAAAGAACAGAAATATTAAAAATGCAATTGGAATCCTCAATAAAGCTGCATTCGCAATTATAAATACTATTATCTGCTACCAAAGATACTATTCTTTGAGTTGAGACAATGTTTGATGGATTAGATATTTTATACCATTTATAGTTGAATCCTTCAGGAGCACGAAAAGTATTAACAGAATTATTATTGCAACCAGCAACATTGATGTTTTTAGTATCGCATTTAAGAGAGAAATAAGCATATCCATAATGTGCCCCCAAGGAACAATCATATGAAGTTAATCGAACCTTGATATTCATACCATGATATTGTGATAAATCAAATCCTATGGTAGTCCAATCCTTATACGTAATAGTATCTATGCTAATATTGATTAATGTGTCTCCGTTACCCTTAATTTTTATAGAAGTATCAGCTACAACACAATAATTCCACCCATTTGTAGTATACCCAGCACTAAAGTCTGCAAAACCACAATTAGGAGAGATTAAAGAATCAAATTGATTTAATATCTCAAGTTTAAATCGTGGTTGTTGAGATATTGTATGACTGGGATCTTGTAAGACTACTGCATATTTTAATAGAAGAATACTAAAATTATTTGTATCAACACTAATATTATATGATATGGCTTCGGCTTCGGCTCCAATAGATTCATTGCCTAACCTAACACTAGAACTATCCCCATTGGGGATATGCATTAAATTGTGACAAGTATTTTTATCAGTTCCTTGAGTCGTTATTGCAGAATGCCTATTTGGAACTAATCCAACATTTTGATATGGGTTAGAATTAGTCCCATAATAGCATGTAACATTGCTTGATGATAAATTTGTGAAGTTTAAACAATTGGTTTGAGAATATATCGTATTCACGCAAAATATAAACAAGCAAAATTGTAAAATTTTCTTCATAATTCCAGTTCAGAGAATAAAGTTTACTCCTTTTATGATTGTAAAGTTACAATTAAAAAGTTAAAGGAGAAAGGAATTCTGAGTAAATAAATTTGTTTTTTGATTAATAATCTAAGGTGTAGATATATAAAAAAAAGAGACTTCATTTTTGAAGTCTCTTTGTGCGGATGAAGGGACTCGAACCCCCACGCCTCACGGCACTAGATCCTAAGTCTAGCGCGGCTACCAATTACGCCACATCCGCATTTGCGAGTGCAAAGGTAAATATTTTTTTGTTATTAGCAAACTTTTATTCAATAAAAGTTCAATTTACCTTTGCAATTGCTTATTTATTTCTTTATTATATTCAATTTCTTTAAAATTAAAGGGGAAATATCTTCACTTTCCTCAGCATACCAAAGTATCCCTGTGCTTTCGAAAATATAAGTGTATTTATTTTCTTTTGCTATTTCTGTAACAGCAGCTTTAATTTTATCTGTGATTTTAGACATCAATTCTTCTCTTTTCTTTTGAATTTCTTGCTCAGCATTTTGTTGAAATTCTTGGAAACGTTCTCCTACAGATTGAATCTCTTTTTGTTTGCTCGATTTTAGAAGATCTGATAATTGTGCTTCTTTTGCTTGATATTCTGCTGCTAATCGTTGATATTCTTTTTGCATTGACTCAGCTTCAGTTTGGAGTTCTTCCATATATTTTTTCATTTCAGCTTGTGCAGAATCTCCTTCAGGCATTTTTTTTATCAATTCTGAAGAATTAAAATGGCCTAATTTAATAGCTTTCTGTGCAAATACATTACCTGTTAGCGAAATAGCCATAACAAGTACAAATAGTTGAATTGTTCTTTTCATTCTTTTTATTTATTATAAATTGTTTTTCTCTGTTTTAAGCGTGCAAAAATACACAAATAATTATTATTTAGATTTTTTTGGATTAACTTTATATCCTAGTTCGGCTAAAATTAATTCGCTAATATCAGTCTTGGCATCAACATAAAGTATTGTTGCTCCACTTGATTTATCAAAAACCATAGCATAACTTTTTTCTTGGGCTATTTTTTCGATGGCGTTATATATTTTATCTTGAATAGGTTTTACCAATTCTGATCTTTTCTTTGCAAGGTCACCATTGTTACCAAATTTTTGTTTTTGAAGTTCTTTTGCTTCTTTTTCTGAAGCAATGATTTCGTTTTCCTTTTTTGATTTTAGTTCATCAGGGAGCAAAACGCTTTCAGCTTGAAATGCTTTATACAATTTATCAACGGCAAGAAATTTCGATTCAACTTCTTTCTGCCATTGAATAGAAATGTCTTCCAATTCCTTTTGAGCTTGTTTATACTCCGGCATATTATTTAGAATATATTCAGAATCTACACAAGCAAATTTTTGAGCAAAAATAACACTAGTGCTCAAAAGGCAAACTAATAATAAAACTATCTTTTTCATAATATATTAATTTATCGGTTATTAATCAATAGATTGGTTAATTGAGAAATGGATTTGAGAGCCTCCTGCGGTTGGACTACCATTGATTTTGTCAAATCCATATCCCCAGTCAATTCCTATCATTCCAAACATTGGCATAAATAATCTTAACCCTACACCAGCAGAACGATACATTTTAAATGGGGCAAAGCCCTCGAAATTGGACCATGAGTTACCTCCTTCAAAGAAACCTAAAACATATATTGATGCATTAGGATTAAGAGATATAGGGTACCTCATATCTATAGTGAATTTATCAAATACTGTTGCTCCATTAGTAGGAGATAGGGCAGCCGTAGTATAACCTCTTAAGGCAACAACTTCTCTACCATCTAATGCCCATCCAGAAAGCCCATCACCTCCGACGTAGAATCTTTCGAAAGGAGAATATCCAACTTTGCTATTATATTGTCCCAAGAAACCAAATCTTGCTCTTGTGCTTAATACTAAATCATCAACCAAATTAAAATACCATCCAGCCTTTACATTAACCTTATAATACTCTAGCCATTTATATTTTTCAGCAGCACTTATTTTTGAGTAATCTTTATTATTAAGCAATGAATAAGGTAAGGTTAGTTGAGTTGAAGCAGATATTTCAGAACCAACTCTTGGATATATAGGTTGGTCTATAGAGTTTCTTCCAATGGTGAAATTATAATTAATATTGTTTGATTTACCATTTGAAAAAATAAAACTAGTATAGTTCTTTACACTATATTGTTGGTAAGCTATTCCTTGAGAGAATGTAAAATAATCATCAGGCCATTTTAATCTTTTACCCAAAGAAACAGAAGCACCAAGGATACTTAAGTAATAATTAGGTTTCCCTGTGTTCCAATAACCATCATCTTGATAAGAATAATAGATTGATGTACTCAAAGCATTAGGTTTCTTTCCGCCAAGCCAAGGTTCGGTAAATGACGCACTAAGTGAATAATAATAAGTGCCATTTGTCTGAGCTCTAAGAGCTAACTGTTGACCATCCCCAGAAGGGAGAGGTTTCCAAGCATCTTTATTAAATATATTTCTTGCAGAGAAATTGTTGAATGACACACCTACAGTCCCAATCACCATTCCACCTCCCCAGCCTCCTGAGAGTTCGAATTGGTCAGTAGAAACTTCTTCTACCTGATAAGTAATATCAACAGTACCATTCTCTTGGTCGGGTTGAATGTCTGGCATTATCTTTTCTTGATTGAAATATTTTAATTGTTGAAGTTCTCTCATTGAACGATAAACTGCATCACGAGAATAAAGTTGCCCAGGCATAGTCTTCAACTCACGCATAATCACGTGATCATTAGTTCTAGTGTTTCCACTAAGAGCAACTTTCCCAATTCTTGCTTGCTTACCCTCATAGACTCTCATTTCAATATCTATTGAGTCATTTTGAATATTTATCTCCACAGGAATAATTCTAAAGAATAGGTAACCATCATCTTGATAAAGAGCATTAATATCTGTTCCTGTTGGATCGTAGTTTAGATTCTTATCCAGTAGAGCCTTATTGTAAGGAGAGCCCTTAGGTATTCTTAGACGTTTGCTTAAATCCTCAGAAGTATATTTAGTATTTCCAACCCAAGTAATATTTCTAAAGTAAAACTTTGGCCCCTCATGGATATTTAATTGAACGATTAAATTTTTCTTGCCTTTTTTCTCTACAATATAAACGCTATCTGATACAATTCTTGCATCACGAAAACCCTCTTCATTATATTTTTCAATAATAGCTTCTTTATCTTTTTGGAAGTCTTTTTCAATAAAACGAGAAGATTTCCAAATCTTCCACCATTTATGTTCAATGATTTCACTCATTTGGCTCTTGACAACCTCTTCGGAGGTCTTATCCCAAATACCTAAAAATTTGCTTGACAAAGATTTACTATTTAAAACTACTATCTTGTCAATCTTAATTTTTTCACCCTTTGTTATTTTGAAGATTAGATTAACATCATTTCTAGTTGTGTTTGTATCTTTGTTTTCAACAATATTTACCTCAGAATCATAATAACCCTTTTCCTTCAAGTAGTCCATTATAGTATTCTCGCAGTTAATCTTGAGGTTTTCAGTAACCACATCACCCGCCATTATCTTTATCTCTTCCCTTATTTTATCAGCCTCACTTCTCTTAATACCTTCGAATTTAAAACTTGATAGACGAGGTTTTGTTCTTAAAACAATATTCAAATTTATAGTCCTTCCCACAATTTTGTCAATCTTAACCTCTACATTGTCAAAAATGCCTTGTTTCCAAAGTTTATCTATAGCAGTAGTAATCTTGTCACTAGGTATAAATATTTTTTCACCAACAGTTAAGCCAGATAGTAAAATAATTGAAGGGTGATCCAAGTGATCTGCTCCAGAAATTTTTATGTTTCCTATTTCATATTCCTTTGGAGAATAGTAATCTAATTCAATAGAATTATTAATAGAATCTTCTTGAGCCACAACAAAACTTGTGATGCTCAAGCAAAAGAATAGAATTATTAAAGATTTTGATGCCTTCATTAGCCAATGTGTAAATTTAAATGCGTTCAAACTAAACGTAAATATTTTAAAATAATTTTATAAGAGAGATTATTTTATGCAAACCTGCTCACTCGTTTTCCCAAACCTTCTCTCTCTTGATTGAAAATCTATGATAGCTTCGTAGAAACTTTCCTTATCAAATTCAGGCCATAGAGTATTAGTAAAATATAGCTCCGAATAGGCGATTTGCCATAATAAATAGTTGCTAATTCTATATTCTCCAGAGGTTCTAATAAGTAAATCAGGATCAGGGTATTTTTTTGTATTTAAATGACAAGAAATAGTCTCTTGAGTAATATCTTCAGGCTTTAATTCATTATTTGCAATCTTTAATGCTATTTCTTTTACCGCATTAGTAATTTCCCATCTCGAGCTATAACTTAAGGCAAGCACCATAGTCATCCTACTATTATCCTTAGTCTTTTCAATAACATTCTTAAGAGCCTCTTGATTTTCTTTTGCCATTTGAGCAATATCACCAATAACCTCAAGTTTTATATTATTCTTCATCAAAGTAGGAGTCTCTTGGGCAATAGCATCAATCAACAAAGCCATAATAGCATCAACTTCCTCTTTAGGACGATTCCAATTCTCGGTAGAAAAAGCATAAAGAGTAATATACTCAACCCCCAACTCAGCAGCAGCCTCAGCTACCTTCTTTACAGATTGAACACCAACTTGGTGCCCATAGTATCTTTCTTTGCCTTGCTTCTTTGCCCAACGACCATTACCATCCATAATAATAGCAACATGCTTAGGCAAACGAGAAATATCAATCCTATCAATTAATGTCATAAAATAATCAAACTTTATTATTTGAATCTACAAATATACATGTTTTTTTAGGAATACACATATGTACAGTAAAAAAGGAATAAATCATTTATATAAAATGAAGCTCAAAAGTCTTTTGCATGAAAACCCTAGGAGTAAATATAAATTTGCCCCGAAAAATGCTTTTTATTAAGTTGATTTGAGTGACTACAATTTGAGGAATTTTAGTAACTCGTAAACTAAAAATGCAGGCCAAACTAAGGCTTTTAGGAAACCTATTAATCCAGCCCCAAATGATGCAGCTTGCGAAATAAAATAAATTGCCGCTCCAATAAATCCTAACCCATAAAAACCTCCACAACCTGCGGCAGTATTTACGTTGTTATTTCTCTTGCAATTTTTTGTTTCTTCTTCCATAATACTATTATTTAATAGAATAATCAGCAAATCTATAAATAAAAAAAATATCATGGTATGTTTTTTTGGTTAAATATCTGGTGTCCTCTTTTTTATTTGTTTGAATTGACTAATCTTATCTCTACTAAAATATATTTTTGTACCTTTGCACTTTTTTAAATCAACTAAAAAACAAATCAAACTAAATGAGGAAGTTAGTAGTATCTTTGCTTGCTATTGGATTGGTTATTTCCAATTCATTGTTTGCACAAGACCAACACAAAAAGATTACATTAAAATTTGATACGAGATTTGATGCTCAATATCAGAGTTCAACAGAGGATTCAATAAATGATGCTTCGGGGATAAATGGAAAGTATCTTAAGATTATTGTAAATGGAGAGATTAATGATAAGTTTTCATACAATTTTCGTCAAAGATTATACCTAAATGCTTACGAAGGTTATAAAGGCTATTTCAATGCAACCGATTGGGCATACTTGAATTACAATATTAATGAGAATTTTACTCTATCGGCAGGTAAGCAGGTTGTTGCAATAGGTGGTTTTGAGTATGACTATGCTCCAATAGATATGTATTTTTGGTCTGATTTCTGGGAAAATGTAGTGTGCTATCAGTTGGGAGCTTCAATCAACTTTAAGTCGTTAAACAAAAAGCATAATCTTGGATTTCAAATAACAAATTCTCCTTTTGCTCAAGAGGCAATGTCAAACATATATTCTTATAATTTGATATGGTATGGCGACTTTGATTGGTTTAAAACAATCTATTCAACAAATATGGTAGAATATCAAAAAGGACATTTCATTAACTATATTGCACTTGGGAATCAGTTTAAGGTTGATCGCTTTACCCTAGAGGTAGATTATATGAATAGAGCCTCAGCAAAACAAGATAACTTTTTTTCAGACTTTTCGCTAATTGGCAATCTTATCTTTAAGGTTAATAATAAGATAAATATCTTTTCAAAAGGAGGATACGATCAAAATAAGGCACAAGATAGAGGAGTGAGTTTTGCATACGACAGATTTGTTAAACCTGGAGTAAAATATTGTTTCTATGGTTTAGGGGCAGAGTATTTCCCTATCAAGGACAGTAAAGATGTTAGGCTACATGCTTATTGGGCAACAAATAATGCTAATCCTAAATATAACAATTTCAATTTAGGGATTCGCTGGCAAATGAAAGTATTAGAAAGATAGAATATACAAACTAATTATCATTAAAATGAATTGGAAATCATTAAAATTTTTGACTAAAAGAAGAATTGAAGCAGGGATATTCTTGTTAGTCTTTTTCGGTGTTTTTGGATTTGTGGGTAGCAGAATGGGACTCCCTAATATGCTTAATACAATAATGAAAACTTCTTATGGTTTATTAATGGAAACGGTATTTTACATTATGGGTATTACTGTTTTGTCAGGAGCCTTAGGTAAACTACTTACTGAGTTTGGAGTTGTTAGATTATTAGAGGTAATGCTTAAGCCATTAATGAAACCTTTGTTTGGATTGCCTGGAGTGGCAGCTCTTGGTGGAGTATTGACCTTCTTGTCGGATAACCCAGCAATCATTAGTTTAGCTAAGGATCAAAATTTCAGCAAATATTTCAAGAAACACCAATTAATTTCTCTTACGAATTTTGGTACTGCATTTGGAATGGGCTTAGTTGTGATAGTTTTTATGGCAGGTAAAGGTTATGCAACAGCTGCAATCTATGGCCTACTTGGAGCTATTGTTGGAGCCATTGTTTCTACAAGAATCATGCAAAAATTAGTTCTTAAGTCATTCCCAAAGTATAAAACAGAATATGTAGGTCAGGGTGACGAACAAAAAATTTCTTTTAAGACAGAGGGAAATGTTTTTCTAAGAGTGCTTAACGCAATTCTTGACGGAGGAAAGACAGGGGTAGACTTAGGTCTTGCAATTATACCTGGGGTTTTAGTTATTTCTACAATAGTAATGATGTTGACCTTTGGTCCATCGGCAAATGGTTATACAGGAGAAGCATATGAAGGGATAGCGATATTACCATATTTAGCAGGGAAGATAGACTTCGTTTTTGAATTTCTTTTTGGTTTCCACCACCCAGAGCTTGTAGCCTTTCCAATAACATCACTCGGGGCAGTAGGTGCTGCATTAGGTCTAGTACCAAAGTTTCAAGCAGCAGGATTTATCGACGGCAATGCCATAGCAGTATTCACATCAATGGGAATGTGTTGGAGTGGTTACCTAAGCACACATACAGCAATGATGGATTCATTAGGCTATAGAGAATTAACCTCAAAGGCAATCGTATCTCATACAATAGGAGGATTGATAGCAGGTATAGCAGCCCATTGGTTCTTTGTATTAGGTTCAATGATATTCTAATATTTCGTAGGGGCGAACCTATGTGTTCGCCCAATAATAAAATTAGGGGGCGAAAATCAATCCGCCCCCTATTTTTTGCCCACATATTAGTGATATTTATTAGATTTATTATTTACAATTCAATCCGTGTAATCTGTGAATTATCGGCTTGTCGCTTGCAAAGCAAGAATCTATGGGGAAATTCCCTTTACAGTTTGAGAATATTTCAGTAATAATAAAACTACTAGAATAACCTAAAAACTATCTTCTTCTAATAAATGGCAATTTATAATTTAGAATACTATACTGACTTTTCTTTGGAAATATATTAGGCGCTAAACGATGATCCGTAATAGCGATATAAGTCCAAGAATGATTCAAATTACTTGCAAAATCTTGATAACCTGTAAAATGATAAATACTGTCTTTTCGATATGTTTCTCCGCAAAACATCAAAGTATCTTTCTTTAATTGAAAATGTATTTTATATTCATTTCTATCTGATGTAAAATATTCTGTTTTGTCCTTGGCATATATTTCCCCGGTATAATTATTGTCTAGGGGCAGAGTTTTGGAAAGTTCATTTGAATACCTCTCACAAATCTTTATCAGTGTGTCGTGATCTAGCCAATGATAAAATACTATGCAATATACCTTGCCTAACACTATATTAGTAAAAACCTCATAAACATATTCCTTTGGATATGGACAATCATAATATGATATTTTTTTCCCAGCATAAATATCGAAAACATCCTCTACCAAGCCTAATGAGTCGGTCATTATTGCTTTGAATGCTGAATCTGAGATGCCTACATAGCTTCTTAGTTCATTAATTTTGTTTTTGTACATAGGGTTTTCGGTAGGTGTAGGAGGAGTGGGTTTATTGTTATTATCCTTATCATCGTCTTTGCACGATGTTGCCATTAAAATTGAACCAAGAACCAAGAATGATATAATATAGAATACGTTTCTCTTTTTCATAAAAAATATACATTATAGATTAATACTGCAAATGTAAATATTTTATTTAATAAATTTAGTCCTTTATTTGCATATAACAAAAATTAATTTACCTTTGTGGTGTTATATTTTGATAATAATACTATTTGTGTGCAAAATAACTAATAATAAATACTACTTTACTTTTAATTCATGGTATATATTAATTAATAGAAATAATAATGAAAAAAGTATCAACAATATTACTCGCTCTTATTACAATTGCCAGTCTCTTTTTCGCCTCTTGTGGTGATGAAGAATATGAGGATTTAGAATTTTATCCTTATGCTCTGCATGGATATATTAAAGATTATCATACTGGGCAACCAGTTGCAAATGTCTCTTTTAATATAAGCTGTGGGTCAAAAACAGTAGGAATGCAACTCCCATCCACTTCTTATTCATATGAGGGCGTAGCAAAAACTGATTCAAAGGGTTATTATAGGATAAGAATTCCCAAAGGAAATAAGAATTTTTCTTTTGAAGTTATAAATATACGACCAATGGATAATGCCAATTATAATTTTACAGTAGAAGAATTTGATTGTAAATCCTTTGACACTTCCTCAAAAAGAATAGATATATATCCAATTAGCTATGGATTCGTAAAAATAGTTATGCCCAAAGAAGCTAGTTGGAATATGGGGGGCATTACAGATAGCTATGATTTCCCAAGGTATAAAACTAAATTTATCGGCTCGTTTGGTATTAATTACACAATGAAATACGATTTTTATAAGGTTGCCGCAACTGAAGGTTGGGGTAGTTGCTACTACAATAATACAAGTGAGGTTTATGACTTTATTGTTGAGAAACCTAGAGATACTATAGTTATAAATTTAGTAAAAAAATAAACAACAAAAAGGGCGCAGATAATTTGCACCCATTTTCACTTTTCACTTTTCACTTTTCACTTTTATTTTATTTCACCTCAATATACCGTGAATATTCAAATTCTGTGTTTGGGTTTTTGGAGATTATTGTTTGGTTGAAGCCTTTTGTTCCGTAGTGGATAAACCACCACTTCTTTGGGACTCTTGAAACAATTTGCACAAGGGTATCTTGGCTTTTGTAGGATAGTAGGATGGTATCTTTTCTTATGCAACCATTTGCCTTAAGCCAAGGGTCTTGATAGTTAAAACATTTTATTGTGTCTATATATACCACGCTATCCCTAATCTTGGTCACTATCTCATATCTTGTCGTTGTTGCAAAGTCTGAGATTGATTTTATCCTTCTTGGCTTAATCCCTGCATCCTTTGCAGTTTCGATAAGGTTTGGATAATAGGTTTTTAAATCATCCCTATCCATAACAAGCCTCTGCGTCTTAATGGCGTTAAGCCTCTTCTTTGTCTTATAGGTTTCAAAGCTATTCAAAAGAGTTTCGTTGGACTCCTCCAAGAGTTTATTTATTGCCCTATCCCTACCAAAACGGATAATTAGGAAGGCGATAATAATTATTAGTATTGCAATTATTCTGATTAATATTTTTTCCATTTTTGTTTTTTTTTCTTTTTTTATCCACTAATTACTCTAATTACACTAATTTATAATTCGTTTAATTCGGGTAATTCGTGGACGGTTATTTAATAAAATAAGGGGCGAAAAATGTTTCGCCCCTACCTTTTCACTTTTCACTCTTACCTTTTCACTCCTTACGGAATAACCGGTTCCGCAGGAGGATTGATTGGCTGGTATCCCTTAACTTCTATATCTCTTAATACAAATGAAGACTTAGAAAGGTCTTGCATAAATATTGGAGAAGGGTAGAAACGACACTTAGCCTTCTGAATCGTGGTTATATCTACTTCCTCTAGGGTTTCCATAGCCTTCGCTTTTATAGAAGGTATAAAAGAACCTAAGAGATTGAACTTAACAGCCTGTCCGTTTAGGATATGCCTTGAAACATTAATCTCAAGAGCCTTTAAACAAGCCAAAACATCAGGGTAACCAACAGTCGTTGATTGCGAAATCTCGATACAAAGATCATTCATAGAGACATCCCCGTTTCTAAAAATCTTAGCAAAAAACTTCTCGCCAGGGTTATAACCAGTGACGATATTCTTCTTTACTCTTACATAAGAAATTGCCATTTTTTTATGGGTTTTAATTTAACACTATTGTTAATTCACAAAATAGGAGAAACACTCAAATAATATCGCGAATCTATCAAAATATTCATCCATATTTTCTATCAACAAAGATAGAAATATAAATTATAATGAACTAATAAATAAAATAATAGACTTCATTTGGTTTCAATAAGTTTCAAATGAATTCAAAGAGTTTGTAATATCCCATTAAGATAAAATTAAATATTTATACGATAACATAATTAACAAAACATATTGTATATTTGCAGTAAATAAACTAAATATATATTTATGATAAACGAATCAAAAATTCCGAAGTACACGCAAAAAGATGTACAAAGGATATTACAGATTTCTCAGACAACACTCTATCGTTTGAGAAAAGACAATGGACTCTTAACCCCTAATGTAAAGCGACGCTTTACCGAACAAGAGATAGAAGAGTTAGGAACCCTTATGTTAAAACAATACGGAAAGAAATGGCAAAAGTAAGCATGTTCTATAATCTAAAGACGCCAAGTAATACTTTAGATTTTTCCCAAATAATAAAAGAGATCCAATCTCCAAAGCATAGAGAAAGTATCCTAGCCCTAAGAAAAGCCAAGGCAGAAGGAAACGAAACCCTAAGCAGCGATATTAAGAAACGCCTGCCGGCCTTTACCTACGGCGCAACCTTCGAGACAGGAAGAAAGCCAGAATATATCAATAGCTTCGAGAATATAGTAGGTCTAGACTTCGACCATATAGGCGATAAAAAAACAATTGAAGATATAAGTTCAAAACTAAGAGAAGATAAGCAAGTCTTTGCCTTCTTTGTTTCCCCAAGCGGTGATGGTCTAAAAATCTTCTTTAAGATAGAGAAGATAGAAAAAGTAGACCTTTGGCTAAAAGAAAAAAACTACGAGCAAATCTCAATATACTATGCCAATAGGTTTAGGAAGGTCAATACCTATGCAGAAGACAAATATGGAATAAAAGGAGATATATCAGTAAAAGATATAACAAGGCTATGTTTTATAAGCCATGACCCAAACGCATACTATAACGAAGAAGCAGAAAGTATAGGAGAGATAAATAATAATCTGCTACCTATATACGAGAAGCATATTAAGAAGAACCCCAAGAATATTGGAAACAGAAACAATACCCTTTATGCATTTGCACATAAGGCGCTGGATAAGGGCATTGGCAAGGAAGAGCTTCTAAACTTCTGCATAGATAAGTTCTATGACCTAAGCTTTATTGAGATAAATAACACCATCCTTTCAGCTCAAAATTCTAACAAAGGCAACAAGAAGAAAAAGAAAGATAAGAAGGAGAAAAACACCCAAGACAATAAGGAATTATCCAACGAAGAACTAAGGGATATTTTTTCTGAGAGGTTTCAGATAAGAAATAATATAGTAAGAAACAGTTTTGAGATACTCGACAAGCAAAAGCCAGAAGAAGGATGGAAGAACTACGACGAGGTAATGAGTAATACAGTATTCTCCTTTATCACCGACACCCACACCAAGGCAAGGAAGATAAGCCTAGACAGGCTATTTAAAAACTCCGATATACCATCCTTCGACCCTTTTGCAGATAAGCTCAATTGCCTTAAGCCATGGGATGGAAAAGATTATATATTAGAGTTTGCCCAAAGAGTAAAGACCACCGATACCGACCTATGGGCAAGTGATATAATGAAATTCCTAGTCTCCATAGTAGCATCAGTTCTAAACCCAAAGGTTATCAATCACTACTGCCTTGTTCTCTCAGGAAGAGAAGGAATAGGAAAGTCTACCCTTACAAAGAAATTAGTACCCAAGGAGTGGATGGACTACTACACACAAAGCCCACTAGATATCAAGCACAAGGACACCAATTTCAAGCTAAGCCAGAACTTCCTAATAAGCATAGATGAGCTGTCGAAGTACACAAGAAAAGATATTGAAAATCTAAAGGAACTAATGACAAGAGACTGCATACAGGAGAGAGTACATTTCGGAAAAGACCAGCAACAATTTATCCGTAGAGCCTCCTTCTGCGCAACACTAAACGATATGCAGATACTCTCAGGAGAAGAAGGAGAAAGAAGGTTTTGGGTTCACGAAGTAACGGGAATAGACTACGAAAAAGAAGTAGATATAGACAATATCTTCGCACAAGCACTCCACCTTTACAACACAGGCTTCAAGTACTGGGAAAGCGGAGAAGAAATCCAAAAAAGAAGAGAAATAAACCAAAAATACACCCGCCCAAACCTAACGCAAGAACTAATAATGACACTCTATAAATTGCCTTCCGAAGACCCCGATTTAATGAGATTTGAAAATACAGCATTCTATTCTTGTAGTGATATAACAAGAGAAATAACAATGTATTTTGGCTCTAATAATAAGGATATTTCAGCAATGAAAGTAGGGAAGGAGCTTACGAAATTAAACTTGCATACAAAACGTGCAAATGGTTGTACAAGGTATCTCTTGATTAAGAAAGACGATTTTGAAAGGAAAAAGGATCAGATGGTAGAGCGCAAAGAGGTCAAAGAAGATGCCAAAATAGAGGATGAGGATATGGAATTACCATTCTAAAACTCCTTTTTGGTAGAGGCAGGTAGAGGCAAGTAGAGGCAAAAATGCATTTTAAAAACTTTCTTATAAAATAAAATTCTCAAATATTTTTTTTGAAGTAGAAATAAAAAAAATGCAATAGAACTTATAAATCTCAATTTACCCTCTACTTGCCTCTACTATTTTTATAATAATTCAAGCAAATTAAATGTAATTAATAATTAACACAGAAAAAATAATGAATAAAAAACCACCAAAAAAAGGCAAAAAACAGCCTAAAAATGACCAAAAACACCCCTAAAAAACACTAAAAAATCGACTAAAAAAACATCAAAATAGAATAAGATTCTAATTTCCTAGAACCTTATTCTATTTTTTTAGAATCTTATTCTATTTTTCTGGAATAAGGTTCTATTTTTACGGAATAAAGAAACAGACTTTAAATATAAATCGGAATAAAATAATAAAGAGAAAATAAAAGTTAGAGTTAGAAAGATTTTATTTATATTTGTACGATTAAAAGTTGAATTGTAAAATATTAATTGTATGAAAGAAATAAGAGATAACTTTATTGTAAAAGATCAAAATGAGGATATTGTTATAGGATTATCAAGTGATGAAATAAACGAAAAGTATATAAGGGGAGAAATAAGAATTATTACAGAACAGGCTAGATATCCTCTTGATACAATATCATCAATGCTAGCAAGTGGTAAGTATAATCTAAATCCGGAATATCAAAGAAGGAAAAGGTGGAGTACAGTCCAACAGTCAAAATTAATTGAATCTTTTATAATAAATGTTCCAATACCTCCAATTTTTCTATATGAAGTAGAATATGCTAAATATGAAGTTATGGATGGTCTTCAAAGATTAACAGCTATTGATAATTTTTATAAAGGAAAATTTGCTCTTGAAGGTTTGGAGGAATGGCAAGAGTTAAATGGAAAAAGGTATGAGGAATTACCTAGTAAAGTCAAGGAAGGTATCGATAGAAGGTATTTATCTTCTATTGTTTTGTTAAATGAAACGGCAAAAGATAAACTGCAAGCAGAATCTTTAAAAAAAATAGTCTTTGGTAGATTAAATAGTGGGGGGGATAAATTAACGCCACAAGAGACTAGAAATGCATTATACGGAGGTAAATTTAATACATGTTGCATAAAATTATCCCAGAATGAATACTTTAGGAAATTATGGAAATTCGATATTATACAAAAAAATGAAAATGGGGAAATTAATAATGAAGATGAGCTATTGAAAACTGATTCTTATAAGAAAATGGTAGATGTTGAATTGGTGATACGTTTTTTTGCGTATAGACATATAGATAAAATGTCTACATTAGGAAATCAAGAAATATTAATAGATGAATATTTAAAACAAGCAAATTTTTTCCCTGATGAAGTAATTGATGACTTATGTGCTCTTTTTGAACAATGTGTCAAAATATTATATATGGTTTTTGGAGATAAAGCTTTATTAATGCCAGATGGGGCTCAGAAAAAAATTACACCAACAAAAACTATTTATGATCCTATTATGCAATCAATATCAAAATTTATTAATAGGGAAGATTTAATTCTTTCAAAGAAGGATGAATTATTAGATAATAAATTTAAAGATAAATCTGCTTTAATAATAAAAGGTCGTCATCAAGATATTGATTTATTTGATGGAAAGTATGGTGGTAAAAAAGATGTAGAGAATAGAATAATATATTTTGATAATTATTTTAACTCAATAATAAATGCATAGTGATATGAATGCTATTATTGGAAAAATAAAGGATGAATTTAGTGGTCTAAGAAAAAATATTGAATATACTGAAAAACTGAAAAATAGCAGCGGGTTAATGAAGGAAGATTTAGAATATTTTAGATCTTTGCCAAAACGTATATTGGATTATAAAACAATAATTATTTCTTTATATGGAATATTAGAAAATTCAATTGATAAATTATGCGCTGAATATCTTGAATGTCTTGAAAAAAGAATCTTAGAATATGATTTTTTAAGTGATATATTTAGGGATAACCATTTCAATTATTCAATAGAGTTGATAAATAAAATATTAGAGAAAAGGCATAAAAAATATGATAATATTGATAAATTCGATGTGTTGACAAATTTATATATTTGTATAAAACAAAACGAAGGCTATAAAATAAATAAATATGCTTTTAATATAAATACCGGAAATATTGGACACAAAAAAATATGTGATATATTTAGTTTAGTTGATATTAATATTAGAGCTGAGTTGGGAAAAAGAAATTCTCCTAGTAAAAACAGTGAACTGAGTTATGAATGGATTGAGAACCTTGTAGAACGTAGAAATAATGTAGCGCATGGTAATGAGGTTGAAATAATGAATTATACAGCTCTAAATCCAATGATTGATTTTATAGAAAAATATCTGATAGACATAGCTGAAATATTAAATGATAATTTATCTAAATTGGTATTCGCATATAGTTTTAATAAAAGTGCAAAATTAAATGTGTGCAAAACATATCCAACAGACATTATTGAGATTGAAGATGGTAAAGATTTAAATTTGTCGATGCAAGATAAGGTATTAATAAAACAACCTAGTGGATTTTTTTTTACAGCAAATATCATTGATATGAGAGAATGTGAAAATAATAATATTACAATAAGGTTAAATAAGAATATTAGGAATAATTTTGAATTTTGTATTTGTTAATTGTAAACATTATTTTGGAGTAAGATAAATCTATGGACCATAAAATTTAGATATAGTATAGGAAAAATTATTATCAAAGCCATAGAGATTATCTGCTGATAAAATATTTCTTTTCCATATAAAAATTAATTTCATTGAGTGGATAAAATTTTGTAATTTTGGGAATTGAAAAATAGGAGAAAACATGAAAGTAGTGTCGTTATTTGCCGGAGCTGGGGGGCTTGATTTGGGATTCCAAAAAGCTGGTTTTAATGTTATTTGGGCAAACGAATATGATAAGGAGATTTGGGAAACATTCGAGAAAAATCATCCGAATACTGTCTTGGATAGGAGAAGTATTATAGATGTTCATGTGGATGATGTGCCGGAATGTGACGGAATAATAGGAGGACCTCCTTGTCAAAGCTGGAGTGAAGCAGGGGCGATGAAAGGAATTCAAGACAGAAGAGGACAATTGTTTTTTGATTTTATACGTATTCTTTCGGCAAAACAACCGAAGTTTTTCCTTGCGGAAAATGTGAGCGGAATGCTTATTGATAAACATTCGGAAGCGTTGGAGAATATAAAAGAGATGTTTAGGAAAGCAGGTGTTGGCTATGAATTGTCTTTTGAGATGGTGAATGCTTGCGATTATAATGTGCCACAAGATAGGAAGCGTGTTATTTTCGTGGGAATTAGAAAAGACCTCGGGTTTAATTTTGAGTTTCATAAACCCAATATCCTGAAAAAGACTTTGTACGATTCCATATATGATTTAAAGGATAATGTTTTATCGGCTTTGGAATACAATAAAACAAATGGAGATAATTGTGCAGTTCCGAATCACGAGTATATGATAGGCGATTTTTCGTCTATTTATATGTCAAGAAATAGAGTTAGAAGTTGGGATGAACAATCTTTTACAATTCAAGCAGGTGGAAGGCATGCACCTATTCACCCGCAAGCTCCAAAGATGAAGTTTATAGAACAGAATATAAGGATTTTTGTGCCGGGGAAAGAACATTTGTACAGACGTTTAAGCGTAAGAGAATGTGCTCGAATCCAGACTTTCCCTGATGATTTTGTTTTCCATTATACCAGTGTCCCTGTCGGTTACAAGATGATTGGCAATGCAGTTCCGGTTAATTTGGCAAACTTTTTGGCAAAGAGCATAAAAGAACAAATTATTGAGCATTCAGAATCAAATAAGTTTCAAATATCTACCCACGAAAAAATAGCTTTGGCAGTATGACAAATATATTAGAAGCAATAATAAATATAATCAATAATCCGATTGTTGAAATAAGAGATTTATACTCAGGAAGAAATAGAATTCATAATGTTGGAGAGTCATTAGAAGAGTTTATTAAGGATGCCTTTGCTAATACATTTCATAATGAAAATGAGAATGATCGACTTACTGTTTATGATCAAGAATTTTCTTGGTTAGGTAACAAAAGTAATCCTCCTGATATAATGCTAAGAAATGGAGATGCGATTGAAGTAAAGAAAATCGAAAGTGCCAATAGTGATATAGCATTAAATAGTTCTTATCCAAAATCTACCATTCAATCAAGTAGTACTCTAATAACTAAAGATTGCAGAAACTGTGAAGATTGGACGGAAAAGGACCAGATCTATTGTGTTGGACATATTTCGAATAATATCCCAAATTCTATATGGTTTGTTTATGGAAGTATCTATGCTGCAGGACATGAAACCTACCAACTAATAAAGCAAAAAATAAAAGATGGCATAAATGAAATTCCAAATGTCGAATTTGCTGAAACAAAAGAGTTGGGAAGGGTAAATAGGGTGGATCCTTTGGGTATAACAAATTTGCGTATAAGAGGTATGTGGCATATTCACAATCCTAGGCGTGTATTTGATTATTTACATAGAGGAGGAAATGGTTTTGAATTGGTTGCAGTAATCCCGAAAACAAAATACGAATCTTTTCCGGAGAGCAGTAAAAATAAAATTGAAAATTCAGAAAATACAAATCTAACAATAAATAATGTAAGAGTGAAGAATCCCAATAACCCTGCCGGATTAATAGATGCAAAATTGATTATTTTTAAATTGAATTAGAATATATCTAAAATAAAAGGATATACATTTTTCGCCACTTCGCTTTGCGTGGTGGTGTTTTTCTTTTTAGACGCGAGACGTTGGATGTTAGACGTGATGAATCACGTCTCTACGGTTGGATGTTTGATTTATCGGATAATATATCCTTATAATAATATGGTGGGGGATGGCATATCCCCCACGACGGGGTGAAAATAGAATTTATAGTGGTATTTGGATTGTTTATTTGAATAATCAAACAAATTGTGGCAAAATTTGTTGTACTTGTAATTTATTCGTAATTTTGCCACATCAAAACAAATTGTATGAAAGAGATAATTGCTTGTAATTTAAAGTTTTTGCGAGAAATGAATAATTTTACGCAGGAGACTGTTGCAAAATATTTAGAGATTAATAGGTCTGCTTATGCAAATTATGAGTCGGGCGTTAGAGAGATTCCTTTTGATTTGTTGGAGAAATTGTCCGATTTGTACGGATGCGAGATGTATATGTTTTTTGAGGAAGATACAGCCGTTTTTGATGATATGCTTGCCTGTGCATTTCGTGTAGAGGGTATTGAAGAAAATGACATGAAAGAGATAGCATATTTTAAAAGCATAGTAAAAAGCTCTTTGAAAATGGATCAATTGTTGAAGGCATGAAGAAGTATAAACCTGAGATATTGGAGCAGCTTGCCGGCAAATTTAGATTGGAGAATGGATTGAGTCTGTCGGAGCCTATTGCCCTAAAAAGTTTGCTTCAAAAATTAAATATTCTTACTGCATTTAGACCACTTTCTGATAATTTTTACGGTTTGTCCATTCGCTCTAAAGACGATAAGCGTTTTATGCTGATAAATTATAACAGTTCTAAGGGTAGACAGCATTTTACAATTGCTCATGAATTGTTCCATTTGTATTTTGAAAATGACCTTAAGCCGAGAGTATGCAATAAAGAGTCTCAGAATGAACCTTCTGAAATTAATGCAAATTATTTTGCTTCGGCTCTATTAATACCAAGGGAAGGTTTGCTGAAAGAATTAACCCCGCAAGAGATTGAAACAAAAAAAATATCCTTGGCAAGAATAATATATCTTGAACAATACTATTCTGTCTCCCGAAGCTCTATACTTATCAGGTTAAGTCAATTAGGCTATCTTTCAAAAAAACACTACGAAGAATATAAACTCTTGCATGTTAAAGATACCGCCAGAGAGTATGGATATGATACATCCTTATATGAGAAGGGTAGCAGGAATTTGCTTATCGGATCATTCGGAGAAAAGGCAAAAGAGTTATTCGATAAAGGGAAAATATCCGAGGGACATTATCTTGAAATAATCAATCTTATATATAATGAGTAAGGTGAAAATCATACTCGATGCCGATGTAGTAATTCATTTTGCAAAGGGTGAAATGTTAGGGACTCTACCAACAATTTTCCCTTCTTATGATTTTATTGTTCTTGATACTGTTTATGGAGAAATTCAAAGTGATATTAAGGATCAATTAGATAATCAGATTAATTTACTTAAGAATATAGGAGTAGTAAGTTTTGCCCCAACCGGTGAACAAATGAAAGAATACGCCAATTTGAAAAAGAGTCTTGGGAATGGAGAAAGTGCTTCTCTGGTTTATTGCAGATGGAATAATGATGTAATCGGAAGTAGCAATTTAAGAGATATAAAAGAGTATTGTACTCAATATGATATTACGTATCTTACTACATTCGACTTTTTGTACTTTGCCGTGAAAAATAAAATAATAACTCAAAAAGAGGCATGTGGCTTTATAAATAAGGTTAAGGCTAAAAATAGCAAGTTACCAAGCGTTCAAGAGTTTGAAAAATATGTAAGTCAAGTTTCGGTATAATAATTTTTTCTTTTTATTCGCAAATACGTTGGTTTTTAGACGTGATGAATCACGTCTAAAAGGTTGATGATGTTTGATTTATTGGATAATATATCCTTATAATAATATGGTGGGGGATGGCATATCCCCCACAACGGAACACTTAAGAGTGATATAATCTTAGGAAAAAATAGCTCAACCCTCTATAAATATACATAAATGTTGAAAAATATTTGACTAATTCGCCTAATTATTTTACTTTTGTCCTCAAATAGTTGTTAACTATACTAGTCTAATTTATTAATTAAAACGAAAAAACAATGAGAAAGATTTTATTTTTTCTTATGGCGATAGTTTTCGCCATTCAAGGCTGGTCTCAAGCCACATTAAATGAGACATTTGATGGCACTACTTTTCCCCCAGAGGACTGGACAACAGTGACAACTCAAGGTGCAGTATCTTGGGAAAGATCCACATCAAATTCACCTCGAGGTGTGGCTTCAGCAAGTGTTAACTATGCAAGTTCTGGTCATCAGAACTGGTTAATCACTCCAAAACTTAATGTAACGACTGGTTTAGATACAATAAGCTTTTGGATAAAAACTTCTACTTATTATGCTAACACTTCATTAAGTGTGTTTGCATCTTCCACAACAAATGATATTTCTTCATTTGACACTATTAACCCTGCATTATTATCTTTAGTAGATAATCAAATTACAACTACATGGACTAAATACTCTATTCCTGTAACTAATTATATTGGTCAAAATATATATATAGCTTTTAGAGTTAAGGATCAAAACGGGATGAGAATAATGCTTGACGATATAACAGGTCCAAATTTATTTGTACCATCATGTCCAAGGACAAGCATCCCAACTATTGCAAATATTACTTCTTCAAGCTGTGATATATCTTGGACTGAATTGGGTACTGCAACTGCGTGGACACTTGAGTATAAACCTGCTTCAGATGTATGGACAAATGCAACTACTTTAAATCTTACTTCAACCACAACTACTTTAAATAATCTTCCATTAAATACTGCGTATGACTTCAGAGTAAAATCGGTTTGTATTCCTGGAGTTGATGAAAGTCTTTGGAAAATTGGTAGTTTTAGAACTGCTTGCGATGTAATTACTAATTTCCCATGGATTGAAACCTTTGAATCTACATGGAATACTGCAGCTGTTGCACCAGGAAATAAGGTTGCACCATTTTGCTGGTATATTATTGACTCTGTAAATACTGCAACATATTTCTGGAAAACTACTTCAACAGCTAATACTGGAACTGGAGCAATCTATATGCAAGGATATGGCTCTGCAACAACAACATCTGCAACTTATAATAATAATGAATGGTTAATAACACCTATCATTAATTTCACAGGAAATGAACGTTTGACATTTTGGTCAAAGAAATCATCCACTTCTTATAAGCCAGACTTATTAATTTATGCAATGGATGTATCTCAGGGTGATATTGGAGGAACAACCGTACCAAATTTTGTTTTGGTAGGACAAATAGATACTAATGTTCTTTCAACAACTTATTCTGAATATTATTATGATTTGAATTCTTTGGTTGGACAACATCGTTTAGCCTTTGTAAGAAAAAAGATAGCTCATGGTAGCGTTTATTTAGATGATGTTAAGGTAGCAGCAATTCCAAGTTGTTTTAAACCAACACAATTAGCTAATTCTACTAAAACAATAAATTCTGCTGATCTTACTTGGACAAACGGAAAGCCAACAGATAATGCATGGTGGGTATATTATAAGAATGTTGATTCAACATCATGGGATTCTGCTTATGCAACAACAAACCCTTATACTTTAGGATCTTTAAATCCTGCTACTAAATATGAAATATATATTAGAACAGATTGTGGAGCATCAGTTTCAGAAGCAACTACTTCTATATTTGTAACTACACTTTGTATTCCTTTAGACGGATTAAATGACCTTCCTTGGAATGAAGGATTTGAAACTTTAACAGCCGACAATACTTTACCTGCTTGTTGGAGTGCAACAAATTTTGGGAGCAAAACAAAAACTCAAATCACTGATTATTCTTCTTATAATAGACGAGCAAGAACTGGAACTTCAAGTGCTTATTTTGTTTATGGATGTAATGATAAATTTATCACTCCTCAATTTGATTTATATACAGGTCAAAACTACTCTTTCTCATTCTGGTATATTACAGATGGATTAGCTGGATGGCAAAACCTACAGTTAAGAGCAAGATCGTTAACAGACACTTCAATTAATATGATTCTTGGTTCTCCTGTTGTAAATCCTTCGGATACAACTTATCAAGTTTATGTTGGTGATTTTTCTCCAACACAAAATGGACTTTATGAATTTATTATAGAATGCCAATCTACTACAGCTCCTTATTATATTACAATTGATGATATAAAATTAGAAGTTTCTACTTGTGCTATGCCTCAAAACGTTTCTTTATCTAATGTTACAGCTACAAGTGTGGATATGAACTGGGATTTAGCAACAAATGGTCAATGGTTGGTAGAACATAAATTATCGTCTGATACTATTTGGACAAGCTATGTAGCATCAGTGAATTCTTATTCATTTACTAATCTTACTCCAAACTCAAATTATGATTTCAGAATTGCATCGCTTTGCGGATCTGACACTTCTATGTTTATTACTCTAAGTAAAAGTACTCCATGCTTACCTATAGATGGTTTAACTAACTTGCCTTGGAATGAAGGATTTGAAACTTTAACAGTGGACAATACTTTACCTATATGTTGGAGTGCAACAAGCTTTAATAACAAAACAAAAACACAAATTACTAACTCTACTTCTTATAATAGAGTAGCAAAAACTGGTACAAGTAGTGCATATTTCGTTTATGGATGTAATGATAAATTTACTACACCTCAGTTTAGTTTGTATGCTGGTCAAAAATATGCTTTCTCATTCTGGTATATAACAGATGGTCTTTCAGGTTGGCAAAATCTACAACTTAGAGCAAAATCATTAACTGATACTTCTGTTAATCAAATCATAGGAACTCCAATAACAAATGTAAGTAACACTACATATCAATCATATATTGGAACATTTACTCCAGTAAATAGTGGTGTATATGAATTTTCAATTGAATGTGCTTCAAACTCAACTCCTTACTACCTAACAATAGATGATATTAGATTAGAAATTGCTAATTGTGATATGCCTCAAAACCTTGTCTCTTCTAATATTACTCCTACTTCTCTTGATTTGAATTGGGATTTAGGTAATGGAAGTCAGTGGTTAGTGCAACATAAAACAAGCACAGATACTGTATGGACAGGTGTTGTTTCAGTTTCTAATTCATATTCTTACACAAACCTTACTTCTCAAACTAAATATAATTTTAGAGTTGCAACTCTTTGTGGAGCTGACACATCTATATTTGCTTCAAAAACAATAAATACTCCTTGTTTCCCTTTTTCAACTCTTCCTTATACAGAAAACTTCGATACATATGGAACATCATCAGGTGCATTCCCTCCTTGTTGGTCAAAACCAGTAGATAATGGTGGATTTCCTTCTTTAGTTACTACTAATAATAGTGCTCCTGCAAGTATGCAGTTTGAATCTTTAATGTCTCAACCAACTTATGCAGTTTCTCCTCGAATTTCAGCGAATATTAATGCTTTAAGAGTTCGATTTATGTTAAGAGCTGAGAGCTTAACAAGTTCTGGAACTATTACTGTTGGAGTAATGAGTAGTAGTAGTGACACTACAACTTTTGAAGCTATTCAAACAATTCAACCAACAAATACAATCTTTAACCCTTATGAAGTAAGTTTTGCATTAGCGACTTTATCTGGAGCAAATAATTTTGTAGCATTTAGGCATAATTCAAATAGCAATAATTATTGGTATTGGTTAGATGATGTAATAATTGACTCTATTCCTGCTTGCGCTAAACCTACAACCCTTGCTGTAAATACTACTACTACTACTGCGAATATTTCATGGATAAACGGAAATTCTACAGATGCAGCTTGGTATATTTATTATAAAACAGCTAGTGCTACAACATGGGATTCTATAAGTGTGACTGGATCTTCTCCATATACACTTCAGAATTTAATACCTGCAACTCAATATAATTATTATATGAGAACAGATTGCTCAACTCAATTGTCTGAAGCAACTAATATCTATAACTTCTATACAAAGTGTAATACAATTTCTACATTACCTTGGAGTGATTATTTTGATTCTTATGGAACAGGTTCTACTGTATTCCCACTTTGTTGGACTAGAACATCTGTTGCTAGTGGAAAACCATATATAACTTCAACAAACTTCTCATCACCTGGATCAATGTATTTTACTTCTTCAACAGCAGGATCATATATTTATTCTGCTACACCTGAATTTGATGCATCCATTGCAATTAATACTTTGCAAGCTTCGTTTAAGCTTAGAAAAACAAATGCTACAAGTAATATTGCTGTAGGAGTGATGGTTGACCCAACTAATCCTTTAACATTTGATACTATTGCTGTTCTTTCTCCAACGGCTACTTCTACTTGGGAAAATTTCGATGTAAACTTTAGTACATATACAGGCTTAGGCAAATACATTGCTTTCAGAGTTGAATATAACACAGCAACTTCAACAGTATATGTAGATAATCTTGATGTATATTTAATCCCAACTTGTACAAGACCTAATGACCCTGTGGTTTCAAATCCAACTCAAACTTCATTAGATGTAGTATGGACAGACCCTAATGTAAATAATAATCTATATAAAGTTTATTATAGATTGTTAGGTGATACAACATGGAGTGTTATTAATAATGCAACAAGTCCTACAACTATCAATGGTTTATCACATTCATCTACTTACCAAGTTGCAGTCGCTACAGATTGTTCTACAGAGGTATCGATGAAAACATCTATTGTTTCTGCACTAACATCTTGTGGAGCTATGACAATACCAACAGCTGTAGAATCCTTTGTTACTGTATTACCAAATGTATGTTGGTCTAGATTCTCTGGACAATTGCCACTTACAGGAAATGCAGCATTAACAACAACAACTAGTGGTTGGGTTGCAAACAATAAAGTAACACAACATAATGTTAAGGTAAATCTATATTCTACTCAAAACTATTGGTTAGTTACTCCTTCAATAGATCTTGGTAGTGGCTCTTCTTCTAACAAAGCTGAATTTGATATCTTCCTTACAGATTTTGGTAATGCAGATACAGCAGATTTATCTTTAGGATATGCAGATAAGAAATTTGTTGTTCTTGTTTCTACAGATAACGGCTTAACATGGACTGCTAATAATAAAATCAAACAATGGGATAATGCAGGATCGGTAGATACATTAAATAAACTAACAAATGTTCCTTTACATGTTGCAATACCTTTGCAAGATGTTTCTGGTACACCATATTCAGGAATTGTAAAAATAGCCTTCTATGGAGAATCGACAGTAGGAAGTGTTGGTGACAATGACTTACATATCGATAACTTCCAAGTAACAGGACAAGTATGTGCAGCACCAACATCCTTAACTACAACAGGAATTACCCAAACTACTGCAATAGTAAGTTGGACACCAGGTGCAAGTGAAACCTCATGGGAAGTTAAGTTAGGCGCAACAGGAGTAGCCACAATGGTAACCAGCCCAACCTATACCTTTACAAGCTTAACAACAGCAACACAATACACTGCATACGTACGAGCAAACTGTGGAACATCTAATTCAGCATGGGTGCCAGTAACCTTTACAACAAGCTCAGCACCAATAATAGCAGTTGTAACCACAGCACCAGTGACAACCGTTACTTACAACACAGCAAGCTTTGTAGGTTCATATACTCCAGGAGGCGATACCATCAATGCAGTAGGCTTTGAATACAAAACCACATCAGCAACAAGTTGGACAACTCAAACAGTATCACCAGTAGCATCTCCATTTAGTTATAATGCAACAAGCTTAATACCAAGTACACAATACAAGGTAAGAGCATTTGTAACAAAACAAGGCGGAGTAAACGTATATGGCGATACAGTAACCTTTACAACAGCAGTATTTAATGCTCCTACAGTTACAACTGACCCAGTAACTAATATTACTTCAACTACAGCAACTTTCAATGGAACAACTGCACAAGGAACAGAGTCTATAGTAGCAAGAGGTTTTGAATACAAAACAAATGCTCAGACATGGACTTCTGCACTTGACGTTACAGCAACAGGTTCAACCACAATTACAGCAAATGTAACCGGTTTGGTAACTGGAACAAACTACGATGTTAGAGCTTATGCAGAAACAGCATCAGGAAAGACCTATGGATCAGAAATCTCATTCATAGCAGGAAGTCCAGTTGTTTTAGGCGAAGTATCGACATTAAGTACAACTAATATAGATACAACATCAGCAACCCTAAACGGTTCAGTAGTAAATGTAGGCGGAGCAACCATTGGCATAGAAGTAGGATTTGTATACTCTACAATAACCAATCCAGTAATAGACGGAGCAAATGTAATTAAAGTACCAGTAACATACACTACAGGTATGACTAACTACAATTCAAATATCACAGGATTGACACCACTAACACCATACTATGTAAAATCGTATATTACCAACGCAGCAGGAACAGCTTATGGACAAGAAATGACCTTTACAACGCTATCAGGATTAAATGATATAGATGTCAATTCAATGAGTGTTCAGTTGTATCCAAATCCAGCAACAACAGAGGCAACCTTAGTAATAAAGGGAATCACTGGAAAAGCTAAGATAATGATTAGTGATGTACAAGGACGCACAATCAACACCCTTGAAACAGTAGGAGTAAATGGAGAAGCTTCGCAAAAGCTTAACCTAAGCAACTTCGCAAAGGGCATATACTATATCCGTATACAAAATGCGAAAATAGTAAACACACAAAAATTAATTGTAGAATAATCCTTACAATAAATTTAAAAGGAGTAGGTTTCTACTCTAGAGTGGTCGGAAGAAATTCCGACCACTTTTTTTATTTCATAAATCCACTTTTTTTTCGTATATTTGCATTACATATTTCCCTTAAGTCGAACACATAGGTTCGCCCCTACAAGCAATCACAAAAAATTTAGATGCACATCTTAATAAATTATGGTAGGTACCCTAGCACCCGTAGGGTAGCTACCATAACACACCTAGGGTAGCTACCCTAGCAAGAATAAATCCTTATAAAAAA
>Ga0316605_10000429_pt1 | contig 29777 bp, 32 predicted proteins | sample OWC_soil_day20_n_FD_207666 | JGI IMG/M metagenome (GOLD analysis project Ga0316605, IMG submission 207666) | Wetland soil microbial communities from Old Woman Creek delta, Ohio, United States - OWC_soil_day20_noCT | ecosystem: Environmental > Terrestrial > Soil > Wetlands | place: USA: Ohio...
GTAGTGATTGAGGGCCGCCAACTGGTGACCCTGTTCCTCGGGCAGGTGCTGCATGAACCGCCGGACCTGGACTTCTTCCGCGCCCAGGCAGCCCGGTTCGGTTTCGACGAGACGACCTACCTGGAGTCGATCAAGGCCATCCCCGTCATCGACAAGGCGCATCTGGAAGACCTGATGCAAGTCATGGTCGAAATGGCGCAAATGCTGGCTGCAAGCGGCCTGGCCAGGCTTCGCCAGGCAACGCTGGAGCACGACATCAGTACGCAGGTCGAACGGAACATCCAACTTGAGGACATTCTGGATTTCTCCCCCGTCGCAATCGGCTGGTCGGAGGATGAAGCCGGCGTCGAATACGTCAATCGCCAGTTCACCCAGTTGTTCGGCTACACCCTCGACGATCTGCCCGATCTGGATACCTGGTATCGGCTGGCCTACCCCGATGAGCATTACCGGGACAATGTCGTTGCACCCTGGGGAGAGGCGGTGGCGCTTGCCCATAAGAGTGGCACACCGTCACCGGAACTCGAAGCCAGCATCACATGCAAGGATGGCGACGTGCGCCGCGTGGTTGTCCGCGCCGCGTGGATAGGTCGGCGACGCCTGGTCAGTTTCACCGATATCACCGAGCGCTGGGTGAGCGAGCAGCGCATGCAGGCGCACGACGCGATGCTGGAAATGGTGGCGCGCGGCGTCGAGTTGGCGAAGATTCTCGATGCCATCGTGCGGCAAATTGAGTCCGAGGACAGAACATCGCTTTGCAGTGTCCTGTTGCTGGACGAGGAAGGCAAACGCCTGCTGACCGGCGCGGCGCCCAGTTTGCCCGCCTTCTACAATCAGGCTGTAAATGGCCTCGAAATCGGCGTCGGCGTCGGCTCCTGCGGCACCGCCGCCGCGCTTGGTCAGCGCGTGATCGTCGAGAACGTTGCGACCCACGACTACTGGCGCCCCTATGCTCAGCTCGCACTGGACGCGGGGCTGCAAGCCTGCTGGTCGGAACCCATCCTCTCCTCGCGCGGCAAAGTGCTGGGGACGTTTGCCATCTACCACGCCGAGCCGAAGAGCCCGCAACTGGAAGATCTCGAACGCATCGGCTTTGCCGCCAATCTGGCCGCGATTGCCATCGAAAACCGTTACGCCCACGAAGAACTGGAACGCCGCGCTTATTCCGACTACCTGACCGGCCTCGCCAATCGTCGCCATTTCCTCGAACAGGCGGAGAGCGAACTCACCCGTACTCTGCGCTACGGAAGGGAATTGTCCTTCGTCATGTTCGATCTCGATCACTTCAAGCGGGTCAACGATACCTATGGCCATAAGGTCGGCGACCTGGTGCTGAAAAAGCTGGCGGATGTTTGTCGTGCTTCGTTACGCAACATCGACATCATAGGGCGCATCGGCGGTGAGGAATTCGCCGTGCTGCTGCCCGAAACCGGAGGCGATCAGGCCTTGGAAGCTGCCGAGCGCCTGCGTACCGCGATTGCCGCCGCACAAGTCACGCTGGGCGGCGGACTGCCGTTGCATTTCACCGCGTCGTTCGGCGTGGCGACACTCAGCGAAAAAGACGCCAATGTCGACATGCTGATGAACCAGGCTGACCAGGCGCTTTACCTGGCGAAGGGCGGGGGGCGCAATCGGACGTGTATGTACCAGAGCAACGGTGAGGGCCAATGACTAGGGTTCAAGTAGGCCTCTTCGGGTGAGATGGGTATCGCCGTCTAGTTGGCAGTAACCCACAGCGCCGCCCCCGCCGCATCGAGGTAGCTGAGGTAGGCGCGCAGGTCGAACTCCAGTTGGAGATACTCGGGTTCCATGTGCTGGCAGAGCTGGTAGAAGGCCTTGTCGTGGTTGCGCTCCGGCGTTGCGCAGATGTGCGTCCTTGATCTCTTGCACATAGGTGTATAGCGCCTTGTCGGTGCGCACCTCATGGGCGACGGGGTATTTCTTCAGCAGCAGCTCGGCAAGGCTACAGGATGTTTAGCCGGCCCGTTGACTGCGGCATGATTAACCGATGAAGCCGGCCTCTGCCGGAACAGAGGCCAGCCAGGACGCTTAATGCTGTTGCTGCGAGCCTGTTTTGGATTGGGCTGCCTCTTGGCAGAGCTGCTCGCATTGCCGGCAGGTCTGGGCGCAGATGGCACAGTGCTGGTGCTGCTGGGCGTGGCGCTCGCACTCGTCGCCACAGATACGGCAGGCCAGCCCGCAGGCTTCGAGCATCGTACGCAGCGCTACTTCATTGCTGCCAGTGCGGCGGGTCGCCATTGAGCCCGCAGCTCGGCAGGTATCGGCGCAGTCCAGGTTCAGCCGGATACACTGGGTCAGTTCTTGAACCATGTCTTCGCCAAGACAGGCGTCGGCGCAGGCGATGCAGGATTGCTCGCAGTCGAAACAGGCTTCGATACAGCGAATGAGAACGTCGTTCGTGTTACCACGAACGTGCGGGTGGGTACTGATCATTTGTTGCGCATGCATACTCGTTTCCTCCAGTTAGAGCCACGCTTGAGGCATTAACTTCCAAGGCGCGCTCGATGTCCCACTCCCTGTCCAGTTCCTTTATTCGCCTCAGAATCTCTTCTCGGCTGCAGCCAGAATAGCGACGTTTATTGGCGTCAGTCTGACTGTCGATTCCAATATTCACGTCCGCCGCCGTGGAGCGACGTACCCTGTCCGCACTATCGGCATTGGGGGTTTCAGCCTGGTACAGCACAGTTCTATCTCCAGGATCAAACTCAAGCGTGGCGCTTGCAGGTGTCGATGCCTAGAAGACTGTTGAGGGGGCAAAACCCGATCAGGGCTGTCACCAGAGCGATGGCCGCAAGGACGCCGGCCAGCACTCGCCAGACGGTATCGATAGGGGAAAAAACGGCCAGTATCAGAAGGGCAATACCCACTACGATACGTACCACCTTGTCTGCACCGCCGACATTGCAACTCATAGCCATAGCGATCTCCTCGAACATCGAACCCATCCCTTGAGGTTCAGCGGAACGGGTACCGGAACCTGCAATACCTGTTCACGAAAACTGTGACTTGGGCCGTTGGTCTGAAGTTCCGTCCGAAAACACGAAACAACAAAACGCCTGCGCAACGATTCAGCCAGTCTGTTGCATCCACCGGTTGAATCCAAGGCACGAAAGAGCAAAGAGACATCCGACTACCGCACCTATATGGCACCTGACCACAGCGCCGCTCCCGCCGCATCGAGATAGCTGAGATAGGCGCGCAGGTCGAACTCCAGTTGGTGATACTCGGGTTCCATGTGCTGGCAGAGTTGGTAGAAGGCCTTGTCGTGGTTGCGCTCTTTCATGTGCGCCAGCTCGTGCACCACGATCATGCGTAGGAAGGCTTCGGGCATTGCCTTGAACACGGCGGCGATGCGGATTTCGCGCTTGGTCTTGAGCTTGGCGCCCTGGACCCGTGAAATGCTGGTGTGGGTGCCGAGGGCGTTGCGGATCACATGGAGCTTGCTGTCGAAGGCGACCTTGCTGAGCTGGCCGGCGTTGCGCAGGTGGGCGTCCTTGATCTCTTGCACATAGGCGTAGAGCGCCTTGTCGGTGCGTACCTCATGGGCGGTGGGGTATTTCTTCAGCAGCAGATCGGCAAGCTGCTGGGTTTCGATCAGCCCTTGCACTTGCGCCGCGAGGGCCGGCGGGTAACCGGCCAGATAGTTCGGTGAGGGTTTCGGGCGCATCGGGCGGCTCGGCGTAGCGGGGAGCCGGCATTTTAGCGGCGGATCGGTCTCGGTGAGAGGCGATAGACCTTGTGTTCGGCACGTTGCGGCGGGCCGTCGGCGGTGCCGGGCTCAAACACGCTCTCGACGTGGGCCAGTTCGATCTCGAAGTCCGCGGTATAGAGGGAGGTCACCTCGTCGGCGGTGGCCTGGCTCTGGGCTTCGGTTTCGCCCTCTTCGGCATCTTCGACGGTGAGCAGAAACAGCTTGCAGGCGCTGGGCAGAATTTCCTTCAGGTGCGCCACGTAGGGGCGGCGGATGTCTTCCGACAGGGCGGTGAGGGCGGCCCGGTCGTAGACGGCGTCAATCGGCCCGAGATCGGCGGCGCTGACGGCGAAGAAGTCGCCGCAAAGAATGCGGATGTTGCCCTGCTGCCAGAGGGTGAATGCCCCAAACGAGTGTCGCGCCGGCTGCAAGTCGTTCTCGCGGAAGAAGGCTTCCACGGCGACGGGGCTCAATTCGAGGCCGATGACCTCGTGCCCTTGCGCAGCCAGCCAGAGCATGTCCAGGCTCTTGCCGCACAGGGGCACGAACACGCGGCTGCCGGCGGCGAGCCCGAGGCCGGGCCAGAAACGGGCCAGCAGGGGATTGACTTCGGTCTGATGAAAGTCGGTCTGGCGGTCGCGCCAGCATTGCTGCCAGAGAGCGTTATCGCGGCTGTTGCTGATGTTCATGGAGTGTCCGGTGGGTGGCGAAGGCAAGCCAGACGGGCACTCGCGGCGATGGTGCGTGAATGGGGCGCCAAATCGGGCCGAGGCCGGCGCGCCGGAACAAAGCGTAACACCGACGCCGGCCGCCATCGTCGGGCGGGGAAAATATTCCGGCGCGGGTTGCCGTGTCGGCGGCGCGCGGGAACTTTATAATGCGCCGCTCGCCCTTCTGCGGCACTTCACTTGATTAGGACTCTGCATGTCTTCCACCGCCACTCCGCGCCGCCTGAAGTTTGCCGAGCTGACCATCGGCCAGCGTTTTTTTGACCCTGTCAGCGCCGAATATTTCGTCAAGCAGTCGGACACCGAGGCCGCCATGGTGACGGGCATCGGCGATGGCACCATCCCGGACGAGTTCGAGCCGGATGACGTGGTGCGGGTGGACTAGCCAGCGCATCACGCTCTTTCGTCGGGTGGCCTGGAAGCCGCGTCAAATGGCGCTTCCATGGCAGGTGCCGCGAAGAGTGCCGAAAATAGGCGCGTCCAGGCCGGTGGCCCGGCGGGCTGACTATCCCAGCACTGCCTCGGGCAGGGGAGACAGATCGGAGATTTCCGCGTCGGGCGTCGCCGGCAGGTTCTCCGGCACCTGGCCGAAACGGTTGCACCAGAGTACCTGGAAGCCAAACGCCTTGGCCGAGTAGGCATCCCAGCTGTTGGCGGACAGGAAGCAGATTTCGTCGGGCGCGATGCCGAGGCGCGCCGGCGCCAGGCCATACACCGACGGGTGGGGTTTATAGACGCCGATTTCCTCCACCGAGATCACCGCATCGAACAGTCCCGCGAGGCCGGCGTTTTCCACCGCCGACTCCAGCATGTCCGGGGTGCCGTTGGAGAGAATCGCCAGCTTCATGCCGGCCGCCTTGAGTTGCTGCAGCACCGGCTGCACCTCCAGATAGGGACTCAGGCAGTAGTGGAGGCTCATCAGGCGCTGGCGCAGGATCGGGTCGTCGATCTTCAGCGTCTTCATGGCGAAATCAAGGGCATCGCTGGTCACCTGCCAGTAATCCGCATGGTGACCGGCAAGGCCCCGCAGCCAGCTGTACTGCATCTGCTTGGAGCGCCACAGATCGGAGAGCGCCCGCCATTGCTCGCCGAGGGCATCCTGCGCCCCGCGGGCGATGCTGGAGATATCGAACAAGGTGCCGTAGGCGTCGAACACACATGCCTTGATGCCACTCAGCCGAATGGAACTCATGTGTCGCTATCTCTGTACCGGAATGACGGGGGGTATCAGCGCAGAATGTCTTCCACTGCGTCGAGAACCATGTTGGTACCGATGGCGATCATCAGGATGTCGCCGGCCACCTGCACGTAGCGATGGCGCGGCGGGGGCGGCGGCAGGCGTCGCAACAGGTCCGACGGCAGGTCGTAGTAGCGCAGGTCGGCAGGCAGGGCGTGACCCTTGGCCCATTTCTTCGCCTGTCCCGGCGGCATGCAGCCGTTATGTTTCTTCGCCAGGCCGGGCGGGCACTTGCCGGCCTTGGCCCGCTTGCCGTAATAGCCGCTGATGACGCGGCGGTCGTCGTCGTTGAAATAGGCGCCATCCCGCATCTCGCGGTGGCCTCCGTGGCGTTCCTCGGCTTGCTCGCCCTTCTCCTTCTTTTCGTGCTTGCCGCTGCCGGCCCAGGAAGGCTTGTCCGCCAGGGCGGCGCTACTGGCCAGAATGCTGGTGGCGATAAGGAAGGTGGGTACGGAATTCTTCTTCATGAGTTTCCTCTTTCTGGCGGGCAGGAAATCAGCGCCCTTGGATTCGAGCGCTTGCCGAGGGTCTGGAACGGGGGATAAACGGGGGATATGTTAAACCGGGGCGGCTGGAGCTGCATTCGGCGCAGCGGATAATTTTTCGCGCTGGGTCGTTTCAAAGTCACTATACCCCTGCCTGACCAGCGCGAGGGTCTTGTCGATGTTGCTGGCGATGTCGCCATCCAGTACGCCCATGCCGGTGAGGATGTCTTGCGCCTCCTTGGCGCCCTGCTCGAAACCGCTGCGGATGGTGGCCATGAAGTTGGTGAGGACGTCACCCCAATTTTCGTCGGTATGTTGTTGCCTGAAGGCGTCGAAGAAGCCGGTGGACAAGGAAACTATCCGTTCCGCCGTGCCGGCCGGGGTATTGTCCTGATTCGCTGCGGCCTCGATGGCATTGTCGCCAAACTGCGGCTTCAACGCCTCGTTGATGCCGGCGATGGCCGATTTCAGCAGCAATGCGAGAGGCTCGTTCTTCGACTGAATCGATACCTCCAGCGACGCCTGGAGAATCTCGGCGTTGTGTTTGACCTGTGCCGCCGACAAGGGCGATTCCGATGCCGGGTCCGACGCTATGGCCTTGGTGCGAGTGTTGGACCCCACCCCGCTGTAGGCTTTGGCATCGGGCGGGTTGGTGGGGTTGATTGCGCTGGATTCGGTTTCTTTAGACATGGCAAGGCGCTCCTGCGGGACATTCCTGATTTGACTGCCTCCCGCCAGCCCTTGTCTGTGCGCTGATGAACACACTACTTGAGGTTACGTTCGCGAACGATAGGCGGCACGTATTTGACGGAGAACCTCCAGCCATCGGCGGTCCAGCGGAGGACCAGGGTCTTGGAGCTGGCCCCTTCCTCGAACAGTGGTTCGGTGCCGATCAGTTCGATCGCGCCTATCCCCTTGATGATGCAGGCGCCGGGGATGGTGGTGAATACCGACTCGGCGGCAACGAGAACGAACTGCCCTTCCTTGGATTCCGAGCAGGAGAGCCCGCGCGGGATCGACGCGGGATCGCGCCGCCAGCCGTCGCGCAGGCCATCGAGGGTCGTGTGCAGATCGTCCGTAATCTTCAGGGCCAGCACCACTTCGCGGGATTTCACATGGCTCATTCCGGGCTTCCTTTCAGGGACCTACTTTCTCCGGTAGCAGGCGGAGCTTACCGACCCCGGCTGGCAGGACGATTTTTCGCTATCGAGACGATAGCCGCGCTCCAGCATGCAGGCTTCGATGGCGCGGCCGCGTTCGGCATTCGCTTCGGCCGATTTTCCGGCATTGCCTTTTTGCACTTCCAGCTGACACTCCCACATGGCGGCGTCCAGGTTGCCGCTGCATCCGGCCAGGGCGAGGATGAACGGTGCGATGCAGGTGGCTCGATGCAGGGACAACTCCAACATAACCAACTCCTCGTCAGGACACGGGGGTCACTCAAGAAGCAGCAGGGTGTGCACACATACTACGACGATGATCCGGGTGTGTGTCGATCAGCGTTCAACCCAGTGCGCGCTCGATCCAATGGGCCGGCACTTTGCTGCGGGGCACCCGGATCGGGAACCAGTTGCGCACGTCCTGGTCGAGACCGATGCCGTGCATGTAGTTGTAGAGGGCTTTGTTAAGGCCCTCGCCGAGGGCATCGTGGTCGGTGCCGGTGGGGTCGGTGAAGCGCACGTCGTTCCTGGCGAAGCTGGCGGGCGGCTGGGGTTGCAGCGTGACACCGTAGTCCTGGGGGCGCTGGCCGACGGGGGAATGGACGGTGCAGGCAAAGCGGTGGAAGTAGCCGGACTGGATGCAGCCGGCGGCGAACATCTGGCGCACGTAGTCGAGTGCATCCACGGTGTCCTGCACGGTCTGGGTAGGGAAGCCGTACATCAGGTAGGCGTGGACCAGAATACCGGCCTCGCTGAATGCGTGGGTGACGCGGGCCGCCTGCTCGACGGTAACGCCCTTCTGCATCAGCTTGAGCAGCCGGTCGGAGGCGACTTCGAGGCCGCCGGAGACGGCGATGCAGCCGCTGTCGGCGAGCTTCTGGCACACCTCGGGGGTGAAGGATTTCTCGAAACGGATGTTGCCCCACCAGGAGATGGCGCGGTTGCGTTTGTGCAGTTCGTCGGCGAGGGCGGCGAGGGCCTTGGGCGGCGCGGCTTCATCGACGAAGTGGAAGCCGCTCTGGCCGGTCTCGGCGATCACGGTCTCGATGCGGTCCACTAAGGTGACGGCATCGGCGGCATCGTAGCGGGCGATGTAGTCGAGGCCGGTATCGCAGAAGCTGCACTTCTTCCAGTAGCAGCCGTGGGCCACGGTGAGCTTGTTCCAGCGTCCGTCGGACCACAGGCGGTGCATGGGATTGAGCATGTCCAGCAGCGAGAGGTAACGGTCCAGGGGCAGGCCGTCCCAGGTGGGGGTGCCGACGTCAGCGAAGGGGATGTCCGGCTCGTTGCCGGCGATGTAGCGTACCGCGCCGTCCTCGCGCAGGAAGCTGCGCACCAAGCCATCTTGCGGACGCCCGCCGGCCAGGTGGTCGAGGAGGGCCAGCAGGGGACGCTCGCCGTCGTCGAGGGTGACGTAGTCGACATAGTCGAACACGCGGGGTTCGCTGAGTTCACGCAACTCAGTGTTCACATAGCCTCCGCCGAGGACGATGCGGGTGGCTGGCGCCTGCTGTTTGATGGCCTGAGCGATGCGGAAGGCGCCATACACCGCGCCGGGGAAGGGCACGGAGAGCAGCACCAGATCGGGTGTGTGGCGGGCCAGAGCTTCCAACGTCAAGTTACGCAGTGTTTGGTCCACGAGATTCAGCGGCGCCGCCAGAGCCTCGGCCAAGGGCTCGAAGCTGGCCTGACTGAGGGCGAGGGACTCGGCATAGCGCACGAACTCGAAGCGCGGGTCGATGGCCTCGCGCAGCACGTCGGCGATATCGTCGAGGTAGAGGGTGGCCAGATGGCGCGCCCGGTCGAGCACACCAAGGGCGCCGAAGGCCCAGGCCAGCGGGTCGCCGCCCTCCGGGTCATCCGGGTCAACGTACACGTCGAGGGACTCGAAGCGCGGCCCCTCGGGCAGGAAGTTGCGTCCGGCGATGCGGTGGCCGATGCTCGGGTCGCGGCCCTGAAGAAATGCAATGGCGGGGCCGATGGCGGCAGCGTGGCGCTGGAAGTTGTGCAGAAAGGTCTTGGCCTTGGGCGCGCGCTCCTTTGGCGGCGTGGCTTCGATGGCGTCGCGTATCCGCTGCAATCCATCGCTGCTGAACAGACGCAGCACCAGAGCCAGGGCCAGGTCTTCCTGTACCGCGTTGAAGCCCCGCGAGCGCAGAAAGCCCGTCAGGTAAGCCGTTGATGGGTAGGGCACATTGAGCTGCGTCATCGGCGGGATGACGGAGAGGATGCGCATGGTTCTATACCCAGTCTTTGGGCGGCAGGAAATCGGTGGTGAGACGGGCTTCCGGCGTGCCCGGCTCGGGCTGCCAGTCGTAGCGCCACTTCACGACAGGCGGCATAGACATCAGGATCGACTCGGTGCGTCCGCCCGATTGCAGGCCGAACAGGGTGCCGCGATCCCACACCAGATTGAATTCCACGTAGCGGCCCCGGCGCACGGCCTGGAAGTCGCGCTCCCGTTCGCCGTAAGGCGCATCACGGCGGCGTTCGCAGAGGGGCAGGTAGGCAGCAGTGAAGCTGTTGCCGACGCTTTGCATCAGGGCGAAGCAGTTGTCGAAATTGCCCGGCGCGGCGCCGAGCCAACTGGCGGCGTTGAGGTCATCGAAGAAGATGCCGCCGATGCCGCGCGGTTCCTGGCGGTGCTTGAGGTAAAAGTATTCGTCGCACCAGGCCTTGTAGCGCGGATGCAGGGCGGGGCCGAAGGGGGCTAGGGCATCGCGGCAGGTGGCATGGAAGTGCGCACAATCCTCTTCAAAGCCGTAGTAGGGCGTCAGGTCCATGCCGCCGCCGAACCACCACACAGGCTCCTCGCCTTCCTTCTCGGCGACAAAGCAGCGCACGTTCATGTGCGAGGTGGGGCAGAGGGGGTTGCGCGGATGCAGCACCAGAGAAACACCCATCGCCTCCCAGCGCCGGCCCGCCAATTCCGGGCGGTGGGCGGTGGCCGAGGCGGGCATGGCGTCGCCGGTGACGTGGGAGAAGTTAACGCCACCGCGCTCGAAGAAGTTGCCCTCTTCGATCAGGATCGACGTGCCGCGACCCCAGTTATCGCGCCGGAAAGGCTGACCGTCGAAGTCTTCGAGGGCGCCGACGATGCGTTGTTGCAGGTCGGTCAGATAGCTGCGGATCGGGGTCGTGTCCATGTCAGTCCGGTTTGTGGGCGAAACGACAGCAATTGCGGCCGCAGCGCTTGGCGTCGTACATGGCGGCATCGGCTTGGGCAATGAGGGCGTCGATGTCGTCAGCGTCGTCAGGGAAGAGGGCGACGCCGATGCTGGCGCCAATGATGACTTCGGTGCCGTGAATGTGATACGGGGCTGAAATCAGTTCGATCAGCTTTTGAGCCACGTTAGCCGTGCTTTCGCGGTCGCCGATGTCCGTGAGCACCAGGACGAATTCGTCGCCGCCAAAGCGCGCAATGGTGTCGGATTGCCGCACCCCTCTGCCAAGACGATCCGCGACCTGGCGCAGCAACTGGTCACCCGCCTCGTGGCCGTAGAGATCGTTGATCGGCTTGAAATGATCGAGGTCGATGAACATGAGCGCCAGGGCGCTCTTCTGGCGTCGCGCCAGGGCGCTGCTCTGCTGTATGCGCGAGAGGAAGGAGAGGCGGTTGGGCAGGCCGGTGAGGGCGTCGTGATGGGCCAGATGGGCCATGCGCGCGTCGCTTTCGCGCAGCTTCTCCAGCAGGTAGTTGAAGCCTTCCACCATTTCACCAACTTCATCATTCCGCTTCACCGGCAGCGGTTCGAGTCGTGCCTGACCATCGGCCATGCGGCGCATCTGGCGCGCGGCTTGTTCCAGCGGGCGGAAGGTGTGGGTGAGATAAAACACCAGCACCAGGATGATGAAGGCCGTGAGCCACAGGCTGTTGCGCAGGATCAGATTTTTCATTTGCTCCACCGGCTCGAAGGCTTCGGCGGTGGGCAGGCGGGCGACGACGAACCAGTCGGCGGCGGGGACGCTGGCGAAGGCGACCATTTCCTCGATACCGAAGGCGTTAACCGTGATGCCGGTGCCGCGCCAACCGGTCATGGCTTCGTCATGGAGTCGGTTCAGTCCGGGGGCCGGGGTCGGCCGCAGACGCATCTTTTCCATCGACGCTGCGACGAAAATCTTGTCCCGGGGTGATATCAGGAGGTAGCCGCCGGTCTCGCCGATGGAGTTGCTCTGGATCAGGTCAAGAAAGCCGGGCGTGTCGAGAGCGGTGGCGCCGTGCAGCACGGCGAGGACATGACCCTGGGCATCCAGCACCGGCGCTGCCATGACGATGATGCCCTGATGGGAGACGCGGCCTAGGGTCGGCTTGCCAATGGCAAAGCTGGCTTGGTCGCGGGCGGTGCGGAACCAGTCAATATCCTTGAAGTCCAGTTCGTGGCGCGCGGCTTGGTGAGGCGCATCGGCGAGGACGCCTAGCCCACTGAAGGGCACCACTGCAATGCCGTTGGAGAATAACGGCGCCGTGGCATGGCGCTGGGCAAGCCAGGCTTCGAGCTTCTCCGGTTGCTTGAGCAGGGGCGGGGGAAGTTCCCTGGCCATATTTTCCAGCAGCCGGCGCCGGGCGAGGAGCTTGCCGTCGATATCGGCGGCGACATAGGTTGCCAAGGACCGTTGCTGGGCTGCGAGTACGTCCGCCATGCCGTCCCGCAGCGTACCCGAGAGCATGACAAGGCGCCCGATAAGCCCGGCCAGGACCATGAAAACGCCAAAGGCAATCAGGCGGACAACCAGGCTGTTGGTGAGACGACGTGCATCCATGAGCTGCCCCGGAGCGGTTCGGCGCTAACGCGGTAGAGGCGGCGGCGTAGCGGCCAACTAGCGCCGAATGGCGCGGTGGCCGATGTCGCGGCGATATTGCATGCCGTCGAAGCGGATCGTTTCGGCCAGCTCGTAAGCCCGCTTCTGGGCCAGGCGCACCGTGTCACCGAGGGCGGTGACGCAGAGTACGCGGCCGCCGGAGGTCACCACTTGGCCGCCTGCGTCGGCGGTGCCGGCGTGGAACACATGGGCGTCTTCGGTTTCCTGGGCGGCGATGCGGTCGGGCAAGCCGCTAATGACATCGCCCTTGCGCGGGTTGTCGGGATAGCCGGCGGCGGCGAGCACCACGCCGAGGGCGACGCGACGGTCCCACTCGGCTTCCACCTGGTCCAGGCGGCCGTCAATGGCGGCATCCAGCAGAGAAACGAAGTTGCTCTTGAGGCGCATCATGATCGGCTGGGTTTCCGGGTCGCCCATGCGGCAGTTGAATTCCAGGGTCTTGACGCTGCCATCCTTGCCGATCATGAGGCCGGCATAGAGGAAGCCGGTGTAGGGAATGCCGTCCTTCTCCATGCCATGAAGGGTAGGCATGATGATCTCGCGCATTGCCTTGGCGTGGATGTCCGGCGTTACCACCGGGGCCGGCGAGTAAGCGCCCATGCCACCGGTGTTGGGGCCGGTGTCGCCGTCGCCGATGCGCTTGTGGTCTTGGCTGGTGGCCAGGGCCAGGGCATGCTTGCCATCGGCCATGACGATGAAGCTGGCTTCCTCGCCGTCGAGGAATTCCTCGATCACGACACGGGCACCGGCATCACCCATCTTGTTGTCGAGCAGCATCATGTCGATGGCGGCGTGGGCCTCTTCCAGCGACATGGCGACGACGACGCCCTTGCCAGCGGCGAGGCCGTCGGCCTTGATGACGATCGGCGCGCCTTCGCGATCCACATAGGCGTGGGCGGCGGCGGCGTCGGAGAAGGTGTCGAACTTGGCGGTCGGGATACCGTGCCGGGCCATGAAACGCTTGGAGAAGTCCTTCGAGCTTTCGAGCTGGGCCGCAGCCTGGGTGGGGCCGAATATGCGCAGACCACGGGCGCGGAACACATCCACCACGCCAGCCGCCAAGGGAGCCTCAGGGCCGACCAGGGTCAGGTAAATCTTCTCCTTCTCGACATAATCGGCAAGGGCGTTGATGTCGGTGATGGGCAGATTTTCCAGCTCATGTTCACGGGCCGTGCCGGCATTGCCGGGAGCGACAAGCACCATTTGCAGGCCGGGCGCCTGGGCCAGACGCCAGGCGAGGGCGTGTTCGCGACCGCCGGAACCGATGACGAGAATCTTCATGAGCGGGAATCCTGCTTAGTGACGGAAATGACGGAAGCCGGTGAACACCATGGCGATGTTCTGCTCGTCGGCGGCAGCGATGACTTCGGCGTCGCGCACCGAGCCACCGGGCTGGATTACTGCCGTGGCGCCGGCCTTGGCCAGCACGTCGAGGCCATCGCGGAAGGGGAAGAAGGCATCGGAGGCGACCACGGAACCGACCACGGTGAGGCCGTTGTTCTCGGCCTTGATGGCGGCGATGCGGGCGGAATCGACGCGGCTCATCTGGCCGGCGCCGACGCCGACGGTCATGTTGTCCTTGCAGTAGATGATGGCGTTGGACTTGACGTACTTGGCGACGCGCCAGGCGAACAGCAGGTCGGCCATTTCTTGCGGCGTCGGTGCGCGCTGGGTCACCACCTTGGTGTCGGCTTCGACGATGCGGGCCTGGTCGGAGGTTTGCACAAGCAGGCCTCCGCCGACGCGCTTGTAGTCGAACACGCCTTCGGCACGGCCGAGGGGGCAGGTGAGAACGCGCAGGTTCTGCTTGGCGGCGAACACGGCGCGGGCCTCGGCGGTGATTTCCGGCGCGATGATGACTTCGGCGAACTGGCCGGCGACGGCTTCGGCGGTGGCCTTGTCGATGGCGACGTTGAAGGCGATGATGCCGCCGAAGGCCGAGGTGGGATCGGTCTTGAAGGCCTTGCGATAGGCCTCTTCAGCATTGGCGCCGATGGCGACGCCGCAGGGGTTGGCGTGCTTGACGATGACGCAGGCGACGTTGCTATCGAAGGCCTTGACGCACTCCCAGGCGGCATCGGAGTCGGCGATGTTGTTGTAGGAGAGTTCCTTACCCTGGAGTTGCACGTAGTTGGCGATGGCGCCGGGAACCGCGGTTGGTTCCTTGTAGAAGGCGGCGGACTGGTGGGGATTCTCGCCGTAGCGCATGGTGTCCACCTTGTCGAAGGCCAGTTGCAGGCGGTTCGGGAAGGTGGTGGGCTTGTTCTCGTCGTCGAGGCTGGTGAGCCAGTTGGCGATGGCGGAATCGTAGCGGGCGGTGTGGGTGAAGGCTTTCTTCGCCAGACCGAAGCGGGTCTTGTAGCTGAGGGCGCCGCCGTTGTTCTTCAACTCGGCGACGATGGGGGCGTAGTCCTCGGGATCAGTGATGATGCCGACGCCGCCAGCTTCATTGCCGTGATTCTTGGCCGCTGCGCGGACCATGGTGGGGCCGCCGATGTCGATGTTCTCGATGGCGTCTTCCAGAGCGCAGTCTTTCTTCGCCACCGTGGCGGCGAAGGGGTAGAGGTTCACCACCACCAGGTCGATGCATGGGATGTCGTGCTTCTTCATCGTCGCCGCGTGTTCGGCATTGCCGCGAATGCCGAGGATGCCGCCGTGGACCTTAGGGTGCAGGGTCTTGACGCGGCCGTCGAGCATCTCGGGGAAGCCGGTGTAGTCGGATACATCGGTGACCGGCAGACCGCTGTCGCGCAGCAGCTTGGCGGTGCCGCCGGTGGACAGGATGTTGATGCCGAGGGCGGCGAGTTCACGGGCGAAATCCACAACGCCGTGCTTGTCGGAAACGCTGATGAGGGCTTGAGTGACTTTGGTCGTCATGGTGTCGTTCTCAGAGAAGGTCGTGGTCGGTAAGTTTGCGGCGCAGGGTGTTGCGATTGATGCCGAGCATGTCGGCGGCCACGGTCTGGTTGCCCGCGGCTTGTTTCATGACGACTTCGAGCATGGGTTTTTCCACACAGCGGATCACCATGTCGTAGATGGCATGCGGCGCTTCGCCGTCGAGATCGCGGAAGTAGCGATTCAGGGTGCGGCGCACACTGTCGTTGAGTTCATTGCTCATGCAGCTTCTTTCTCATAAAGCAGGTGATCGTTGGCGGCGGCGTGGGCGAGGAAGAACTCGTCAGTCGCGGCCATCTGTTGTGCCACGGTGGGCAGTTGGTTCATGGCGTGGCGGAAGTGGGCGGCGCCTACCAGGCCCTTGGTGTACCAGGCGATGTGCTTGCGCGCGATCTTGACGCCGGTATCTTCGCCGTAGAAGGCGTAGAGGTCGGCCAGATGGTCGCGCAGGATGGCATGGATATCCGCCACCTTGGGATGGGGCAGGTGTTCGCCGGTCTTGAGGTAATGTTCAATTTCGCGGAACAGCCAGGGCCGGCCCTGGGCGGCGCGACCGATCATGAGGCCGTCAGCCTTCGTGTAGTCGGCGACGAATTTGGCTTTCTCGGGGGAGTTGATGTCGCCGTTGGCGATCACCGGAATCTTCACCAGCGTCTTCACCTGGGCAATGGTGTCGTACTCGGCCTCGCCCCGGTATTGGTCGGAACGGGTACGGCCGTGAATGGCGATGGCGCGGATGCCGCAGTCTTCAGCGATGCGGGCGATGGCGGGAGCATTTTTGTGCTGGTGGTCCCAGCCGGTGCGGAACTTGAGGGTCACCGGCGTGCCGGGCACGGCGCTCACCACGGCGGTGAGGATGCGCGCCACCAGGGCTTCATCCTGCATCAGGGCCGAGCCGGCCATGACGTTACAGACTTTCTTCGCCGGACAGCCCATGTTGATGTCGATGATCTGGGCACCCTCGTCCACGTTGTAGCGGGCGGCCTGCCCCATCATCACTGGATCGGCGCCGGCGATCTGCACCGAGATCGGTTCCACTTCGCCTTCATGGTTGGCGCGCCGCCGCGTCTTGGCACTGCCGTAAAGGAGGGAATTGGAGGTGACCATCTCCGATACCGCGAGTCCTGCGCCGAGCTTTTTGCACAACTGTCGGAATGGCCGATCGGTGATCCCGGCCATGGGCGCGACGAACAGATTGTTGCGAAGCGAAAAGCCGAGGAAGTCCATGGGACGAGCGGGGAAATTGGGGGAGAGGGCGGGCCGGGAAGGAAGGCGCGGATTCTACTCCATCTGATCTAGGGTTGCTCAAAAAATGAGCAACAGTCAGTAGTGTGGGTATTACCAGCCACGAGCCCCAAACATCATGCGCCGGGCGACGAAGGAGCGAGCCGGGGGCAACAGGTCAAGGGCCAACAGACCTGCGCCGCGCAGGTGGCCGAGGACCGGGTTGTCGTTGGAGAACACACGCACCAGGGTGTCGGTGAAGGCCATGGCGCCGTTGCGGTCAAGGCGGCGCTGTTTTGCGTAATGCTGTAATACCTCCAGGCTGCCGGGATCAGCGGCATCGGTGACGCATCGGGCAAGTTCGAAAATGTCGCGCAGGGCCAGGTTGAAGCCCTGGCCGGCCACCGGGTGCAGGGTCTGGGCAGCATTGCCGATCCACACTTGGCGTTCGGCGATGGTGGTGGGACGGTAGCGCAGGCCAAGGGGATAGACGACTCGGGGGCCGACGCTGGTGAAGCAGATACGCTTGCCGAAGCGTTGTTGGAGTAGCGTGAGAAACCGGGTGTCATCAAGGGCGGCGATGGACTCAGCCTCGTTGGCGGCACAGGTGACGACCACGGCGTAATCCTTGCCGAACGGCAGTACGGCCACCGGACCTTGGGGCGTGAATCGTTCCCAGGCCGTGCCGCCGTGGGGCGTGGAGGCGCTGGCGGTGAAAATAACCGCATGCTGGTTGTAGTCGCGCTGGCGAGCGGCATCGGCATCGACACTGCCTTCGGCCCAGACCGTGAGGCCGACATCTGCCAGAGGGGCGGCGATGGGCATATTTTCGCTGACGGCGATTTTCTGTTCGCGCAACTTGCTATCGAGAGCGGCGATCAGGTCGCGGGCGGCAAGTACATAACCGAGGGCGGGCACCTTCTCTTCGGTGGCGGTAATCTTCGCGCGACCAAGGTGGGATTGCTGAGAGATATGAATCGTCGTGATGGGAGTCGACGGAATCGCCTGCCAGACACCGAGCCACTCAAGTATCTGCCGCGCACCGTGGGAAAGGGCGAGAATGCGCTGATCCCGAAGGCCAGCGTCGCGGGTGCGGGCGTCGTAGATATGGGAGGTAACGCCTTGACGGTGCAAGGCCAACGCGAGAGCCATCCCAGCCGGCCCTCCTCCCACAATGGCAATCGGCGCTGCCATTGCTTCGCTCACTTCCGTGCTTCCTTCATCAGCGCTTCAATGTCGGCAACGGTCTTTGGCGCCCCGATGGTGATGATGTCGCAGCCTTCAGTAGTCACGACCGCATCATCCTCAATGCGCACACCGATGTTCCAGAAGTCTTCGGGCACGTCGTCGGCGGGGCGGATGTAGCAGCCGGGTTCCACGGTTAACACCATGCCCGGTTCGAGTTTCTTCCAGTGTTCGCCGTCCTTGTATTCGCCGGCGTCATGCACGTCGCGGCCGAGCCAGTGGCTGGTGCGGTGCATGTAGAAGCGCTTGTAGCTCTCTTCTTCGATGACGGCGTCCACTGAGCCGTGCAGCAGCTTCATGTCCACCAGGCCCTGGGCGAGGATGCGCACGGCGGCTTCGTGGGGCTCCATGAAGTGTGCGCCGGGCTTAATGGCGGCGATGGCGGCGTTCTGGGCATCGAGCACCAGGTTGTATACATCAGCCTGGGGGCTGGAGAATCTGCCACTGACCGGGAAGGTGCGTGTGATGTCAGCGGCGTAGCCTTCGATTTCGCAACCGGCATCGATCAGCAGCAACTCGCCATCGCGCAACGGCTGGTCGTTGGCGATGTAATGCAGGATGCAGGCATTGGCGCCGCTGGCGACGATGGAGGTATAGGCCGGGGCTTCGCTGCCGGCACGGCGGAATTCGTGCAGCAGTTCGGCTTCGATTTCGTATTCGTGGCGCCCTGGCTGGCTGGCGCTCATGGCGCGGCGATGGGCGGCGGCGGAGATGTCGGCAGCACGGCGCATCAGGGCGAGTTCGTTGGCGTCTTTTACCAGACGCTGGTTGTCGAGTTCCTGCCGTACATCGCGGATGGCAGCGGGCGGTCGTTTCCCGGCGCGCGCCATGCCGCGCACGGCATTGAGGGCGGCGATGACGCGCTTGTCCCAGGCCTCATCGGCGCCGAGGGTGTACCAGAGGGTGGGCTGGTTGGCGAGGAGTTCCGGCAGCTTGGCGTCGAACTCGGCGATGGGGAGCGCTTGGTCGAAGCCAAAGACTTCGGCAGCCGCGCCGGGGCCGTGGCGAAAGCCATCCCAGATTTCCCGTTCTTCGTTCTTCTCGCGGCAGAACAGAATGCTCGTCGGGGCGTCGCCACCGATCAGTACCAAGACCGCTTCGGGTTCGGGGAAACCGGTCAGGTAATGGAAGTAGCTGTCAGGCCGGAAGGGAAAGGTGGTGTCGCGGTTGCGCACCTTCTCATCAGCTGTGGGAATGATGGCGATGCCTGCTCCCATGCGTTGCAGGAGTTGCTGGCGGCGCTGCTTGAAGGGCGTGGTGTCCATGGCTTGATTATAGAGAGCGAATCTCGGCATCGAGTTCCGCTAAGCGCGTTGGGGTGCCCACATCTGTCCAGCGGCCGGCGTGGTGTTCGCCGGAGACCTTGTTGGCCGTCATAGCGTCACGCAGCAGCGGCGCGAGCTTGGCGGGCCGGCCGCGTTCGATACCGGCAAAGAGTTCAGGCCGATAAATGCCGATGCCGGCAAAGGTGAATTGCGGCGCACCGTTGGAATGGACCCGGCCATCAGCGAGGGCGAAGTCGCCTTGGGTGTTGTGCTCCGGGTTGTCCACTAAAACAAGATGGGCAAGATCGTTTGCGCCAAGCTGGCTTGCGTCAGGATTCCAGTCGCAAAAGATGTCGCCGTTGATGACGAGGAAAGGATCGTCGCCGAGCAACGGCAGGGCATTGGCAATGCCGCCGGCGGTTTCCAGTGCGCCCTGGGATTCGGGCGAATATTGGATACTTAGTCCCCAGGCGGCGCCATCGCCGAGCAGGGCTTCGATCTGGTCACCCAGGTGGGCGTGGTTGATGACGACATCGCGAAAGCCGCAGCGGGCCAGGCGTTCCAGGTGCCAGACGATCAGCGGCTTACCGGCCACGGGCAACAACGGTTTCGGACAGGTATCGGTGAGGGGGCGCATGCGTTCGCCGCGACCGGCGGCGAGGATCATGGCTTTCAAAACGTGTACCCGAACTGCGCCTGCCGGTTCTCCAGCTTGTCGAGCAGGCGCAGCAGCGGCTTGAGTTCGCCGTAGCGTTCGCAGGCGGCGCGCAGATACTTGGCCACCAGGGGCATGTCCTTGAGATAGCCGTCCTTGCCGTCACGATGGAAGAGGCGGGCGAAGATGCCGAGCACCTTGATGTGGCGCTGGGCGCCCATGTATTCGTAGTCGCGGTGAAACTCGGCGAAGTCGGCGCGCACCGGCAAGCCGGCCTTGCGTGCCTTCTCCCAGTAGCGGATCAGCCAGTCGAGGGCCTGCTCCTCGTTCCACTCCACATAGGCGTCCTTGAGCAGGGACGCCAGGTCATAGCTGATGGGGCCGTAGACGGCGTCTTGAAAGTCGATGATGCCGGGGTTGCGCTCTCCGGCCATGAGGTTGCGCGAGTGGTAGTCGCGGTGGACAAAGACTTTCGGTTCCGCCAGATTGACGGCGAGGATGCGCTCGAACACGGTGTCGAGTTGTGACTTCTCGGCATCTGAGAGGGTGATGCCGATATGCCTGGCGATGTACCAGTCGGGGAAGAGGTCGAGTTCGCGCTTTAGCAGGGCGCGGTCATACTCGGGCAATACGCCGGCGCGACTGGCGGACTGGATGGCGACCAGGGCATCGAGGGCGGGGCGGTAGAGAGTGTCCGCCGGGGTGTCGGCAAGGGCGGAAAGATAGGTGGTGGAGCCTAGGTCGGAGAGGAGGAGGTAACCCTGTTCAAGATTCTCCGCCACTACTTCCGGTACATGAACACCGGCCGCGGCGAATAGTTTTTGCACCTGGAGCCAGGGGCGCACGTCCTCGTGGCTCGGTGGCGCATCCATGACCACCAAGGAGCGATCCGGGAACTCGGCGCGGAAATAGCGGCGGAAACTGGCGTCAGCAGAGGCTGGGCTGAGTTTGGATTCCTGGCCCGGGAAGAGCCCCGCAAGCCAGCCCTGAATTGCATTTTTACGCTCCACGCGGCGGATTCCTGAAGGTGAAATGGTAGAATATCGAATTCTATCATTGGCTTGTCGAGCGTCTTTTGAGGCGGAATCTCAAGGCGGCGACCAAACTACGCACGAATGTCGTTTTCCCAGCGCGAACAACGCGGTTGCCTGTTCCTTCTCTGCCTCTCGGCGTTATCGGCGAGCGCGGCAGCGGCGGACAATCTGCCGTCGCTGCGAGTGGATCCGGCCTTGCTGGGTTTGCCGGCCGAGGATGCCAAGCCGGCCCCGAAAGCCACTGCCACCATCAAGCCTGCCAAGCCGGCGTCCGAGAGTGATGCGAAGGCTGCTCCTGCTACAGGGGCGACGGAAAAGCCCATAGTGTTGGCTCCCCCGGCCGCTCCCTTGCGCATGGACGCGCCGGAGCAGATCGCGCCGGCTCCGGCTGTCGTGTCTGCACCGGCCGCGCGGCCCCAGGCGATGCCGGCGCCGAAGTCGGCGGCGCCAACTCCTGCTACGGCATCTGCTCCTGTTGCTCCGGCGCCTGCCCCCGTTCCGGCACCGTTGCCGGCTGCTCCGGTGCCGGTGCTGGCTGCTCCTGTCGCGCGGGAAACCGAGCGTTACGCTCCCGCGCCCGCGACGCCCAAACCAGCCGTAGCGTTTGTTCCCACGGCAGGGATCGCCACCAACATGGCGCCCTTGCGGGTCGATCCTGCGCTGCTCGGCGCAGGTGTCAGTGCCCGCCCAGCTGCACCGTCCGCCCTCGCGGCAGCGAGTGGTTCAGTACGCCAGTCAGTCGTGGCTGCCGCAAGTCCCGCGCAGTCCGGGGTTCCGGCATCGGTAGCGGGAGTCGGTCGTCGCGATCCACAGGAAATTGCTGACGCTCCTGCCTATGCCTATGGTCCCCATCAGCCGCCGGTGGTGGAGGAGGGGCCGAAAGTCCCTCCCCTGTATTCCGCTCACGTCGACGCAGGTCTGCTGCCACAGCCGGTGTTGAAGCCCACGTCGCGTATGACGCCTCTCAGTCGCGACGGCACGGTGCGCCCCAGCTTCCTGGTGGCCGACCAGATCAAGGGCCGCAACGAGGTCGAGATGACCGCCGAAGGCAGCGTCGAGTTGCGCCGTGTCGGCAGCGTGGTGAAATCGGACCGGCTTACTTACTGGCATCTGGAGGATGAGGTCGAAGCCCTTGGCAACGTGCGTCTGGAGCGGGATCAGGATTTGGTGACCGGTCCGAAGATGCGCCTGCGCCTGGAAGACAATGTGGGCTATTTCGAGGAGCCGAAGTACAGCATCACGCGCTCCCCGATTGGTGTCGGTAACGATGAGCGGGATAGCACGGACAGTCTCTCCCCGGTCTCGCAGCGGCAGCCGCTCACTGCCCATGGTGCGGCATTGCGCATGGACTTCGAGGGAGAGAATCAATATCGGCTGACCAATGCCACCTACAGTACCTGCGGCCCATCCGAGGGCAATCCCGACTGGTACGCCGAAGTCGGTGAGATGAAACTGGATTACGACCGCGAACGCGGTGACGCCAGCGATGCCAAGGTGGTGTTCAAGGGGGTGCCGATCCTCTACTCGCCCTGGCTGTCGTTCTCGTTGAACAATCAGCGCAAGTCGGGGCTGCTTGCTCCGAGCTTTGGCAGTACCAGCAAGAGCGGCGTTGAGTTCACTCAGCCCGTCTACTGGAACATCGCCCCCAACATGGATGCAACGATTTCACCGCGCGTAATGGCCAAGCGCGGCACCCAGTGGAACACGGAATTCCGCTACCTGGATTACAACTACACGGGCCAGATGCGTTTCGAGTATCTGCCGGATGACCGCATCGAGAACAAGCGCCGCTCCGGCTATTCAATCTTCCATACGCAGAATTTTGGCTATGGATTCACTGGCAACCTGAACCTGAATGGCGTCTCGGATGATACATACCTCGCCGACATGTCTACCCGGCTCGCCGTGACATCCCAGACCAATCTGTTGCGCGAGGGGCGGTTGAATTATGGCGGCAGTTGGTGGAATGCGAGTCTGATGGCTCAGCGCTACCAGACCTTGCAGGATCCTGCCCTGCCGCCGGTGGTAAAGCCTTATGATCGTCTGCCGCAATTCACCGTCACGGCCAATCGCCCGGATCTTCCCGGCGGGCTGAATTTGGCGTTTAGCGGCGAGTACGTTAACTTCGCTCATACCTCGCTTCCGGAAGGCCGGCGCACGACGCTCTATCCGCAACTGTCGCTACCGCTGGAATGGGCGTCGGTGCAGATGACGCCCAAGCTGGGTCTGCATTCGACACGATATGCCCTCGATCGCCAAGCGGTCGGAACGCCCTCGGGCATGAGCCGGAGTGTTCCCATCTTCAGTTTCGACAGCAGCGTGACCTTCGAGCGCGACTTCGACTGGTATGGCCGCGGCCTGACCCAGACTCTGGAACCCCGCGTCTATTACCTGTATGTGCCGAAGAAGGATCAGAGTCTGATTCCCGTCTTCGACACCGCCTTGGCCGACTTCAACTTCGCCCAAATATTCTCCGAGAACCGCTATAGCGGCGGCGACCGCATCGCCGATGCCAATCAGGTCACGGCGGCCCTGACCTCGCGCATCGTCGACCCGGCCACCGGATCGGAACTTATCAAGGGCGCCCTCGGCCAGCGTTACTACTTCACCACCCAGCATGTCACCCTGCCGGGGGAAATCGCCCGCACCACACGCAAGGCGGATATTCTCGCCGCCGTGTCGGGGCAGGTGATGCCGCGTACCTGGCTCGATACCGGCTGGCAATACAACCCCAATTTGCACCGCACCGAACGCTTCAACCTGGGCGGACGCTGGCAGCCGGAGATTGGCAAGGTGCTGAATGCCGGCTACCGCTACAACCGCAACCTGGCGGCAGGCCAGCCCGACGTCAAGCAGGTAGACTTTTCCGGCCAATGGCCCCTGGGTGGCGGTTGGTACGGTGTTGGTCGCTACAACTATTCTCTCAACGAAAAACGTCTGATCGAGAGCGTCGGCGGTCTGGAGCTGGAAGGCAACTGCTGGGTCGCCCGCTTCGTTGTGCAGCGTATCGCCACGGCCACCCAGAAGACCAACACCGCCTTCTTCGTGCAACTGGAACTGAACGGATTCTCCCGTCTTGGTTCCAACCCGCTGGATTTGTTGAAACGTAATATTCCCGGCTACGGCCGCATCAACCAGCCGACTGCCGATCCGGTATTCGCCGCCGACTGACAACGGATAGCCACCATGAAAAGAATTGCATCAGTCCTATGCGCTGCCGTGCTTCTGGCTTGCGGTGTCCCGAGTCAGGCCGCCGCGCCAGTCGAGGTGGATCGCATCGTCGCCGTGGTCAACGACGAGGCCATCACGCTGTTTGAGTTGCGCGATCGAGTCCGCAGCGTGGTGCGCCAGTTGCGGTCGCAGAATATCGCTTTGCCGCCCCGGGAGGAATTGGAGAAGCAACTGCTGGAACGCCTTATCATGGACAAGGTGCAACTCCAGTACGCCAAGGAAACCGGCATGCGGATTCCCGACAATGAACTCGACTCCGCCCTGCGCCGCATTGCCGAGGGCAACCGTCTCAGTCTGGGCGACTTTCGTGCTGCCCTGGAGCGGGATGGCATCGCCTGGAGCAAGTTCCGCGAAGAGATCCGTGGTGAAATGACGGTCTCCCGTCTGCGTGACCGGGAAGTCTCGACCCGGGTCACGGTTACCGAAGGCGAAGTGGATAACTATCTCTCCAGTCCCGAGGCCACCCAGGGCGAGGCGGAGCTGGTGCATCTGGCCCACATCCTGATCCGGGTGCCCGAGCAGGCAAGCCCTGAGCAACTGGGCCGCATCCGTTTCCGCGCCGACCAGGCCTTGCAGCAGATCCGTCGCGGCGAGGACTTCGCCAAGGTGGCAGCCACCTTCTCCGATGCACCGGATGGTCTTTCCGGTGGCTCCATGGGGCCGCGTCCTCTCGACAGCCTGCCCAGTCTGTATGCCGACGCCTCCCGGCGTCTCAAGCCCGGCGACGCTTCCGATATCCTGCGTAGCCCGGCCGGCTTCCATATCATCAAGTTGCTGGAGCGCAAGGGTGGCGCCAAGACAGTGGAGGCCCTGCGCCAGACCCGCTCCCGCCACATTCTCATCAAGGTCAGCGACCTGGTGTCGGAAGCGGAAGCCAAGCGCAAGATCATCTCCCTCAAGGAACGCATCGACAACGGCGGTGACTTCGCCGAACTCGCCAAGCTGCATTCCAACGACACCCTCTCCGCTACCAAGGGCGGTGACCTGGGCTGGGTCTATCAGGGCGATACCGTGCCGGAGTTCGAGAAGGCCATGGATGTACTGAAGATTGGCGAGATCAGCCCGCCGGTGCAGTCGCCTTTTGGCTGGCACATCATCCAGGTGCAGGAACGCAAGACCGACGACGCCTCCACCGAACGTCGCCGCCTGATGGCCAAGGGTGCCCTGCGCGAGCGCAAGGCCGACGAGGCCTATCAGGACTGGCTGCGGCAGATGCGTGACCGGGCCTATGTCGAATACCGCCTCGAAGACAACCGCTGATCTGCCGTTGCTGGCCGTTACCTCGGGCGAGCCCGGAGGCATCGGGCCGGACATCTGCCTTGCCCTCGCCGGCAAGCCGTTGCCGGTGCGGCTGGCGGTGATTGGTGACCGTGACTTGCTGGCGCAACGCGCCGAACTGCTGGGCTGCTCCCTCGACGGGCTGAACATCATTCACGTTCCACTGCGGGCGCCGGCATCACCGGGGCGACTTGATCCGGCGAATGCCCCCTATGTGCTGGACATTCTCGACCGCGCCCTGACGGGATGTCAGTCTGGCGAGTTTGCCGGCATGGTGACGGCGCCGGTGCACAAGGGCGTCATCAACGATGCCGGCATTCCCTTCACCGGCCACACGGAATATCTGGCCGAGAAGACCGCTACGCCGCGGGTGGTGATGATGCTGGCCGGCGCTGGTCTGCGTGTCGCCCTCGCCACCACCCACCTCGCTCTGAAAGACGTGCCGGCGGCGATTACCCCTTCGGAACTGGAAATCACCCTGCGCATTCTCGATGCCGATCTGCGCCGCAAGTTCGGTATTCCGTGCCCCCGAATCTTGGTGGCGGGCTTGAACCCCCATGCCGGCGAAGGCGGCCACATGGGGCGCGAAGAGATCGACATCATCTTGCCGGTGCTGGAGAAGCTGCGCAGCGAAGGCATGGAACTGGTAGGGCCGCTGCCTGCCGATACCTTGTTCACGCGCAAGGTGCTGGAGGGTTCCCACGCCCAACTGGCCATGTACCATGATCAGGGCCTCGCCGTGCTCAAGTACGCCGCCTTCGAGGATGGCGTCAATATCACCCTCGGCTTGCCCATTCTGCGCACCTCCGTGGATCACGGTACCGCCCTCGATCTTGCTGGAAGCGGCCGTGCCGATGCCTCCAGCCTGTTCGCCGCCGTCTCCATGGCGGCGGAAATCGTTGCCTGCCGGAGCTAAGTCATGCACACCACCAAGCATGTGGCGCGGCGGCGCTTTGGCCAGAACTTCCTTGTCTCTCCGGGCATCATCCGCAAGATCATTCTCGCCATCGCTCCCCAACGCGACGATGCCCTGGTAGAGATCGGTCCCGGCCTCGGCGCCCTGACGGAGCCCTTGCTGGAGGCGGTCGATCATCTTCAGGTGGTGGAGATTGACCGCGACCTGATCGCCCGGCTCAAGGCGGCACATTCGCCGGAACGTCTCACCATCCACGAAGGCGATGCCCTCGAACTGGATTTTTCGTCCCTGGGCGGCAATCTGCGCGTCGTCGGCAATCTGCCCTACAACATCTCCACGCCCCTGCTGTTTCATCTCGCCGACCACGCGACGGCTGTGCGCGACATGCACTTCATGCTGCAAAAGGAAGTGGTGGATCGCATGGTGGCGGCACCGGGCAATGGCGATTACGGCCGCCTCTCGGTGATGCTGCAATACCGCTTCGAGATGGAACGCCTGTTCTTGGTGCCCCCCGGCGCTTTCGATCCCGCACCCAAGGTAGATTCCGCCATTGTGCGGCTGATGCCACGTCCGCTCGCGCAACGCCAGGCCAGGGACGAGGAGCACTTTGGCCGCGTGGTGATGGCGGCGTTCGGTCAGCGGCGCAAGATGTTGCGCAATAACCTGAAGGGACTTGCCGGCGAAGCCGACCTGGAAGCATTGGCCATCGCGCCGACGGCGCGGGCGGAGGAAATCCCGGTTGCCGATTACGTTGCCCTGAGCAACCGGCTGCTGGAAAAAAATCAGGCGGTCACCCGCTAGGGTGCACCGCCTGTTGTTGGAGCTTGGACGCTCCTCCTGAGGTGGTTAGCCTTCCTTCTTGCCGCAGGAGCTGAAGCCGATCAGGGGATACACCGGGCAGAAACCGATCAGGCCGGTGCCGAGGGGAACGACACCGATCCAGGTCCAGGGGGTAGCAATGCCAGCAATGGCAGCACCGACCAGGCCTAGGCCAACGACAATACGCAGGATACGATCAATACCGCCGACGTTTGCTTTCATTTGTGCTCTCCGTTGTGATTGGGGGTGATGAGGTGATGAAGCATTTGACCACGACGGTCGGTGCAACTCTGTAACCAAGGTCACATAGGATTTGCCGCGAGCAATCGACGTCAAAAATTCAGGTCGTCTGGGCCATCTGGCGCAAACCGGCGGCATCGAGAATCTCCACCTGTTCGCGCGAGAGCTTGACCAGCCCCTGCTCCGAGAACCCCTTGAGCAGGCGACTGACGATTTCCCGCACACTCCCCAACTCATCCGCCAGTTGCTGATGGGTGGCGTGAATCACGCGCCCCTTGCCCAGCAGCAGACCTGCCAGACGCTGGTCAAGTTTGCGGAAGGCCACTTCCTCCACCAGCTGCATAAGATCGGCGATGCGCTCGGAAAACAGCCGGAAGACGAAGTCGCGGAACGATGCCTGGGCCAGCAGTTGGTGAAACAGATCGCGGGGCAGTAGCACCAGGGTGGTATCGGCGACGGTGGCGCCGCGGGCGTTGTAATCCACGTTGCCGAGCAGGCAACTGGAAGTGATGATGCAGCTCTCGCCGGGCAGGACGCGGTAGAGCGGCAGTTCGCGCCCGGACGCCGAGGTCTTGACGACCCGGATGCCGCCGCTCAAAACAAACGGGAAGCCCTGGCAGGGCTGGTGTTCGTCGAACAGCACGGCGCCAGCCGGCACGTTGACGACCTGGGCGCGATCCAGCACCTGCTGGCGCAGGGCGGGTTCGAGGGCCTCCAGTACCGGATAGAGCTGCTGCAAAAGGGCGAGGGGAAGACGGGTATCGTCCATTGGGTTCAGAGTGTGAGTTCGACAACCACGGGGGCATGGTCGGAGGGCCGTTCCAGACGACGCGGCGTCTTGTCCACCTGGCAACCGACACAGTGACCTTTGAGGCTGTGCGAGAGCAGGATGTGGTCGATGCGCAAGCCGAGATTGCGGCGGAATCCCATCATGCGGTAGTCCCACCAGGAGAAGCTTTTCTCCGGCTGTTCAAAGAGCCGGAAGGCATCGTTAAGGCCAAGCCCAAGCAGTTGCTGAAAGGCACTTCGTTCCGGCACTGAGCAAAGAATCTTGTCTTTCCACGCCGCCGGGTCGTGCACGTCCCTATCGTCGGGCGCAATATTGAAGTCACCCACCAGGACCAGCTTATCCGAGTGCGCGAGTTCCTGGCGCAGGCTGTCGGTCAAAGCGCTCATCCAGCGCAGCTTGTAGCCATACTTGTCGCTGCCTACCTCTTGGCCGTTGGGGAAGTAGGTGCACACCAGGCGCAGAGGGCCGTGGGCAGTGTCGAGGGTGGCGGCGATGAGGCGCTGCTGGGGGTCGTCGAAGCCGGCGATGCCGCGGCTGACATCGCGCAGTTCGCCGCGGGCGAGAATGGCAACGCCGTTATAGGTCTTCTGTCCCGCATGCACCGACCGGTATCCGGCAGCAGCAAGTTCGGCGTGAGGGAAGGCGCTGTCTTCCTGCTTGGTTTCCTGAAGGCAGAGGGCCTCCACCGGATTGGCGGCCAGCCAGTCGAGAACCTGGGGCAGCCGCACCCGCAGCGAGTTCACATTCCATGTAGCGATTTTCATGGGGGCTATAATGCCAGAACCCTTCCACTAATTTTGCCCGGTGCGCTTGATGTTTACGTCGGCGCAAGATTTGCCGCAGCACGTCAACGAGGAGCATCCCATGTCCGATGCACAAGAACGCCGCCGTTTCTGGCGCGCTGCCTTTCATTCGCCGGCAAGGCTGGTGACGGAAAGCCAGATGCTGTCGGCGCTGCTAGTCGATATTTCCCTTAAGGGCGCGCTGCTCGAACTGCCGGAGGGGGCTTCGGTTCCCAAGGGTGAGAAGTGCCGCCTGCACCTGGATTTGTCGGAGAATGAAGCCATCTCCATGTGGAGTACCGCGGTTCACGTTGAAGGCCATCACCTCGGCCTGCATTGCGACAGCCTCGATCTGGACAGCGCCACCCACCTGCGGCGGCTGGTGGAACTCAATGCCGGCGATCCGGCGATTCTGGAGCGGGATATTTCGGCGCTGCTGGAGCACCTTACCTGAAGCGCCCTTATTGGGGGTAGCCGGCAAGGTCGATCAGTTCCTTCCATGACTCGGCCTGAAAGCCCTTCAGCACCCGGGTTCCCACTATCAGCGTCGGCACCGTGGGTTCGCTGGCGCCGGTGGCTTTCTTGAAGGCCTCAACATCCTCGTTGCTCTTCACCTCCTTCTGGGTGAAGGGCAGCTTGCGGTCACGTAGGAATTTGATGCCGTTCATGCAAGGCGCGCCACACTCCTGGGTGACATAAAGCATCAGCGGGAAGTCGGCCGCCGCCTTGCGCATGGCGAAAGACATCACGGGGGCGGGCGCACCGAGATTCGGCAGTTCCTTTTCTTGGGCTTCCTTGACCTGGGTCGAAGGCGGTGGCGGCCGGTCGGAGAAATGGACGCGGCCCTCCTTGTCCACCCAGCGGTATGTGGTCTGGGCCAGGGCGAGTTGCGAGATCAGCAGCAGTCCGAGAGCAAGATGGCGTAGGGTCATGATGTTCCTCCTAGGCGGATGCGGAAATCATACCATTGTGGCGCAACAGGGCATCGGGCCGGGGCGGGCGGCCGCGGAAGGCCTGGAAGGACTCCATGGCCGGGCGGGAACCGCCGACGGAGAGGATTTCGCGCCAGAAGCGTTCGCCGGTTTCCGGGTCGAGGGCCGAACCGCGGATAGCTGCAGCGTCCTCGAAGGCCGCGTAGGCATCGGCGGAGAGCACCTCGGCCCACTTGTAGCTGTAGTAACCGGCGCCATAGCCACCGCCGAAGATGTGGCCGAAGCTCTGGGGGAAGCGGTTCCATTCCGGCGGCGTGACGACGGCGAC
>Ga0316605_10000430_pt1 | contig 29560 bp, 28 predicted proteins | sample OWC_soil_day20_n_FD_207666 | JGI IMG/M metagenome (GOLD analysis project Ga0316605, IMG submission 207666) | Wetland soil microbial communities from Old Woman Creek delta, Ohio, United States - OWC_soil_day20_noCT | ecosystem: Environmental > Terrestrial > Soil > Wetlands | place: USA: Ohio...
AGGACGATTGATTTAAAAGCTGTCCCTTTCACTGTCATCACTTCGGTACTCTCTTCCGAGTGTGCCTTATTGAATACTTTTTCACTTAAAACCGGATTTGCCATTTTACTTTTTAATAACTTTTAAATTTTTATTTACATCTGAATAGCTGATCTTCATAGAGCATTACCCTTCTGGCTTTTCTGATCCACTTTTGCTCTTCCTTCTTCATCTCCTCCTTTATGGTTTCCCACTCTTCATTACCATGCAGATAATTTATAAGAAGAGGATCGCCAAGCAAAAGTTCGATAGCTGTCTTGTCGTTACCGGCTTCGTATTTTCCCGGCCGGAAGGCAAACTCTTTGCAGTTATCAGCTGTGAAGCGGATAATTCGCAAATTATGTGCCAATGAATGATATTGTGTGCCGGGTATTGGGTGCAGATGAAAACCAAAGCAACTTTCTCCGACAAATTTATGAAACTGAGGAATGAATCTGTGCCATCTTATGTAGACAGAAGGGTCATAAAGAGGATGGGAAGTGTCGTTCCAGTTCTCGTAACCATGTGAAGTGTTGTAGCTTACAAGCGACTCCATGAAAGGAGCCCCGAAAACTTCAAAAGGGCGGGTCGTACCTCTTCCTTCGCTAACATTCGTTCCTTCCCAAAGACACTGTCCTGTGTAAAAATGGCAGGTAAAAAGTCCGGGAATATTTGGAGATGGCGGAATGCTCCATGGCAGCATCTCTCTTGAAATAGTTTCAGATGCATAGGAGATAATGTGGAGAGGAAATTTTGCATTGAGTTCATTATAAAAAAGGTTTGCAACCTCGCCTATTGTAAGTCCGTGACGATGCAAAAGCCCTTCAATTCCAATAAATGAAGTGTATTCCTCCCTTAGCATTGTTCCTTCCACCTGACGGCCCATTGGATTTGTCCTGTCTATGAGATATACAGGCAAATTAATTCCTTCGTTTTTGAGGATTTTAAAGATGTTGAATATTGTAGAGTTGAAAGTGTAGTATCTCGCACCTACATCCTGAAGCTCAATAATCAGAGCATCAATATCCTTCAATTGCCCTATGTGCGCACTTAAAGAACTCTCATCGGAACCGTAAAGCGAAACGAATTCGCATTTCTGAGCCAGAATTGATTTATATGCATCTGTTTTGTCGAGCTTAACCTGATCCTGAAGTTCTCCGAAAAGACCGTGTTCCGGCATAAAAACCCTCTTTAAAACGCCTCTCTTTGAAAGGGTTTCAAATAGATACTCTCCTGTTTGAGGATGCCAGGATGCCTGGTTACAAAGCAAGGCAACCTTTCCGCTTCTCAGTACAGAATCCGGTTGTTCCAAAAGGGGTGATGTTCTGAATGAAAACATTTTTATAATTCTATTATCTCATTAATTGCCAAAATAATCTCTTTAGCTAGTGCAGAAGCTATCTCTTCTTCAGCGGCTTCGGCATAAATACGTATAATTGGTTCTGTATTTGATTTACGAAGGTGAACCCATTTTTTTGCCGCATCGAAATCGATCTTTATGCCATCGATATCCGTAACCCGGTGTTGTGAATATAGCTCTTTTATTTTTAAAAGGATTTTATCAACATCAATCCCGGCCGAAAGTTCAATTTTGTTTTTGGAAATAAAGTACTGAGGATATCTGCTCCTGAGTTCAGACACTTTACACCTCTCTTTCGCCAGATGACTAAGGAACAGGGCTGTCCCAATAAGGGCATCTCTGCCAAAATGCAAATCGGGAACAATAACGCCTCCATTCCCTTCTCCTCCCAAAACAGCATTTACCCTTTTCATTTCTGCAACAACATTTACCTCTCCCACAGCAGATGCAAAATATTTACAGCCTGCCTTTTCTGTTACGTCTCTCAGGGCACGTGAAGAAGAAAGGTTTGATACTGTGCTTCCGGGTTTGTTTTTCATAAAATAATCGGCAACAGCTACAAGTGTGTATTCCTCGCCAAAGGGGTTTCCGTCTTCGCAAATAAGAGCAAGCCTGTCCACATCTGGGTCCACCGATATTCCAAGTTCGGCCCCTTCCTTAACTACTCTGGACGAGAGTTCGGTAAGATTTTCCGGCAAAGGCTCGGGGTTGTGGGCGAAACGACCTGTAGGCTCGCAATTAACCTGAATACACTTCACGCCCAAAGCCTCAAACAGAGCGGGCATAACAATTCCTCCCACTGAGTTTACTGCATCAAGAACTACTGTAAATCCTTCGCGGTATATTGCTTCGGTATCCACAAGCGGATGAGACAAAACAGCCTCAATATGCTGCTTTGTGAAGTCTTTATGTGTTATAACGCCAAGATTATCTACTTCGGGATATTCAAATTCACCTTTTTCTGCACATTCAAGAAGTTCTTCTCCTTCGGCAGCGTTCAGGAACTCCCCTTTTTCGTTGAGAAGTTTAAGCGCATTCCATTGTTTTGGATTATGTGACGCAGTGAGAATAATTCCGCCATCTGCCTTTGCAAACACTACTGCCATTTCTACAGTGGGAGTGGAGGCAAGCCCTGCGTTCACAACATCGATTCCACAGGCCATGAGTGTCCCGCAAACAAGCGAGTCGGCCATTTCTCCGGAAATTCTGGCGTCTCTTCCAACAACAACCTTATACCGGCTTTTCCCCGGTAATCTCTTTTTGAGCATTACTGAGTATGCCGAAGTGAATTTAATAATATCAATAGGAGTGAGGGCATCTCCGCATTTACCTCCTATGGTCCCTCTTATGCCTGATATAGATTTAATTAATGTCATAGCAATCTCATTTTTATTCAAAGATAAAAAAATTTGGGTGCCCGGCTTAACCTTTTTAGCCCGGCACCCAAATTTTTTAGAGTGAGCAATTATGCAGGAATAGCAAGGAACGCTGCCGCAAAAGCAAGAATTGCATATAGTTCGGGGAATACGGCAAGAATAAGAGTTTTTCCAAAAACATCTTGTCCGTTACTCATTTCAACAATACCATTTGCCACAAGATTTGCCTGTCTGATAGCTGAAACATAACCTACAATACCAAGAGCAACACCAACTGCAAAAATAGCAAAGCCCTGACCCAAAGCCAGAACAGGCATTTCGAGCAGTCTGTTAAGCATAAGGAAAAAAGCAGCAAATCCGTAAAGGCCCTGAGTAGAAGGAAGTGCGCAAAGAATCATAGAAGAACCGAAAATATCCGGATTCTTTTTCATAGCTCCAATTGTTGCGTTACCTCCGATTGTTACACCTATTGAACTTCCGATGCAGGATACAGAAAGCATAATACCCAGACCGACATAGGCTAAAGTTAATGGTAATAATTGTTCCATAATCTTAGTTTTTTATTTGTTGATATTAATAATTATTTCTTAATCAGTTTTTGGTCAATGGACGGAAGGCCTTGCCTCCGCCTGTAAATCCGGAATTTTTATAAAATTCCACAAAAGTAAGACGCATCGGGTGCACGAATGCTCCCAGGCTGGAAAGCAACAGAACAAATGTGTGTCCGACCAAAAGCATCAGAGCCGTGAAGAACCATCCGACGTATGGGATGTCGTACATATTCATTGCAATTGAGTTTACAACATAACCGAGTATTCCGCCAGAGGTTCCCAACCCGAATAACCGGATATATGAAAGTACATCTCCAAAAACGCCGGTAATATCATAAAAGGCAAATGTTCCTTTTAATATTCTTGTAATGATGTTCCCTTCCGTTGCAGAGAAGAACAATATAAGCAGGCATCCAAACATTCCTATGTAGTTAACATAAGGAGGAATAACCATGCCAGGTATCATTGTTTTGGCATATGACATTGATGCCCAGACAATAACAATGGCCCAGCCTATATTATGTATTCCATATTGCCAGCCTTTTGTGACAATTGAATATATTGCATTTATGATTCTGGCAAAAACAATCTGGAGTATTCCGAAAACAATTGCAAACCAAAACATCTTAATGTCGGAAAAGAACAAGGAATTTATGGAATCGGGCAGTGGAAATAAAACGCCCAGTTTGGTTCCGAAAATGCTGCCGGTGAGAAGAGGCATTATGATGGATCCAATTCCAAGTAGCTGAACCAAAGTGAGATATTCTTTGAATTTAGCGAGTTTAAGTTTTCCAATTGTGCCAACAATCAGCAATACAAGCCCATAGCCAATGTCTCCAAGGCAAAGGCCAAAGAAGAGCATATAGAAAGGGGCAAAATACGGAGTGAGATCGAGCTCACCGTATCTTGGCAGCATATATAAATCACCGATTGGTTCAAACAGGCGCGTAAAGAAATTGTTCTTTAGTTTTATAGGAGGATTATCATCTTCATGAGCATCTTCAGCAATATAATAGACATTTTCTTTATCAAAGAACTCTTTGAGTTCATCCTGATTGCTTTGAGGCGCAAATCCTGTAATTAGTGCAAGAGTTCCTTCTGCCTCAGTTTGTGACGATACGCCGGCAAGGTAAAGATCAAGAACAGACTTATCCGAATCGAGAGCTTTTTCCAGAAAATCAACCTTTTTCAGGATTCCTGCCAGATATGAATTACTGTCGGAAATATTCTTTCTTGCCTCCTTAAGTTTCTGTTCAACAATATCAAAGGAGTTTTGAGGAAATCTGCTTTCCGGGTGCTTGAACAGAAAATCGGATCCAACAGGAGAAAGTATTACAAAATAATATTTTCCTCCCTCTTTGTTGAGTACCTGAAGCAGGTATTCCTTATCCCACTCAGGATTAAAGTTATTTTCGGAAACGCAGTAGAAATGGAGTTTGTATCCTAACGATTCGAGCCGGTGAATATCCTCTTTATTATATGCCCCCCAGATAACCGACTCTTCAAGTTCTTTTATCAGATTTTTCTCTTCTGCAATCCAGATATCTCTGTTTTCAAGAGAACTCTCAATAGTTTTGAACACCTCTTTGGCATTCAGATCCGTTTGCAATCCGGATTCAGATGGAGTAACCTCTTTTAAAGATTCCCTGAGCTCCTTCAGCTTTTTGATAACCAGAGAATTGCCCTGAACTGCGCTAAGCAGCTCTTTAGAGTGATTGTCAACAGCTTTATTCTCTCTTCTTATATCCACCATCCCGAGTTCCTGAACTTTTCCAAGAAAATCTTTAAGTTCCGGCTGGTAAACAATAAAGGAGTATTTAGTCATTCTTGCAATCATATCGCATCCTCCTCCTGCAGGTGTCTGTTTTTTACAATTTTCTGAGAGGCCTTTGAAAGATTCTCTTCGTCCTCCATAAATCGTTTAATCTTCAAAATAGCTTCCTTATAACCCGGAATTTGAACTTTCTCATAGAGATTTACCTTTTGAGTAGTTTTTTTACGGGCAAATTCAAGAAGATGCATCTTCTGCTCATAAATCTCAGACTCAATTCCCAGTTGTGCAAGTTGCTTAAGAATGGAAATCCCGTCGGTGTACCATAAAGGTTTTGAAAAGAGATTGTATGGTTTTACATCATACAATACCTCCTTAAGAGACGGGGTTTTTATTCCGGCAATTTTAACTGTTTCCAGAGTAATGTCTTTAACAGATATAAGTCCGGGTTCAAATTCATTCCAGAGACCTGCGAGATAGTCATAAGATTTTAATGAGGAGGCCAATTGATCCAACAGCTCCTCGGAGCGTTTCTTTGCCCTCTTAACCTCCATGCGCAGGGCCGACTCTTTGTTTTTGAGTGTAGGCAAAGCGTTGGTTCTCACCTTAAGTTGTTTGTTAAGGTCGTTAAGAGAAGTTTTGTTGAATTGGAATTTTATAGCCATGCTCTTAATCTATGCTGTTTTCCAGTATTTTTCAAGAATCTCAGCCTTGATACTCAACTCTTCCTTGGTGAAATATTTTTTGAACAGTTCCCAGGCAGTGTCAAGCATTTCGGTGATATTTATGTTTACGTCTATAGCCAGAAGCCTGTTTGAATATGCTTTTGCATAATCAAGGCACCTCATGTCATAGTCGCTAAGGTCAAATCCATTCTCAAGTTTTGTTTTGGCATTGGCAGCATCGGCATATAGCCTCACAGCCGCATTCATTACGTAGTTGTGGTCCTCTCTTGTTTTCTTGCCAATAACGAGTTGTTTCAAACGTGATAAAGACCTGAAAGGGTCAACGATAACTTTTCCTGTATCGGTATCGGTTCTCAGGAACAACTGTCCTTCGGTGATATATCCGGTGTTATCCGGTATAGCGTGAGTGATGTCCCCGCCGCTAAGAGTCGTAACAGCGATGATGGTTATAGAGCCACCGGTAGGCAGCTGTACGGCCTTCTCATAAATTTTTGCAAGATCGGAGTAAAGCGATCCCGGCATTGAGTCTTTTGAAGGAATCTGGTCCATCCTGTTACTTACGATACTTAAAGCATCGGCATAAAGGGTCATGTCTGTAAGAAGGACTAGCACCTTTTCATTTTTGTCCACCGCAAAATATTCTGCGGCAGTGAGTGCCATATCGGGTATCAAAAGGCGCTCAACAGGGGGCTGTTCCGTAGTGTTTACAAAGCTGATGATTTTATTTAATGCTCCTGCATTTTCGAACATCTGCTTAAAGTAAAGATAGTCGTCATTGGTGAGACCCATGCCTCCCAGTATGATTTTATCAACATCCGCCTTAAGAGCAACTTGTGCCATTACCTGATTATAAGGCTGGTCCGGGTCTGCGAAAAAAGGAATTTTTTGTCCTGAAACAAGTGTGTTATTAAGGTCAATACCTGCGATACCAGTAGGAATCAATTCAGATGGCTGTTTTCTTCTGTAAGGATTTACGGATGGCCCACCGATATATCTTCTCTCTCCCTCAACAGGCGGGCGGTTGTCAATTGGTTGCCCGTAAGAGTTGAAGAATCTTCCTGCCAGATCTTCACTTACATTTAATGCAGGTGGTTCTCCGAAAAATACAACTTCTGCATTGGTAGCAATCCCGTCGGTACCTTCAAACACCTGAAGGGTTACAAGATCGCCTTTAATTTTTACAACCTGAGCTAAGCGGCCGGCAACAGATGCAAGTTCCTCATTGGCTACACCACCTGCTCTTAGCGAAATGGTAGCTTTTGAAATGGCCTCCAGTTTTGTGTATATTTTTTGAAATGCTTTACTTGCCATGGCCAATCTCCTTATTTAATTGTTCCAGATAATTATTAAACTCTGTGCTTTTGTATTCGGAATAGTTCATCTGACGCATAATGTTGATAAGCTTTTTGTAAAAGTTACCACACTCTTCAAAACCATCAAATTCAAAGTCTGTATTGCAAATATCAATAACCAGTTCGTACATCATTTTTTGCCTTTCAAGCGGTGTAGACTGGTCAATTTTATCGTAAGCATCCTGTTGGAGAATAATAAAGTCAAGAAGTTCGGATTTCCAGTATCTTGTGTGATAATCAATAGGAACACCGTCATCCCCGAGGATATTTATCTGGTCGTATGCCTCTTTTCCCCTAAGTGCTATATTTTTTCCTTTCAATACTTTTTCTACCCAGTCCGGGCTAATCCTTTTCTGCAAATCTTCAATGATTTCGGGATATTCAAGATATTTCGAATAAGAATCAATTGGGTCAACGGCCGGATATCTTTTCTTATCTGCACGGTTTTGGGAAAGTGCATAGAAACATCTTGCGGCTTTCTTGGTAGACTCCGTAACCGGCTCTTTAAGGTTACCGCCCGCAGGAGATACGGTTCCGATAAATGTAACAGATCCGGTATTTCCGTTATTCAGGTTAACGATACCTGCTCTTGCATAGAAACTGGAAATGATTGCCGGCAGGTCCATTGGAAATGCGTCTGCTCCCGGAAGCTCTTCCATACGATTTGACATTTCACGGAGAGCCTGTGCCCAGCGGGAAGTAGAGTCTGCCAAAAGCAGTACTTTATGACCCATTGAACGGTAATATTCGCCTATTGTCATTGCTGTATACACAGATGCTTCGCGTGCTGCAACGGGCATGTTGGATGTGTTGCATATGATTGTAGTCCGCTCCATGAGCTTCCTGCCTGTTCGTGGGTCAATAAGTTCCGGAAACTCTGTGAAAGTTTCAACCACTTCGTTTGCCCGCTCTCCGCATGCGGCTATAATAATAACATCGGCATCGGCCTGTTTTGATATTGCGTGCTGAAGAACAGTTTTTCCGCATCCGAACGGGCCGGGAATAAAACCGGTTCCACCTTCTGCGATTGGGTTGAATGTGTCAATTGTTCTCACGCCGGTCTCCATAATCCTGAAAGGCCTTGGTTTGTCGTTATATGCAGTAATTGCAACCTTAACCGGCCACTTCTGCATCATAGTTATTGTATGTTCCTGTCCCTCTTCGCCGGTGACAACGGCTAAAGTGTCGGTTACCTTATATTCACCTGCCGGAGCAATCGTTTTAACGGTATATTCTCCTTTGAAAGCGAAAGGAACCATAATTTTATGTGATAACCATCCTTCAAGAACCTCTCCGAGCCAGTCAGCAGCAATTACCCTGTCGCCCGGTTTAGCCATTGGCGTGAATTTCCATAGCTTATCCAGGTCAAGAGGCTCTGTATGTTCACCTCTTGTAAGGAACACACCTTTCATTGTTTCAAGGTTGTTCTGAAGACCGTCATAGTTGCTTGAAAGAATTCCCGGGCCAAGTGCTACCTCAAGCATGTGCCCCTGAAATTCGGCTTCATGATCTACTTTTAAACCGCGGGTGCTTTCATAAACCTGTACGAACACATTTTTACCGGTAACTTTTATTACCTCTGCCATCAGTTTGGTACCATCAAGGTCAATATAGCAGATTTCATTCTGGGAAACAGGACCATCAACCTCGATTGTCACAAGGTTGGCTATGATCCCCTTTACTTTTCCTCTGGTTTTCATATATAATTAATTATTTGTCTCTTTTTCGCTCTCTTCTTTCTTGTATGACCCTCTGACATCTTCAACAAGTTCCTTGAAGAGCAGCGCTCCCTGTTTTTTATCCAATGTATCCCATCTGTTTATGATAAGAAGCTTAAGAATAAAACCAAGCAGATAATCGATGTCAAAATAGCTGAATGTATTTATTTCATTCACTTTTTTCCATCGGAGCATATCAATATTCTGTTCTCTTTCAAGGATATTTGATCCGGAAAGGACAGCCATAAGTTTTGTAAGGTCCCCGAAAAACTCACTTGCGCCAAAATCTGCAGTTTTGCTTGTTTTTAAAACATCTGTAAGAGGGGAGTCCCCAATCAGGAATTGCCCGGCATCAATTGAACTTTTACGAGACAGAAATGCAGCCTGAATGTTTCTTAAATCGAGGTCGTATTTGAAATACTCATTAAGAAAGCGGTTTTTTGTATGCATAACCTCCCTGTAAAAGTGGTTGGTGAGATTTTCTCCCTTCAGGCCAAAAATGAGCCAGTCGATAAAACGCTTGTCTTTTGGAGGTATATTGATAAATATCTGCTCAAGAATGGCGTTTACATCGTAATTGCTCCTTTCGAAATCAAGGACTATCTCCGGAAGGCTTGCAATGAGATATGGATAATTTCTCATTATTATTCGGCAAATAAAAATTCACGAGTCTTTGGTTTAAGATACTCGCTGAATAATTGTTGCAAATCTTTATCTGTGAAGCTGATATGATATCCCTCTTCTTTTGGGCCGATTTTAAACCCTGTTGTGATTTTATTGTCGAAAACGATATTTATTCCCCCTTTGAGCTGGCTGATTACTTCACTCTTCAAGAATGAATCGAGTTCATTTCTTTTATTTTCTGGAAGAAGAAGAGAAAGAGAAACAGAATCTCCGCCTTTTGGGTTAAAAGAAGCAATGGCTGCTTCAATCATGCTTTTAAGAAAAGAAGCCTTGTCAGTTATTTCAGAAACCGGCTTGTTAAAGCCATTGGCAACAATAGAGTTCTCAATCTGATTTTTTAATGCTGTCAAACTTTGTCTGGAAGCCATCTTAACCTCCATCTCCATTTTAAGCCGGATATCCTCGGCATCTTTATTTGCTTTGGAGATTATTTTTGAATACTCATCCTTTGCTTTAGAGATTATTTCGGCAGCCTCTTTTCCGGCTTTTGCAACCATCTCTTCTGCCTCTTGTTTTCCTTTGGATAAACCTTCAATATATAGTTTATCAGTAAGTTCCTGCAACTTGTTTTGCATATCTTTTCTTTTAAGAATCAATAGAGGCAAAGATAAATTAAAAAAACAAAAAAAGCACCTCTTTCGAGATGCTTTTTAATATAAAATTACAGGGAATTTATGATAAAAATCCCAGTAAAATACCCGCTGCAACAGCACTTCCTATTACACCCGCAACATTAGGTCCCATTGCGTGCATAAGAAGGTAGTTTGTTTTGTCATATTCGAGTCCGACAAGGTTAGATACCCTGGCCGAGTCCGGTACCGCAGAAACCCCTGCATTCCCTATTAAAGGATTGATTTTATTACCCTCTTTAAGGAACAGGTTGAAGAATTTAACAAAAAGAACTCCTCCTGCTGTAGCTATAACAAACGAAGCCGCTCCTAAAATAAAGATGTAAACCGAAGTCAGCTGTAAAAATTTGTCTGCCTGAGTTGATGCACCAACAGTTAAGCCGATTAATATTGTAATAACATCAATCAGTGGTCCCCTTGCTGTTTCTGCTAACCTGCGGGTAACTCCACTCTCTTTAAGCAAGTTTCCAAAGAATAACATTCCCAAAAGAGGAAGACCAGATGGCACTATAAAACATGTCAAAAGGAAACCTATTATAGGGAAGAGAATCTTTTCCAGCTGAGAGACCGCTCTCGGGGCCTTCATACGGATGAGTCTTTCTTTGCTGGTTGTAAACAGCTTCATTACCGGAGGCTGAATAACAGGTACCAGTGCCATATATGAATATGCCGATACCGCAATTGCGCCTACAAGGCTTGGAGCCAGTCTGGACGAAAGAAAGATTGCAGTTGGACCGTCTGCTCCACCGATTATACCAATTGCAGCAGCATCAGAAGGAGAAAATCCCATTAACAGGGCAATAGCATAGGCACCAAAAATGCCAAGCTGAGCAGCAGCTCCAATCAGAAGCAGCTTAGGGTTTGATATGAGTGCCGAGAAGTCCGTCATCGCTCCGATTCCAAGGAAAATCAAAGGAGGGTACCAACCCTGAATTACTCCCTGATAAAGGATATTCAAAACAGAGCCCTGTTCGTAAACACCAATCTGAAGACCCGGGAAAAATGGAATATTACCTACGATAATACCAAATCCGATAGGAACCAACAACATCGGTTCCCACTCTTTTTTAATAGCGAGATAAATAAACGCCAGTCCAATGCAGATCATTATAATGTGACCGAAGGTAACATTAGCAAATCCGGTGTATTGCACAAAATGCTGTAAATTCTCCGCTAATAGTGAAAATATACCTTTATCCATATTATCCAATAATTATAAGGGTTGCTCCTTCTAACACCGAGTCACCTTTGTTTGCCTTAATACTAATGATTTTGCCATCTGCACTTGCTTCAATTACATTTTCCATTTTCATTGCCTCAAGAACCATTAGCTTTTGTCCCTTCTTAACTGTATCGCCCTCTTTTACCACTACTTCCAGAATAACTCCGGGAAGAGGGGAGGTAATTGCTGTTTCCGATCCGGAAGCAACAGGAGGTTTAACAGAAGTTGTTGGTTTGGGTGCAGAATTCTGACCTGCAGACATCACCGGCCTTTGTACAACTGGAGCCTGCTTTTTAAGTGGTCTGTCAATTTCAACTTTGAAAGGAATTCCATTTACCTCCACTTCTGCAATGGTATCCTCAATATCGGTAATAGTTACATTGTAATCATTACCATTAATCTTCAATTTATATTCTTTCATAACTTATTGAGCTGTTATTTTTGAGGAGTTTCACGAAGTGTATAAATTTTTGAACTCCAGGGTGAGTAATTTTTTGTTACTTTATTGATAGTTAAAATCGTGTTTTCAATATCATGCGCTTCACTGTCCTGATTATATGCATGAAGGGCGGTGGCAATTGCGGCATAAATTTCTGCAGAAACATTGGCAACCTTAGGCTTTCCGGTTAATGCAGTGGCAACTTCCGATCTCTCCCGGCTCTTCTTAATGTTGTATTTTCCTATTTGTTTGAATACAACATATAATAGTATCAAAGCAAGAAAAACTACAGACATTGCAGTTATGGCCATAATGACTCCATAAGGGTCAATCTGTTTGATAATTACTGCAGGGGGAACTTCATCAACACCGGCATTATTGGTGCTGGGAGATGTCCTTTCCATAACCTGCCATCCTTCCTGGCCAATAAGGTCGCCCTCACCGTCCAAAAGTCTTCCATAGGAAACATTAGTGTCCAGCTTCTCAAAAGGAATAGCGACTCTGTCAATAATTGTCTTGCCATCCGACGCAACAAATATAATCTCCTTAGAATTCTCTAAGGAAAAATTTATATGGAATGTTCCTCTGAACGGCTGGTTGTCTGCCCAGAACAAAATATGTTGTCTCGGGCTGATTTTGGTTAGAACGTCCGCCTTGGGAATTACATATTTGGTAAGATTTGCCGGGTCGTTTGTTAAATAGCAGCCTCCGATGTTTACAGTTCCGTAAGAAGAATTGAATAGTTCAATCCATCCTCCCTTGTGTCCAAAGTCATCTTCAAAATCGTCTGTATTAATAACGAGAAACTCATTAAGACGCATGTCGTTCTGACTTTGGGCATTAAGGCCCGGTCCTGCCACCAAAAACCCCAGCAACAAAAATATTTTAAATAATTTTTTCATATTGTTGTTGTTTAATAATTATAGAGGCAGGTTATCATGCTTTTTGGCAGGATTTGTAACTTTTTTAGTTGCGAGTTGCTGCAGAGCCCTGATAATCCTGAAACGAGTATTTCTTGGTTCAATTACATCATCAATATAACCGTAGCGAGCTGCATTATACGGATTTGCAAAAGCATCCCTGTATTCTTTTTCTTTTTGGGCAGCCAATGCCACAGGATTTTCGGATGCTGCAACCTCTTTACCGTAAAGTACTTCAATTGCTCCGGAAGGTCCCATAACAGCTATTTCAGCTGTAGGCCATGCATAGTTGATGTCTCCGCGAAGGTGCTTGCTGCTCATTACGCAGTATGCGCCGCCATAGGATTTACGAAGTGTAACAGTAACTTTTGGAACAGTTGCTTCGCCATATGCATACAGAAGTTTAGCTCCGTGAAGAATGATTCCGCCATACTCCTGCTGAGTACCGGGAAGAAATCCGGGAACGTCTACAAGTGTTACCAGCGGAATGTTGAATGCATCGCAGAAACGTACAAAGCGTGCAGCCTTTCTTGACGAATTGATGTCAAGAACTCCTGCCAGTACTTTTGGCTGGTTGGCCACAATACCTACTGATGTTCCGTTAAAGTGCGCAAAACCTACAATGATATTTGGAGCATAATCTTTATGAACTTCAAGGAATCTTCCGTCATCAACAATAGATCCGATAACCTCATACATGTCGTATGGCTTGTTAGGGCTGTCAGGTATTATTTCATTCAGTGAATCGTCAAGCCTGTCGATAGGGTCGTTTGTATGTAAAGCAGGTGCTTCTTCAAGATTGTTCTGAGGCAGGTAGCTTAGAAGGTCTCTGATAACTCTGATTCCATCCTCTTCGTTGTCAACTGCAAAGTGTGCAACGCCGCTTTTGCTTGCGTGAACCGATGCTCCACCCAGTTGCTCCTGAGTAACATCCTCTCCTGTAACTGTTTTAACAACTTTAGGACCTGTAAGGAACATATAACTTGTACCCTTAGTCATAATATTAAAGTCTGTGAGGGCAGGGGAGTAAACCGCACCGCCGGCACATGGGCCAAAAATTCCCGAAATCTGAGGAATCACACCTGAAGCAAGAATATTACGCTGGAAAATCTCTGCATAACCTGCAAGGGCGTTTACCCCTTCCTGTATACGAGCTCCACCTGAGTCGTTTATTCCAATTACCGGTGCACCCATTTTCATTGCCTGATCCATGACTTTGCAAATCTTCATTGCAAAACTCTCGGAAAGAGAACCTCCGAAAACAGTAAAATCCTGAGCAAAGACATATACAAGTCTTCCCTCAATTGTTCCGTATCCTGTTACTACACCATCACCAAGAAATGTCTCTTTTTCCATTCCAAAGTTTGTGCATCTGTGGGTAACAAACATGTCGTACTCCTCGAAGCTTCCTTCGTCGAGTAACATTCCTATTCTTTCACGGGCAGTGAATTTGCCTTTTTGGTGTTGTGAGTCAATTCTTTTTTGACCACCTCCCAATCGCGCCTTCTCGCGAAGCTGAATCAGCGCTTTAACCTGTTCAAGTTGTTGGCTCATTTTTATATGATTTAAAATTTAAATATCATTTGTTCTCGTTTGGGTTTTCGCAAAGCTCTGTTAATACCCCAAGGGTAGATTTTGGATGAAGAAACCCAATTCTGAGACCCTCTGCTCCATTTCTCGGAGCTTTATCTATGAGCCGAATGCCTTTCTCTGCAAGTTCGTCAAGCGATTTCTGTACTCCGTCTTCAGTTGAGAATGCGATGTGGTGTATACCTTCTCCCTTGTTTTCGATAAACTTACCGATTGCTCCTTCCGGATCGGTACTTTCAAGGAGTTCAATTTTAGTTTGGCCAATTTTGAAGAAAGCAGTTTTAACCTTTTGATCGGCAACTTCTTCAACTGAATAGCACTTCAGGCCTAGCATCTCTTCATAAAAAGGGATGGCTGTTTCCAATGACTTAACAGCAATACCGATGTGCTCAATATGCGACAGTTTCATAACAAAATATAATTAATTGATTATAAATTATAAGTAAAATATCCTGCAAATGTATGTATTAATAAAGAGGATACAAAAAAAAAGTGACTGGATTTCCAATCACTTTTTTTAGAAATTTAATATTTATTTAGTTTGCCATGGTGTGATAGAGATTTTGAACATCATCATCATTGTCAAAGCGGTCGATGAGTTTGTCCACCTCTGCCTTCTGTTCCTCTGTAAGAGTTTTTAACTCAACATTAGGAATTCTTTCAAAAGCACCTGATATAAGTTCGAATCCTTTCTCTTCAATAAACTTCTGAATGTTTCCGTAAGATTCAAATGATCCATAAATTACAATTGCGTCTTCATCGGGAAAAACCTCCTCTGCTCCAAAATCAATAAGCTCGAGTTCCAGTTCTTCGATATCCACCGGTTTTGCAGATTTAACTTTGAACACACATTTTTTTTCAAACATAAACTCCACACTTCCGGATGTTCCCAAAGAACCGCCGAATTTATTGAAATAACTGCGGACGTTGGCAACGGTTCTGGTTGAATTATCAGTGGCAGTTTCTATAAGAAAAGCGATGCCGTGCGGACCGTATCCTTCATAAACTATCTCTTTATAGTCTGAATGGTCCTTCTCAACAGCTCTTTTTATCGCCCTCTCGATATTGTCTTTGGGCATGTTTTCCGACCGTGCAGTTGAAATGAGAGCTCTCAGGCGGGGGTTGTTGTCGGGATCCATACCGCCCGATTTGGCGGCCATCGAAATCTCCTTGCCAAGTCTTGTAAAGACTTTGGCCATATTGCCCCAGCGTTTAAATTTTCTCTCTTTACGAAATTCAAATGCTCTTCCCATCTTATCTTATTATTTATTGTTGCGGAACAGATTGCTTGATTTTAGCAATGTATTTGTCAATTTCAAATCCTTCAATTGTCTGAGGATATTTAATTTTAATCTCGTCATACACTTCAAGAGCTTTTGCAGTGTCTCCAAGTTCCTCATACATTATACCCGCTTTAAGAAGGTAACCTGCAGCAAAAGGATTGTCAACATGTTTGGCTGCTTTCATATACTGGCTCGCTGCTTCTTTGTAGTTTTGAAGTCCTGCGTATGCATCTCCAATGTTGCAGATAGCACGTGCCTGCATAACAAGATCGTCTCCCTTATATTTTTTCAGATAATCAATGGCATTTTGATAGTTGCCAAGCTGAAGTTCCGAGATACCAGCATAGAGGTAAATCGCTTCGCCGGCGTTGCTGCCATATTCATCAATTATTTGCTTGAAACCAAGTGCATTGCCGTCTCCGTTAAGAGCAAGCGCAAATGAGTCTGCGCGGAAGTGTTGCTCGGCTGTAAAGGACTGAGCAAGTGCCTCCTGTATTAGCGGTTTGCGGTATAAGTGCTGATAAGCAAAACCTGCGCCTACTATTAAAAGTATAATAATTGCGCTATAAATGAGCGGTTTTTTATACCTCTCAATAAAATGCTCGGTGTTGTTCAGGGCCTGTTCTACTGATTGCTCAGGATCTTGTTGATGGTTTTTCTTTGTCATCGCTTCTTTTTTTAGCAGGTTGCAAAATTACAATATTTTGTCTAATCTCAAATATTTAATTCATAAAAGTAGTAACTTTGTATATTAATAAGATGTAAATGTATTTAAAGAGGATATCAATACTCAATTTTAAAAATATTGGCGAAGCAAAAATTGAATTTTCTCCCAAATTAAATTGCATTACTGGAATAAATGGTTCCGGAAAAAGTAATCTTCTGGATGCAGTATATTATCTCTCGATGTCCAAGAGTTACTTCTCTAACATAGACCAGTATACAATAAATTATGGGGAGAGCATGGCGGCAATTCACGGAGATTATTCAAGAGAAGACGGAACTGAAGAAAAAATTTCCCTTTCTCTAACCTCCGAAGGAGAGAAGAGTATCAGGAGAAACGGGAAAACCTATCAGAGATTTTCCGACCACATCGGACTTATACCTATTGTAATGGTATCTCCATACGACACATGCCTTATAAATGAGTCGGGCGAGGAGAGGAGACGCTTTCTTAATGCCATACTGTCGCAAACAGACAGGGAGTATCTGCGCAGAGTGCAAAACTACAACCAGCTGCTTGCACAAAGAAACAAACTACTTAAAAACAGTTCAATTTCATTAGACTTGCTGTCTGCTTTTTCTGAACAGTTATCTTACAACGCAGCATATATTTATCAGGCCAGAAAGGAATTTGTAAACAGCCTTGTTCCCCTGGTATCAAGATATTACTCAATGCTCTCAGGCGGCAGAGAGGAGATATCCATTGAGTACAAATCCGATCTGGAAGAGGGCCCCCTGTCGGAATTGCTGATTAAGAGCATGGAGAGGGACAAGACATTTAAGTACACTACAACAGGTGTTCACCGGGACGATCTTCTTTTTAACATGAATGGAAATCCAATAAGAAAAGTAGGCTCTCAGGGTCAGCAAAAGTCATTTTTAATTTCCCTTAAGCTTGCTCAGTTTTCAATATTCAAAGAACTGCACAACAAGGTTCCTGTTCTTTTACTTGACGATGTCTTTGATAAGCTTGATATGCAAAGGGTTGAATACCTGCTTAAACTTGTTGCGTCAAATTTCTTTGGACAGATATTTATTACCGACAGCAACAAAGTGAGAATACATTCTATTCTTGAAACAATAAACGGAGAGACCAGGTCTTTCGAAATTGAAGCGGGGAAAATTCTATGAAACGACAGGATGCAGTCCGTATTGGAGATCTGATTCCCGATTATATAAGAATAATGGGAATTGATACTGCACTTACAAAGGCAAAAGTGCTGGAAGCTTTTGATTTGATTCTTGCGCCGGGAATTCAGAAATACGTACTTTTGAGAGATTATAAAGAGGGCAAGCTGTTTTGTACCATGAGTTCTTCCGTTGCGAGAGACAGGCTGTCACAGCTTAAACCTGGCCTTATAAGGGAGATAAACGGAAAGCTCGGAAAGCCACTTGTTAAAGAGATAATACTTAGGTAGGTCATAATTTTTATGAGTAACATTATAAAAGTAATTGCAGACAGCGACATCCCTTTTCTACGGGGAGTTTTAGAACCCTACGTTCAAATAACATATTTAAAGGGAAAGGAGATAAATGCAGAAGCAGTTCGCGATGCAGACGCTTTGATAATCCGCACAAGAACACGCTGTGATGCTTCTCTGCTCGGAAACAGCCGGGTTAGGTTCATCGCATCTGCAACAATCGGAAGCGACCATGTAGATATTGATTATTGCAATGAAAAGGGTATATGTTTTACTAATGCAGCCGGGTGCAACTCCTGGGGAGTGGTCCAATATGTGATTTCTGCAATTTTTTTTGTGAGTTCGCAATTGAATGCCGATCCACGTGAAAAAACTCTGGGAATCGTTGGTGCGGGAAATGTAGGGGAGAGGCTTGCGCAAACTGCCTTTAAACTAGGTTTTAATGTATTGAGATGTGACCCTCCCATAAGGGAGACTCTGCAAAAAGATGCGGACTATTTTAAGACTGAGAGCGCCTCGTTAAGAGGCGAAATTGGAGAACTTTATGTTGACAGGTCTCATCTTACAAAAGAGGACTATATCTCTCTTGATGAGCTAATCGGGAGGTCGGATATTGTATCTCTTCATACTCCTCTTAATGAGTCCACAAGATGTATGGCTTCTTCGGATTTTTTCAGGAGAATTAAGAAAGGTGCGATATTCATCAATTCTTCAAGGGGAGAAGTATGTGACGAGCCCGAGCTTGTTAAATCCGGAAAAAGGCTTGCAGCAATTATTACTGATGTGTGGAGTAACGAACCAGAAATAAATAAGGATCTGCTTGATATTTCCACTATTGCCACGCCACATATTGCGGGTTACTCACTCGAAGGAAAAATTAATGCCACAAGAATGGTTGTCAATCAGTTAGGTGCTTTTTTTGAAATGCAAGACCTTGCGAAATTTGAAATTGAAATTCCATTGGTGCCGTCTTATAATTTTCTGCCTGACGAAAATCTTTCGGATTACGAAAATATATGTTCACTTCTCAATATAATATATTCAATACAAAATGATGATATATTATTGAGAATGAATCCGGAATCCTTTGAACTTCTAAGAGGAAATTATAACTACAGAAGGGAATTTACTCCGGAATTTTTTGACCTTATTAAAATCATCAAAAATAAGAGCCATGTTTAGTGAAAATGATTTAACCCAATTTCAGGAAAAAGGAATAACAGCTTTCGCGGCAGAGCAGCAACTATACTTTTTCAGGAACGGATTTGCTTATCCCGACATTGTATCACCTGCAACAGCAGAAAGAGGTATATCCATATTTGATGAAAATCAAATCCAGGAATTGATTAATGAATTTGACTCATTCGAAGGTGAAATTTCAAAATTTGTACCGGCATCAGGAGCGGCAACAAGAATGTTTCGTAGCCTGTATGACATGTTAATATCTCTTGAAAAAGGAGAGCCTTTTTCAGATGGACACGAGGCCGGTCTGTTCTTCGGGAAACTGGATAATTTTGCGTTTTATGACGAACTCAGTAAATGCAAAAACTTTAATTCAGATAAGAAAACTGATGTTTTGAGATTACTGCTTTTCGAAGACGGTCTCAATTACGGCTCGCTTCCAAAAGGGTTGATTAAGTTTCACAAATATGAAAGCGAATCCAGAACTCCCTTTGAGGAGCATCTGCTGGAGGCCTGCGAGTATGCCAAAAGCCGGGACGGAGTCGTTAGAATGACCGTCACTGTTTCTCCTGAGCATCTTGCGTACTTTTCAAAGCTTAATGAAAGCATAAGAGATAAATTTCTAAATGAGAAAGGTCTTTATACAGATGTCTGTTTTACACTCCAAAAACCATCTACTGACACTATTGCCGTTGATGAAAACAACGAGCCATTCAGAAAACCGGACGGGTCAATATTGTTCCGGCCGGGAGGACATGGTGCTCTTATTGAGAATCTCGATGAAATTACATCTTCAATAGTGTTTATTAAGAATATTGACAATGTTGCCAAGGAGAGCCTTCTTCCGGAAACAGTCAAGTGGAAAAAGGTATTGGGAGGAGCATTAATTAAAGTTCAAAGAAAAATCTTTAACTACCTCAGAGCGTTGGATGGAGAGTATAATTACGAGCTTATTCTTGAAGTTTCCGATTTTATGGATAAGGTTTTGTGTATCAAGCTTCCATCCGTTCCCGATGAGATTCTAAAGGATTTTATAAGGGAAAAATTAAACAGGCCGGTTCGTGTATGCGGGATGGTAAAGAACACAGGAGAGCCCGGAGGAGGCCCATTTATCGTAAGAGATGCCGATGGCTCAACCTCTCTTCAGATACTGGAGAGCGCGCAATTAAATGCAAATGACTCATCATATAAAGAGCTATTGGAAAAATCGACACACTTTAATCCTGTCGATCTTGCCTGCTCTTTTATAAATTACAATGGAGAAAAATTTGATTTGCACAAATATATCGATCCGGAAACCGGGTTTATCTCTAATAAAAGTGTTGAGGGACATCCACTCAGGGCTCAGGAGTTGCCGGGATTATGGAATGGTGCCATGAGCCAGTGGAACACCGTTTTTGTTGAGGTTCCTGCTATCACTTTCAACCCTGTGAAAACAGTATTTGATTTGCTCCGTGATGAGCATCAGGTTTGATTGAACTACTCTTTTTCCTTACGGGAGAGCTTTTCGGAAATCAATCTTTCTGCAAAAATGAGCAGCACTACATTTAGTCCGATAATCAACCAGGTAAGCGAGAGACTATCAGAAAACATAGATTTTATCTTACCGGTGAAATTTATACTGTCTGCGAATAGAAATTTAAGACTGCTAATTTGTAGTCCAAAATATTTAAAATTTAAAAAATAGAGAACAGCAGACATAATAGCAGCAATAATTACGGCAAATGAGATTTGAAGAAAAAGTTCATTGCTTTCTCTCTTTTTAATAAGCCTTGCCTCTATTTTATTCTGAATTTTTACTTCAAAATTGAAAGGAACCGATTCGTCGGAAAATCCGGCAAAAAGTTCTTTTAAGTTTTTGTCATTCTCATCCATAGCACACCTCCATTTTATCTCCCATTAACAAATTTAATCTTTTTTTTATCCTGTGCAGCTTCACTTTTACATTTGACTCGCTCATTCCCGTTATCTCTGCAATCTCTTTTATACTTTTTTCGTGATTATAAAAGGAGATTATCAAAAATCTGTCCGATACATCCAGCTCTCCGATTATCTGATTTAATATTTTATATTGTCTCTCTCTGTCCATGTAATTTTCCTGCTCCTTTAGTGAAGCATTATCCGGGATATTGCCTGTTTTTTCGATAGGTATGTGTTCTCTTTTCTTAAGCCTGGTCTTAGATACCGACATATTGTATGCAATACGGAACAACCAGGTTGAAAAAGAACACTCTCCCCGGAATGACTTAATAGAGAAGTAGGCTTTTACGAAAACATCCTGAGCAACCTCCTCGGCATCCTCTCTGTTGGAAACGACTCCCCGAACAACCGACAAAATCTTTGGCGAGTGCATTTCAATAAGAGTATTAAACAGGTTAAGCTCGCCTGCTTTTATCCGTTCAATCAATATGAGCTCCTCTTCTCTTTTCATTTGCATTTTTAGACGCAAAGGTGCCTGTGAAGTTACAACCTATTTTTATTTTTTTTCTATTGTAACCTTTTTTCTGCACCCTCGTCAAAAGTGCAAAACAATTTAAAATATCAGTATTATGATGGATTTTATCTCGGTACCTATCACATTTGGAATAGGAGCTTATGCATTTTACAAATTAATAGAGCTTTTTGTCAGGAAGAAAGAACGACTTTTGATTTTAGAAAAAATTTCGCTACTCGAAAATGTAAACACAGAAAATTTGAACCTGTCAAAACTTTTCGGAGAAGAAAAGATGTTCAAAAATCAGTTTTTAACTTTAAGAATCGGATCTCTTTTAATGGGTCTTGGACTTGGCCTTCTGATAGGATATATCATTGTGCAGTCCTCAATGGGGTTATCAAGTGAAATATCTTACGATATGAGAGATGCAATGAGTGTAATATACGGAGCCTCTACATTGCTTTTTGGCGGACTGGGTCTCGTTGCAGGTTTCATTGTTGAAATCAAGATGAAAAAACAGTAATCTTAAATAGCTATTTGTAAAAAAGAGGCTGCCAATTTTATTAGGCAGCCTCTTTTTTTTAGATCAGATAAAGGATTTCTACTTATTATTATCAACTAAAAGGATTCCGCTTCCTTTTGTCCCGTTTTTAAAAAGCATTGTGTGATTCTTTCTATCGCGTTTCTTCCAGTCACCTTTATGATATGCATAACTTACAATCACAGGAACAACGGTAGTTGCTTCTGCATATACCATCTGTTCGTGAGCGGTATTAACTTTTCCCCATGAATTTGCCTCTTTGAGTGTAGAAGAAGAGCATGCACCGTCGCGTACATCGGCAACTGTTATCTGAACGGCATACTGGTGCATCGGAACGTCAAATCCCAGACACTCTGCGCAAACAACAGTATCCTGAGCAAAATTCTTCGGTACTCCGCCGCCTACCATAAACAGTCCGCTTGTTTTGGCAGAGAGCTTAACTTCTGTTAGTTCCCGGAAATCGGCTACTGAGTCAATTGAAAGATAAGGTTTCCCTGCTTTCAGTTTCTCTACCTGATGTATTACAAGACCGAAACCGGCACTGCTGTCGCTGAATGCAGGGCAGAAGATAGGAATATTTAGCTCGTAGGCAGTTTGAATCAAAGAGTCCTTTTTCTTTGAGTTTTTGCTTAGCCATTTTCCTATTTCGTAAATGAATTCTCTTGAAGAGTAAGGTCTTGGTTCGAGAGAGTCAGCAATAAGTTTAATTGTTGAGTCACAAGACTGAAGTTCTTCTTCATCAATGAATGTATCGTAAATCCTGTCGATATAATTGTCTCTCAGGTGTGTATCGTCAATAAATTGTGTTCCCCTGTAGTGCTTGTATCCCAATGCTTCAAAAAAGTCCATGTCAATAATTGACGCGCCTGTGGAAACAATAGCATCAATCATATTGAAACGGAGCATATCCACATAAACCTGCATACATCCGCCTGCAGATGTGCTGCCGGCAAGTATGAGCCAGTTGGTTGATTCTTTGTCGTTAATCATAAGCTGGAGAATATCTGCTGCCGAAGCTGTATCTCTTGATGAAAACGACATGTCACGCATTGAATCTATAAGAAGCGTTGAGTCAATTTTTGTGACATCAATGTGCTTTATTGTCTCCCTAAGGAGATCCTTCTTTGTTGGTTTCATTCTCTTTTCAGTATAATTTGTGCAAAGATAGATATTTTAAATTAAGTACAAGTTTTTTACTAATTTTGCCGATTCAAACCCCCATTAACTATTAACAATGGTCCAAAACAAAGAAACCGAGAGATTTAAGACGCTTGAAACACCGTTTTATTACTATGACATGGAACTTCTCAGAGAAACTCTGAAAAGGTATACCGATGAATTAAAAAAATATAACTATCATGCACACTATGCATTAAAGGCAAATGCAAATGTGAGAGTTCTTTCACTCATAAAGGATTTCGGTCTTGGTGCCGATTGTGTAAGCGGCAATGAAGTTTCTCTCGCCCTTAAAACAGGTTTTTCTCCTGATAAAGTTGTATATGCCGGAGTAGGCAAATCCGACAAAGAGATAAAAACTGCTCTCGAAGGCGGAATTTTCTGTTTTAACTGTGAATCTGTACCTGAAATTGAAGTTATTAATTCCATTGCAGAATCAATGGGCAAAAAGGTTGGAATAGCCCTGAGGATTAATCCGGACATTGATGCTCATACACATAAATACATCAGCACAGGACGGTCTCAGGACAAATTTGGGATAAGTCCATGGATGTTCGATGAAGTTCTCGCTACAATAAAAAAATCTTCAAATATCAATCTTATAGGTCTCCACTTCCATGTGGGTTCCCAGATAACTGACCTGAATGTTTTTTCAATGTTGTGCAAAAGAGTAAACGAACTTCAGAAGTGGTTTATTGAAAGGGGAATATTTATTGAAAACATTAATCTTGGGGGCGGTTTGGGAATAGATTATGTTAACCCGGATGAAAACCCTATTTCCGACTTTAAAAATTACTTCTCAATAATAAACAGCAACCTTATAGTTTATCCGGGACAAAAAATTCATTTTGAGCCGGGCAGAACAATCGTGGCTCAGTGCGGCTCGCTTATTTCAAGAGTGCTGTATGTAAAAATGGGTAAAGGGAAGAAATTTGCTATTCTTGATGCCGGAATGAATGACCTAATAAGACCAGCTCTTTATCAGGCAAGCCACAGAATAGACAACCTTACATCAAAGGGAAGAATAATGCGCTATGATGTAGTAGGCCCGATATGTGAATCGAGTGACCGCTTCGGAAAAAATCTTCTTCTTCCGCAAACTAAAAGAGGCGATCTGGTTGCAATTCGTTCTGCCGGTGCATACGGACAAGTAATGGCTATGAGATATAACCAAAAAGATATTGCTCCTGAATATTTTTCCGAAAATATTTAACAGTTAATTTTATTTACTAAAGAAAACAAATTATGAGCAGAGTAAGTTCTAAAGATCGGTACGTTTCCCAGGTGTACGTACTATTCAGGCAAAAGGGACTTAAGATGACAATGGAAGAGATTGCAGACGACCTTAAACTTACAAAGAAGACTCTTTACAACAATTTCAACAGTAAGGAAGAGCTGATGCGTACAGTTATGCAGTTTGTACTCGGAGACATTGAATTCCGTATAAATCTTGCGCTTAACCAGGGACGTAATGCTATTGAAGCATTGCACCATACAAGCGACATGATGAATAAATCTCTAACTGAAATAGGCCCGCTGCTGCTCAGCGATTCATCGAAATATCTTCCGGATCTGAAACTTCTGGACCATACAAACAGGATGTCGTTCTACTCAAAAATAATTTACGAAAATCTCGAAAGAGGAATTTCAGAGTCGCTTTACAGGGATGATCTCAACAAAGAGCTGGTTACTTTGTTTTTTACATCTGCCATGGCCAAAATATACTCATGGAACGGCTCCTATACTTTTCTCAGAGATCCATACATATTTCACTCGGAGCTGGTGAGATATCATCTTGAGGCAATTGTAAACGAGGATGGAAGAAAAATCCTTAATGGCTTTATATCTAAATAGTTAGTCACAAAAATATTCCTATTAAATGATGTTTGAAAATTTAATTGACAGATTGGAGAGCTCCTTTAAACTGCTTAAAGGTGAGGGGAGGATTACAGAGGTAAACGTAGCCGAAACGCTTAAAGAAATTAGAAAGGCCCTTCTGGATGCCGATGTAAGTTATAAAATTGCCAAAAATTTTTGTGATGATGTGAAGCAAAAGGCAATGGGACAAGATGTGCTTAAGGCTGTCCGGCCCGGCCAGATGCTTACAAAAATTGTTCATGACGAGCTTACCCTGCTCATGGGCAGCGAAGCTCAGGACATTTCAGTTAAAGGCAATCCCGGAATAGTACTGGTTGCCGGTTTACAGGGCTCAGGTAAAACAACATTTTCCGGAAAACTTGCTCTCAACTGTAAAACAAAAAGAGGGTTAAAAACCATGCTTGTTGCCTGTGACGTTTACAGGCCGGCTGCTATTGAACAGTTGAAAATCCTTGGCGATCAGGTTGGCGTATTTGTATATTCGGAAGAGGGAGCAAAAGATCCTGTTCAGATAGCAAAAAATGCAATTTCCAAAGCAAAACAGGAGGGGTATTCATTAGTAATAATAGATACAGCCGGTCGTCTTGCGATTGATGAGCAGATGATGACGGAAATTGCTGCAATCAAAAAAACGGTACAGCCCACAGAAACCCTGTTTGTTGTTGACGCAATGACCGGTCAGGATGCCGTTGAAACAGCAAAAGCTTTCAATGACAGGCTTAATTTTGACGGAGTTGTACTTACTAAGCTTGACGGTGATACCAGAGGCGGTGCGGCCCTTTCGATTATGGCAGTCGTTAATAAGCCAATCAAGTTTGCTTCGTCCGGCGAAAAGATGGAAGCACTTGATGTTTTCCATCCAAAAAGGATTGCAGACAGAATATTGGGCATGGGAGACGTTGTCTCTCTGGTAGAAAAGGCTCAGGAACAATTTGACGAGGTCGAGGCCCGCAGGCTTCAGAAGAAACTTGCGAAAGATCAGTTTTCCCTTCAGGATTTTTACAGCCAGATACAGCAGATTAAAAAGATGGGCAATATCAAGGAGCTTGCCTCAATGATTCCGGGAATGGGAAAAGCGCTCAAAGATATTGACATGGACAACTCTTCTTTCAAAAGCATTGAGGCGATAATTCAGTCAATGACTGTTGAAGAAAAAGATAATCCTGCAATTTTAAACGGAAGCAGGAGAAAAAGGATTGCAGCAGGAAGCGGAACTACTATTGCCGAAGTCAACAGACTTATAAAGCAATTCGAGGATACCCGCAAAGTGATGAAGAATTTTGCCGGAGGCGGAAAAAATGCCATGAAGGCAATCGGAGGTTTACGCAGATAATTTAATTCAAATCAGGTATATGATAATTCTGGACGGAAAAGCGACTGCAGATAAGATTAAAATTGAAATAGCCGCAAAAGTGGATGAAATTCTCCTGAAAGGAGGGAAAAGACCACACCTTGCAGCTATTCTTGTTGGTGAAGACGGTGCTTCGCAAACATATGTCGGTCATAAAGAAAAGGCTTGTGCACAAGTTGGATTTACCTCTACAATACTCCGGTTTTCAGACACGATTACTGAGGATTTTCTTATAAATGAAATTGCCGCAATTAACGCTAATCCCGATATAGACGGCCTCATTGTTCAGCTTCCTCTTCCTAAACATATTAATGAACAGAGAGTAATTGAAACAATTGATCCCAAAAAAGATGTTGATGGTTTTCATCCCGAAAATGTTGGACGAATGGTACTTGGCCTGCCGTCTTTTGTATCGGCAACACCTTGGGGTATTATGGAACTTCTGAAAAGGTACAGCATTGAAACTTCTGGTAAAAACTGCGTTGTTATAGGAAGAAGCAATATTGTCGGCAGGCCTATGGCGAATCTGCTGTCTCAGAAATCCAAACCGGGAGACTGCACTGTTACAATTTGCCACAGCCGCACCAAAGATATAAAAGAGCATACTTTAAATGCTGATATCATAATTGCAGCATTGGGCATACCCGAATTTCTCACCGGTGATATGGTAAAAGATGGCGCTGTTATTATTGATGTGGGTATAACAAGAGTAAAAGCCGATAATAAGAGCGGTTTCCGTTTAGTGGGAGATGTCCTGTTCAGGGAAGTATCTCCAAAATGTTCATATATTACTCCCGTTCCCGGCGGTGTGGGCCCTATGACTATTATTTCGCTTCTGAATAATACCTTAAAAGCCGCAGGATATTAATTCATTGTTCAATATTATATTTATATAAAAATGAGAAAGCCGGTTGTTAAACCGGCTTTCCTTTGGTAGGGACGTACTGTTTTATGAATGTTCACCTAAATTTCATATGATACTCCCGTACCGGGACTTTTCTATTTAATTGTTTAATACTTTCTAAATAAATGCGGTAATTAGTTCCCGTTTCCAACACGGCTTGCCTCTTCGGCGTTACCCACTTTTCTCATTTTCATTCCTTTGCTTTGGCCAAAACGATACTGAAAACTTAATGTTATTGTACGATTCCTGCTAAGAGATGTAAAATAATATGCATTCAGCTGGTCTGTGTTTAATGATACATTGTTTTTAAGGCTGTTAAATATATCATGGACATTAAGCGAAAGAGTTCCCATATTTTTGAACAACCCTTTTTTAACTCCCACAGATATTTCATAAGTAGGATCTACAGTAAAGTATCCGTAAGGAATTTTACTTTGGAAAACGCCTGTCAATTCAACTTTGTAGTCTTTAGGCAAAAGGAATGCCGTATTGATGTTTCCGTTTGAAAATATGGAACTGCTGTTATAACCCTCAGCTTTGTTTTCAACGTTTGCCAGAAAGATATTTGCATTTATTATCATCCATTTTGTGATGGGAAATTCTGTTAAAGACACCGATCCTCCCATAAACGATTGCTTCCCAAAATTATCCCAAATGAGTTTTTTCTCTCCGGTTTGCGAGTTGAAATATGCATTCTGAATGATGGCGTTATTCAGGAATTGTCCGTGAAGTGCAAACGACAAATGTTGTTTTACACCCAAAGAGAGGCTGATCTGATGATTATACTGCGGATTCACGTTTGGATTGCCTTCAACTGAACTGTTTGCATCTATATACATTCTGAAAGGATTTAACTGGAAGAAACTTGGTCTTTGAATCCTCATTGTGTATGAGAGCCCAAATCTTAGATTCTTATTTGGTGTGTAGCCCACAAATGCAGTTGGAAAAACATCCAGATATGATTTAGTGGTAACAGTATCCGCGCTTATCCATTCACCGGTTGAATTTGTCATCTCAGCTCTGATACCACCTTTAACGCTCCAAACTGTTCCGAACTGTTTTGCAAGAGAAACATATGCTGCAGAAATATTTTCGGTGTAGTTGAATTTACTGCTTAACTGGTTGTTGACAATCCAGTTGCCGTTAATCTGGTCATTACGTACGAGGTCATTGTTTGTCCTGCTTTGGGCCCACTTGGCACCTGCCTCCATCTTAATTGATTTGAATATAACCTGTTCGTAGTCTGCTCTAAGGGACATTATGTTAATCAGCTGGTTTGAACTGCTTTTGAATATAGAAGGAACTCTTGTCTCCGCACCCTGGCTATCAGAAAAATAGTTGTCCTGGGCACTGTTCTTTCCAATGTCGTAATAGCCGTAATCTGCATTAAGAGTTATTTCCTGACTTTCTTTAAACGTATGGGTATAGTTTAAATTTCCCGATACTGTGTAAAAATTATCCTTATTGCTGATACCTGTTCTTGTATTTTCTATAAGCGCTCCATTGTTGAAAAGCTCATTCCCGGTTACATCATTATCTGTGTTTCCTGTCTGATTTCTGATGAATCCGTTTACAATAACACCTACAATATCTTTCTTTGTCAGAAATACATCATTTACAACACGGAACGAGTGGTTTTTATTTAAGAAGTCAAACTCAGTTGTCCCTTTCAAAATAAGACCGTTTCCAATATTTGTTGTAGTATATATATTCTCAAAAGATTCATTAAATCTGGGACTATATGTTACTGACGTGTTTGTTTTTTCGCTCCTGTAGTTCAGATTTAATGTTCCGTCGGCACCCTGATAGTATTTCTCGTATGGGCCTGCGGTATAAGAACCTTTAAACGATCCGTTTAATCCCTTTGCAAAATTTTTCTTTGTTTTGATATTGATAATTCCACCGGAACCTGCTGCATCATATTTTGCCGAAGGATGTGAAATAATTTCAATCTTGTCGATAGTAGATCCATCCGTTCCGCTAAGCAGCGACTCAAGTTCTGCTCCCGAAAGGTTTGACGGTCTTCCGTCTATCCATACCTGAACAGCCGAGCCGTTTAGCAAAATATTTCCAGAAGGGTCCACGCTGATACCTGGTGCCTTTTTAAGCACATCCAGTGCATTGCTGCCCTGTGTTGATACAGCTTCTGAAACATTCATCACTATTTTATCGAGCTTCTGTTCGATAACAGGAACCTTTGCAACTATGACTGCCGATTTTAATGCTATTGCATCTGATGCAAGCTTTATTACTCCAAGGTCAACATTGTTCGCGTCCTGATTTATATTGATTACAAATGTTGTATCCTTGAAACCGATGAATGATACTTTAACGTTGCATTTGCCAAAAAT
>Ga0316605_10000431_pt1 | contig 29355 bp, 33 predicted proteins | sample OWC_soil_day20_n_FD_207666 | JGI IMG/M metagenome (GOLD analysis project Ga0316605, IMG submission 207666) | Wetland soil microbial communities from Old Woman Creek delta, Ohio, United States - OWC_soil_day20_noCT | ecosystem: Environmental > Terrestrial > Soil > Wetlands | place: USA: Ohio...
GGCTAACTAATTTGACCCCGAAGAAGTAAAAACCACTGCGGAAGACGACGGCCAGATCAGCGAGGACGACTGGGCAGCCGCCATGGCCGAGCAGGTCGATGCAGATGCCCCAGGCGCGGCGGCCGCTGCTGCCGACATTTTCCCCGCTTTCGGCGGTTCCTCCTCGATGGGCAACAATGCCATGATGAACGAACTCGACATGATCCTGGACATCCCTGTCCAGATCACCGTCGAGTTGGGGCGTACCAAAATCACCATCAAAAACCTGCTGCAACTGGCGCACGGCTCTGTCGTTGAACTTGATGCCATGGCTGGCGAACCAATGGATGTACTGGTCAACGGCACCCTCATCGCCCAGGGCGAAGTCGTGGTGGTCAACGAAAAATTCGGTATCCGCCTGACCGACATCATTACGCCATCGGAGCGTATGCGGAAGCTGAATCGGTAGGCTATGGCACCTCTAATAATTCGTCACACCGGCGAAAGCCGGTTTCCAGTTCGTTGATTTTTCTGGATTCCGGCTTTCGCCGGAATGACGATAATGAATTATCAGGATGCGCCCATTACCGCTTTTCAGGTTTAAGATAGCACCTCCCGGAGAGTGATCGTGCCAAAAAGACTGTTTTTTTTATTAGCCTGTTTAACCTGTCTTACCCCAAGCGCCTTCGCCGCCGGCGAAGCCACCACCCCAGGAGTCTCGTCTGGCAGTTTCATCCAGGCCTTTTTCGGCCTGCTGGTCATTGTCGCCCTCTTGGTCGGAACCGCCTGGTTTGCCCGCAAACTGACCGGCGGGCGCGGCTTCGGGCAAGGCGGCATGAAAATCGTTGGCGGAGTTGCCATCGGCCCGCGTGAACGCATCGTACTGGTCGAAGTTGGCGAACATTGGCTCGTCATTGGCATCGTCCCCGGCCAGATCCGCAAACTACATACCCTGCCCAAAGGTGAACTGGAGAATTTTCCCGCTTTCAATCTGGCCGAAAAACCCTTTGCCCAGTGGCTCAAAAACATGACCGAACGACGGAATAATTCCAATGCTGCGTAAGATTCTACTCGGCCTGCTTCTTCTGCTTCCCGCCGGTTTGGTGCTGGCTCAAGCTGCCGGCGGCTTGCCCATGGTGACCAGCACACCTGGAACAGGCGGCAGCACGACCTACACGCTGTCGATCCAGACGCTGATCACCATGACAGCGCTGACCTTCATCCCGGCGGCCGTATTGATGATGACCGGATTCACCCGCATCATCATTGTACTCTCGCTCCTGCGCCACGCCATGGGTGTACAAACCGCACCACCCAACCAGGTGTTGATCGGCCTGGCGCTGTTTCTTACATTCTTCGTCATGTCGCCTGTTCTCGACAAAATCTACACGGATGCCTACGTACCGCTTTCGGAAAACCGCATCAACATCATGCAGGCCGCCGATAACGCCGCTGTTCCGCTACGCGGATTCATGCTCAAGCAAACACGTGAAGCCGACCTCGCGCTCTTCGCCAAACTCGCCAAAATCGACAAGATCGAAAAGCCGGACGCCACACCCATGCGTATCCTGATTCCAGCCTTCGTGACCAGTGAACTGAAAACCGCCTTCCAGATCGGCTTCATTATTTTCATTCCCTTCCTGGTCATCGACATGGTGGTGGCCAGTATTCTCATGTCACTCGGCATGATGATGATGTCGCCGGTAATGGTGGCGCTACCCTTCAAGCTGATGCTTTTTGTGCTGGTTGATGGGTGGCATTTGGTAATCGGTTCGCTGGTGCGAAGTTTCGGCGTATGACCCCCGAAACCGTCATGGAAATCGGCCGTCAGGCGGTCGAGGTCACCCTGATGGTGGCGGCGCCAATGTTGCTGGCCGCACTGCTGGTCGGCCTTGTCATCAGTATTTTTCAGGCTGCAACCTCGCTTAATGAAGCTACCATTCAGTTCGTCCCTAAATTGGTGGTCATGTTCCTTGTCCTCGTCCTCGCCGGCCCCTGGATGCTGCAAACCATGATGGATTTCATCACCCGACTTTTCAACAACATTCCGCAGTTGATCGGATGATCAGCATTACCTCGCTGCAGCTTGATGCCTGGATTGCGGCCATTATTTACCCTTTGACGCGAATCCTGGCGCTATTTGCCAGCGCCCCGCTGTGGAGCAGCGCTGCCATGCCGCGCCGCACCCGACTGATTCTCGGTTTTGCCGTGACCATCGGGATTGCACCAGCACTGCCCGCTATGCCAGCCATACCCCCCGCCTCGATGATGGGTCTGTGGATCATGGCGCAGCAAATCCTGATTGGCGTCGGCATGGGTTTTGCCATGCGCATCGTTTACACCGCCGTCGATCTGGCCGGGCAATACATCGGCTTCCAGATGGGACTGGGCTTTGCCACCTTCTTCGATCCGATGAGTTCTTCCCAGACAGCCGTCATGGCGGAACTCCTGGGCTTGTTGGCGCTGCTCTCTTTTCTCTCCATCAACGGCCACCTGATGTACGTCGCCACACTTTCGCAAAGTTTTGTCGCCATACCAGTCAGCATCACGCCCCTGGGCAGTGGCAGCTGGCTCAACATTGTCGAATTGGGCGGCAAAATTTTTGCTGGCGGATTGCTGCTGGCGCTACCCGTCATTGTCGCGCTGGTCATCACCAACATCGCACTCGGCGTTCTCACCCGCGCCGCACCACAGCTCAACCTGTTTGCCGTCGGCTTCCCATTAACCTTGATGGGCGGTTTCCTGACGCTGGGGCTATCGCTGAATTATCTTTCAAGACCCTTGCTCAACATTTTTGAGACCGGCCTTTCGGTCATGCTGAGTTTCCCCATGCCGCCTTCGTGACGATTTATCTTGGCAAAGGCAGTTTCACTGCAAAGACGCAGAGAACGCCAAGAGCCGCAAAGGAAATACTTTACTCTACCAACTTACCCATAGCTGAGCGCACAGCGCCTCACAACGTATTGATTCTTTGTGCCTTGGCGCCTTTGCGGTGAATATTCTGGGGGTTAATTGCGGTCTTTTTTGGGTTTGTGTTGGGCTGACGCAGCATCCACCGCTGACCTCTCGCCTGGGGCGACGAGTTGTGGCGGGACAACAAACGGTGGTGGCACAGCGGCAAGCTGTTCGGTGGTCGCCGCAGGCTGGTGACGCACCAGCTTGATCGTCCCTTCAGCCACCCTCTGGGCCCCCAGGGTTTTGGATTCGATCCCTTCGGTGTATTCGAGCAACTCGTAGCCATCATAGCCACGTTCGCGCTGCAAACTCACCGCCCGGCGTCGCAGAATCTGCATGGACTCACCCGCGCCACCGGTGTTGTAGCGCTTCATTTTCATGTCGAAACGGTAGGTGTCATCGGATAAACGCGACTCTTCAATCTCCCAATTGGGCGCTAGGGGATCATATATAAAATAAATCGCCACGCCAGCAAGAACTGTCGCCGCCAACTTGCCGGCCGAAAGGCTGAAGCCGGACATCAGGTTGAGCGACTTATCCGGAATCAGCGGTTTCGATCCGCAAGCGGCAAGAAAAACAAGCAACAGGAACGGCAGCAGGCGTTTCATATGTAATTAAACAAAGACAACTGGCTGGTCTTGGCAAACGTAGCCTGTGCCGCTTCCAGTTGCATCTGCTTTTTGGTGAAATCGGAAATCGCCTTGGCGTAGTCCAGATCCTGCAGATCAGACAACTTTCCGGAATACTGCAACTTGTTGTTTTCGGACACATCTGTCAGGGCATCCAAGTCATTCAAGCGGCTGCCAACCTGTGAACGAATCCGGCTGACATTATCGAGTGCCTGATCAACATTGACCATTTCGCTGCCAATGGCGTTGCTGTATTCCGTGCTGCTGTAGACCGTACCGGAAATCGGTGTTGTCAGCGCCGTGATGATGTTCTGCATGGTATCGAACATGCTCTGGTTGCTGCTCTGGCTGATGGTGAAACTATCACCAACCGCTGGTGCGCCGTTGATGACAATGTTGGCACCAAAATCAAGCGTGTCGCTGCGCAGCGCAATCGCCTGCCCCGGCGTGAAGGTTGCGGCTGTCGCAAGCAACGGTACAGGCGTTGCAGGGCTAGAGTTGTCATAAATCTGATAGGTTGTTGCTGTTTCGAACACCACGCGCAAATCACCCGCATTGACGTCATCTGCCCAAAACGTATCCACCATCGCCGCTTGCCACTTACCAATATCGGTAACCGAACCCGCATCCATTCTTGCGGCGCCTTGATTCGTTCCGTTAACGGTAATCGTTGGCGTCGTTGCCGGCAGCACCGGCGGCAAAACAGTCACAGCACCGCCGGTCTGCACCTGGAAAGTCCCGTTGCCATTTTTAACCCGCATGAACAGATCGTCACCAGCAACGCTGGTGCTCATCTGGCGGCTGCTATCGACCTGCAACTTGCGCTCGCCAGAATCGCCGAAATAGGCCATGGCGCTTGTCGAATCCAGCGCAAAGGGCCGCGTATCGCCTTTGTAGCCAGAAAAGAGAAATTCACCCTGGCCGTCAGTGACATTGGCTAACGACGTCAGCGCTTCCAGCCGAGCCTGCATTTCGGTTGCGATCGACTGGCGATCCGTCTGAGACAATGTGGGGTTGCCAGCCTGAACTAGGCGTTCGCGCACATTCTGCAGCAGATCGGTCAATGAACTCAGTTGCCCTTCAACCGTTGCCAATTGCGTTCTGGCATTACCTTGAGCGTCAAGGTACTGTGTGTTGACCGCTTGCGACTGTGACACCACCAAAGCCTGTGCAGCCGCAACCGGGTCATCGGACGGGGTCAGCACACGCCGACCGGTCGACAACTGGTTTTGCAGTTTGTAAACATCGCCCTGATTACGAGTCACCCCCAGAATACCGGTGTCAAAAATCTGGCTTGAACTTACGCGCATGATCATCTCCCCTTTGCGGCTTAACCGAGAGCCAACAAGGTTTCAAACAGTTTGCTGCCGATTTGCAGCATCTTGGCGGAGGCCTGGTAGGCCTGCTGGAAACGAATCAGATTGGCGGCTTCTTCATCGAGATTGACCCCGGACATCGCTTCACGCGAATTGCTCGCCTGCTGCAACAAGGCCTGTTGCGCCTTGCCAGTCACTTCGATCTGGCGCGTCCGGTTACCGTTATCGCTCACCAGCTGGGCGTAGGCATCCTGATAGCTGGCGGAACCGCCAGCGACCGTTTTTTGCGTCTGCAGTTTGCCCAAGGCCAGCATGTTGCGTCCGTCCGCATTGCCTCCTGTGTTGCGTTCGATCGTGAATGTGTCGCCAAAATTTGGTGTCCCATTAAGATCAAAAGCAATGCCATTGACAGTAACTTTCGCCCCCGTAGCCGGATCGTAGGGAAATATTCCTCCAGAATAAACCGTCGTTGTTCCACCGATCGTCACTGAAAAATTCTGTGCAGCAGCTGCAGCCGGCGAAATGGTCAAGGTTCCCGCAGCAGCTGGCGTGCCTGCCGTACCTGCCGAGTTGACAAAACCGGCAGCCATTGCGTTGACATCCGCATTAGTAATTGTAACTGGCGCCAGCGATCCGTTTCTACTAATGCTGATGTCGCCTGGGGCATTAACGGTCACCGTATAACCGGGAAGTTGGGATTGCAGATCGGCGCTCAGGCCGGCATCATCGACAAGGTTTGTGGTCAGCGTAACACCAATCCCATCAACATCGAATTGTGCCAAACCGGCACCCGAAAAATCGTAATTGCTAATCCCGGACTGCCGGTTGTATCCATCGAACTGCGCAGGCGCTCCATAGGTCAGAGTGAATGGCAGTGTTGCCACCGCTGGCGAATATCCGGCAATCGTCCGCGTATTCGAAATCTTGGCATTGCCGGTATTGGCTACACCAGAACTGTCCCGCACCGGCATGGCAGCGGCCACCAGTCGAGGATCATTGGCAATATTGACGTTGACGCCAATACTGTCGGCAATCTGTTTCGTTGGACGAATTATGAAGGTATCGCCAACATCCATCGTCCCAGTACCGGCAAGCGTAAAACCTTCGCTGTCATCCACCAGATCCGAAAGCGTCGCAATAGATGCCGCCGACCACGAATTATTATCGTCCAGGCGCTTGAGCGTGTAATTTGTTCCGTCGTAACTTAGCCGGTAATCGCTTGCAGAAAGATTGGTGTAGAAATTGGTCGAGTAGTCTGGTTCAACAAAATTGGCACTGATGTCGGCCGTTCCGGTATTGATGGCATTGCCCAGCACCACTGGCGACGGAATGGTAAAGAAATCACCCTGAAAATTTCCTTCGCCGCTGGCCTGGCCTAGCAAATCCTGGCCAAGGGCATGCTGGGCATTGAAGGTCAAGGCCATGCTGGCCGCAATACGGCCAAGCTGATTGAAAGCGGGATTGAGCGCTTCACTACGGAAACGTAGCAAGCCGCCTAATTGCCCACCGTCAACCAGCCCTTCCGGCAATTCCTGAACATTACCAGTCGCCGTTTTCAAACCAATGACAATGGTCGATATATCGGCAATAGCGGCAGTAGCGGTCATTTCCTGCGTCTGCGGACCAACCACCAGGGTTTGCCCACTACCGATAAAGACGTTGTAGGAACCGTTGCTGTCCTCATTGACCTGCACGCGCACCAGTTTGTTGAGTTCGCTAACCAACTCGTCACGTTGGTCGCGCAGGTCATTCGAGGGCTGCTGTACCGAAGACTCGGCAACAACGATGCGATTATTCAGCTCGGCAATCTCTCTGGCGTAGGAATTGATATTTTGGACGACATCGGTCACCTGACCATTGATACCGTCAGCCAGTTCGTTCAAACGGCTTTGCAAGCCTTGATAGCGCGAAACCATGCTTTCCGCCATCGAGATCATCGACTGGCGCGCCGACATCGAGGCTGGATTGGCGGCAACCTGCTGTGCAGCCGAAAAGAATTCCTGCAGAGCGGGCGACAGACCTGAACTCGGATCCGCCAGCATGTTGTCGATCTGGGCGATCTCGGAATAATAGGCATCAAGCTCACTCACACCGGTCTGCGCACGGTTGACCTGACCACTCAGAAATTTGCTGTACATGCGCTCGACGGTCGCGACGTGCGTTCCCTGCCCCATTGACCCGGCGCCAGTCATAATCGGGATATTGGTAGCCTGGATGGTACGCTGCCGGTTATAGCCTGCCGTCATGGAATTGGCGATGTTGTGTTCGGTCGTCAACAGCCCCAACTGGGCGGCATTCATGCCGGTGACGCCGATACTATATAGCCCTGAGCTCATTTGATGCCTCCGTGGAGGTTAACGGCACGAATGCCGAAAAATTGAGCGGGTCAGCCGATTAATGCCTGACGCAGGGTTGGACCGTTGATGATACTTGCCAGTTTGTTTGCGTACTGGGGATCGGTGGCGTAACCCGCTTGTTGCAACCTACGAGCAAACTCCGTGCCATCTTGCGAACCGATCACTGCACCGTAGCGCGGATTATTGCGCAACAGCGACGCGTAATCGCGAAAAGCATCGGCGTAAGAATCATAGGCGCGGAACTTCGCATTTTCCTTCTGCGCCTTGCCTTCGACGTATTCTGTCGTCGCCGTCTCGACTGTCGCCCCATCCCAGCGCTTTCCCGCCTTGATACCGAACAGGTTATGGCTGGACGTGCCGTCAGCGTGGCGGATTTCATGTTTGCCCCAACCGCTTTCAAGCGCCGCCTGTGCCACCAGGAACTGTGGCGGGATACCCGTGCTGCGGCTGGCCTCAACAGCATCCGGCCAGACGCGATCAACAAACTCCTTTGTCGTCGGCGGAGCGCTTCTGGAAACTTGACCGCCAGGATTTACGGCAGCGGCTTTGGGTGCAGCATTCATTGCCGACACCGGATCAAACCGACCCGAATATGGCCCATCGAGCCGATTTGCCGCTGCCAGCGGCAAGCCCTTGCCGGCGGCAGCATTTGCCGGCAACAAGGCATCTTCGGGTGTGACAGTCGTTTGCAGATTGCGCCCCAATTGCTGTTCGATCAGACGGGCAAAACCCAACTGCCCCGAAGTAGACATATTCTGTGCCAGTTGCTGGTCGAGCATGGTGGTATAAAAGCGGCTCTGGTCGCTATCTAGCATGCCATCCTGCGGGGTGACGTCACGCATGCTTTTAAGCACCATTTGCATGAACATGCTCTCAAACTGCTGGGCAGCCGCCTTCAAACCCGCCTGTGGGTCACTTCTGAATTTTGCTCGCAGATCCGCCGTGATGGCGGTATCGGTCGCCAATCGTTGCGGCATGCTGTCAATTTTGATGGCCATCAGATGATTTCCAGATCAGCCCGTAAGGCGCCTGCCGCCTTCATGGCCTGCAGAATGGCAAGCAAATCCATCGGGTTGGCACCCAGAGCATTGAGTGCCTTGACCACATCAGCCAGACTGGCACCGGCTTTGACGCTAAGGATTTTACTGCTTTCCTGCTTCATCTCGACACCTGCATCTTGAACGTCGGTTGCACCGCCAACGACAACAGAAAGATTGCCATGCGCCACAGCACAGGACTCCAGTGTGACCGTCTGATTCATCACTACCGAGCCGGTACGCGGATTGACGATAACTTTGGCCATGGCCGGCATCACTTTAACATCGAGATTTTCAATGCGACCCAGGAATGCAACCCGTGCATTCATATCATCTGGCGCCCGCACACGAACCTGCCGACCATCGACCGCCTGAGCAAGCCCGGCGCCCATTTCACGATTGATGGCCTCAACCACGCGCTGCACAGTGCCAAAATCGGTTGTAGATAGTTCGTAATGGACATAGGCGCCCTGCCCAACCGGCGTCGACACCACCCGCTCCACTGTTGCCCCGGCCGGAATACGGCCCGCCGACAAATGATTGACTTGAACACTTGCGCCACCACCTGCAGATGCACCAGCACCGCCAACCGCCACGCCGCCTTGCGCCATGGCATAAACCTGGCCGTCAGCGCCTTTCAAAGGCGTCATCAGCAAAGTGCCACCGCGCAGGCTCTTGGCATTGCCCATGGAAGAAACGGTCACGTCGATATTTTGCCCGACCCGGGAAAAGGGCGGCAAATTGGCCGTCACCATGACCGCCGCAACGTTTTTCAGTTGCAGCTTGCTGGCCTGATCGGTCGGCAGGTTGACGCCCAATTGACTGAGCATGTTGATGATGGCCTGCGTGGTAAAGGGGGTTTGCGTCGTCTGGTCGCCGCTGTTATCGAGCCCGACAATGATGCCATAACCAATCAACTGGTTGTTGCGCACGCCCTGCAGCGAGGCCAGATCCTTGATACGCTCAGCCTGAACCGGCGCAGCCAGAAGCAAGGACAGCATTGCCGTACTCACAATAACCACCTGCCAGATCAGTCCTTTTCCCGCCTTGCGCATCACAGCCCTCCTCAGAATGGTAAAACACTAAGGAAGAAACGTGCCAGCCAGCCGATCACCTGCGATTCGCTGACTGAGCCCGACGACTTGTACTCAATGCGCGCATCAGCAATCTTGGCCGAATCAATTTCATTGGCGATGGAAACAAAGGCCGGATTGACCACACCGGAAACCCGCACATACTCGGTCTGACTGCCAATACCCAATTGCTTCTCGCCGGAAACCAGCAGGTTATTGTTAGGCAAAACTTCAATCACGGTTGCCGTCATGGTGCCAGTAAAGACATTATTGGAGGCCGATTCGCCCTTGCCGCTGAAATTATTGGAACTGTCAGCATTGAGCGACATGCCTGAGAAAGACTTGCCCGGCACCCCAACCATGGGATCGACCGAGGCGCTAATGCTGCCGGCGCGCTCGGACTTGGTATTACCCTTCATCGAGGCGGAAGTGTTCTCGGTAATCTTGATCGTAATCGTATCGCCAACATAGCGTGCCCGCCGATCCTCGAACAGCGGCCGGCTTTGGGCTACCTGGTAGATCGAGCCGTTATTGGCCACCACCGTCGGGCGCGGATGCGGCCGCGCCGACATCGGCTGATGCACGTTGGTCGGCGGTACCGTCTGGCAAGCGGCAAGGATTGCCACCAGCATCGGCAATAACAGCAAATTTTTCATCCGCTTACCCTCACATCTGGACGAGGCGCGCCAACATCTGATCGGAAGTCGACACCACCTTGGAATTGAGTTCATAAGCACGCTGAGTCTGGATCATGGTCACCAATTCCTCGGCCACATTGACGTTGGAAGTCTCGACATAGCCCTGACTGAGGATACCGGCGCCATTCTGCCCCGGCGTATTGGGGGTTGGCGTGCCACTGGCCGCCGTTTCGATAAAAATATTCTGACCCATGCTCAAGAGGCCGGCCGGATTGATGAAGGTCGCCAACTGGATACTGCCGAGTTGCGTCGTTGCCGCACTGCCGGCCTGGGTAATGGTCACGGTGCCATCCTGGCCGATACTGATTGAAGTGGCATCGGCCGGAATGGTGATATTCGGTTGCAGGGCATAACCATCGGCGGTGACGATCTGCCCCTGATTATCTTTCTGGAAAGATCCGTCGCGGGTATAACCCGTCGTCCCGTCCGGCAGCAAGACCTGCAGGAAACCACTGCCCTGAACGGAGATATCGAGCGCGTTGTCGGTCTTCTGGATATTGCCCTGCGTAAAAATCCGCGCCGTCGATACCGGACGGGCGCCGGTTCCCAGTTGAAGCCCGGCCGGTACCTGGCTCGATTGCGACGATTGCGATCCGGGCTGGCGCAGAGTCTGGTAAAGCAAATCCTCGAACACAGCGCGTGAGCGCTTGAAGCCATTGGTACTGACGTTGGCCAGATTGTTCGCGATGACATCCAGTTGAGTCTGCTGGGCGTCGAGGCCAGTACGGGCTATCCAAAGTGAGCGGATCATAATTTTTTCCTTTTGTGGGGATCAGCGGCTCATCGCATCGAGATGATCTGATCTGCCTGCCTTGCATTGGTATCGGCGGTCGTAATCAACTTGATCTGCATTTCAAACTGGCGCGACAGGCTGATGAGATTGACCATCGCGTCGGTCACATTGACATTGCTGCCTTCCAGCGTTCCCGAAGACACCCGGACATTGGTATCCACTGGCGCTGGTTGTTTGCTGGTCAGGCGAAAAAGACCATCAGCACCACGTTCCAGATCCTGTTCTGGCGGATTCACCAGCTTGATGCGACCCACCGCATTCGAATTGTTGCGGCTGCCGTATTCCGGAATCACCGAAACCGTACCGTCCGGCGCAATTTCGATAGAGCTGTCGGGCGGAATATTGAGCGGCCCGCCATCGCCTAAAACCGTATAACCCGTCTTGGTCTGCAAAAGACCATTCACATTGACATCGAGACTGCCAGCACGAGTATAGGCCTCACTACCATCGGGCAACTGCACGGAAATCCAGCCCCGACCCTCAACCGCCACATCGAGATTGCGGCCGGTATACATCAATGGGCCTTCGTCGAACACATCCTTGACCGAAGCATCGACAACAAAGGCACGGGTCGGCATGCCCTCGCCCTGCACCGGCACGGCGCGGAAGCGATGCTCCTGCGCCTTGAAGCCGATGGTGCTGGCGTTGGCCAGATTGTGCGCAGTGCCGGCCTGCTGCATGAAGACATGCTTGGCGCCAGTCATGGCAGTGTAAATCAGGCGATCCATGGCGAGACTCTCTCAGTCTTTCAAACGACTTAGCGCAAATTCACCAAGGTGTTCATGATTGAATCCTGCGTCTTGATGGTCTGGGCATTGGCCTGGTAATTACGCTGCTGGGTAATCATGTTGACCAGCTCTGCCGTCAGATCGACGTTGGACTCTTCCACCGATGCCGATTGCAGCACTCCCAGGCTGGCGGTATTGGGCGCTCCGACCAAAGGTGCGCCGGAAATTGCGGTCTCGATCCATTGATTATTGCCTTGCGGCGACAGGCCGTTCGGGTTGGTAAAGCCGGTCAGCACCACCTGCCCCTGGTTACGCGTCTGACCATTGCTGTAGCGCCCTTGCACCATACCGTCACTGGTGACGGATAGGCCAATCAGTCGGCCGGAGGTATAGCCGCCCTGCGCCAACTCTTCGACGCCGGAGGGACTGCCGTACTGCGTCGTGCCGGTAAAATCGATATTCCCCGGCGACCATGGCGTTGCGGCTCCTGTCGTCAAAGCAAAGCCCGGCACGGGATTGATCGTTGCGCTGGTCATGCTGCCCGAGTTATTGAATGCCATGTTAGCAAATGGCGGGTTTGTGACAAAAGCATTAGCGCCACCGGTATTGACAAATGTATTCAGTCCATCGCCACCCAAGTCCGCACCAACAATTGAAATAGCGGGTTGAGCTGCAGCCGAACCGGTTTCGCCACTAGAAAACACCAGTGCGCCACCTACGTAGCTTGCGAGTGTGTTTGACCCAGCAAGTCCAAGCTGAGTGTTGATCGCAGTGACCATCCCGGCTTCGTTACCAGTCCAGTCGGTGCCAGAAAGATCAATCAATATGGCTCCAGTGTCATCCGTAAGCGTAAATTGCGCTGCGGCTCCAGATAATGTGTAGTCGCCTGCCGTAAACGGGGCACTCGTGGTAACCCTGGCGGTAGCCGGAGTTACAGGCGCTCCTGCCGGAGCGGCACCGTCAAGCGTGGCATACGCCTCCCAAGCTCCCGCGCCAGTCCTCACGTAGTAGGTGGTCAAGGTATGTGGCACACCCAAAGTGTCGTAGACTGAAAGACTAGTCGTGTAGTTGTAGCTCTCCGGATCGATGGAACTGAAAGGCGCTGTAGCAGGATTGCTCTGACGTGAATCAAGATTAATGACTGCCCTGATATCACCGGCTATCGGATCGTCCGTCGACCGCGGTGCAATTTGCGCCGAAGAAATCTGCAGTGGAGCCGGCGCCGCGCTAACGACGTTACCACTGTTATCAACTTGATAACCCGTCAGTCTAAGCGACTGATCATTGATGATATAACCGTCCTTGTCGGTATGAAACTGACCGTTGCGGGTATAACTCACCGCGCCATTATTGTCCATGCGAAAAAAACCACCACCGTTGATCGAAATATCAAGCGGATTATTGGTCGACGTAATGTTGCCTTGCGAGAACTGCTGCACAACCGCCGCCAAATTGACACCAATACCGACCTGGCCGGCACCGCCGCCTGCCAGAGAATTCGCATAGACATCACCAAAATGGGCTTGTCCCACTTTGAAGCCGACAGTGCTGGAATTGGCGATATTGTTGCCCGTCACATCCAGTGCCTTGGCGCTGGTATTGAGTCCGCTCAAGCCTTGTTGGAATGCCATGATGCTCTCCTAGAGAATTTGTTGTACTTCGTCGAACTTGACGCTGCCGTAACTACCGAGGTCAAGAACGAACCCGTTGCCGCTTCTGGTCACAGCAGAAACCATGCCAAGCTGCAGGGCAGTTGCATCAATCTTGCTGTCGCCACTGACGGCTTCGACCGAGAATTTGTAGACACCGTCCGCCAACTGCTCGCCCGCGTCGTTCTTGCCATCCCAGGTAAAAGAGAAATTACCGGCTTCGCGCGCGCCCAGGTTTTGCGACTGAACGACTTTGCCAGAGGCGCTGAGTATCTTGATGGTGACCTGATCGGCCGCCTGGTCGAGCTTGATGCCGCCAGCCGCCAATCCACCGGACAAGGTCAAGCCATCGCCGGCTACCAAAACCGCCCTACCAATCAAGGCCGAGGACTGCATGGCCTGCGAGCTGTCGTAAGCCCCCAAAAGTTTACCGAGCGTCGCATTCAGGCGCTCGATGCCATTAACAGTGTTGATCTGTGCCAGTTGGCTGGTAACTTGGGCGTTGTCGAGGGGATTGAGCGGATCCTGATTCTTCATCTGTGCCGTCAGCAGGGTCAGGAAGCGCGTGCTCATGTCGTCGGTTGCCGTTGCGGCCTTTTTTGCCGTTGCGCCACCATTGAGGGTGGCAAAAATTTCCGCGGCGCTGCCATTCGTGACGTTATTGGTGGTGGTCATTTTTCTCTCCTATTAGCCCTGGCCGATCTGCAGGGTTTGCAGCAGCATGGATTTGGCGGTATTCAAAACTTCAACGTTGGTTTGGTAGGAACGCGAAGCGGAAATCATATTGGTCATCTCTTCGACCACATTGACGTTGGAAAAGGCAACGTAGCCCTTTTCATCAGCAGCCGGATTCTTGGGGTCATAGACCATGCGCGGCGGCGCGGCGCTTTCGACCACCTTGGTGACACGCACGCCCATCGAGGCGGTGCCGCCCATCGGTGTTGCTTCGAACACTACCTGCTTGCCACGATAAGGCTTGCCGTCGGCCGAAACGATACTGTCGGCGTTAGCCAGATTCGAGGCCACGGCATTGAGGCGCATCGACTGTGCCGTCATGGCGCTGGCCGAAACATTGAATACGTTAAAAAGACTCATAACTTACTCCTAGCCCTGATTGCTTGAAATCGCGGTACGCATGCTCTGCAGGCGGTCGCCAATCAAACGCGTGAGAACCTGGTACTGAACGGCGTTTTCCGAAATCTGGGCGCGCTCGACATCCATATCCACCGTATTGCCATCGACCGCCGATTGGGTCTCCTTGCGATACTGGAGATGGCCGAAAGCGGCGCCACCGCTGCCATCCATATGACCTGACGAAGTTCTGGCCAACGCAGCGCCATCACCCCGACCCGCCAAAGCACCCTGCATGGCCTTGGCAAAATCCATATCCCGCGCCTTGTAGCCCGGCGTATCGGCATTGGCGATATTGGAAGCCAATATCTGATGACGCTGAGTCCGCAGATTAAGCGCCTTGCTAAAGACTTCAATGTTTTGTGCCAGCCCTGCCATTTCTGTTGCTCCAAATAACGTTGCAAACAGCACTGCACAAAACATGCCATGTTGAAAGCAATGGCTATTGGAGCGTATTTTGGTCGACTTCCAACGGCAACGGCAAAAATTGCCGCCCAGCGATACCGGCAGACAAGTTCCCATTGCCGCCGCAGTGGTGCACAATGCCACCCCATGAACAAATTGCTGTTTGCCCTTGTGATCATCGGCGCCGGACTTGGCCTTGGACTGGCGTCGCCCGCCAGAGCCGACCCTATCCGGGATACCGCCCTGCGCCACGCGCAAACCCAGTCACAAGGCTTGCCGGGAGAGGTTGCCATCAGCGTCGGCAATCTTGATCCGCAAACCCAGCTTCCCGCCTGCACGAGCCTCGAAGCCTTCACTCCGCCCGGCGCCAGACCCTGGGGGCACACCCATGTCGGCGTGCGTTGCCTGGCGCCCAAGGCGTGGAACATCCTCGTACCCGTCCAGATCACGGTCACCGGCAACTACGTCGTCACCGCCCGCGCCCTCAGTGCTGGCCAGGCCATCGCCGCTAATGATTTGGCCGTCCTGCGTGGCGATCTGGCTGGCTTGCCGGTGGGGGTCATTACCGAAATCAGCAAGGCTACCGGCAAAACCCTGAAAAACTCGCTGGCTGCCAACCAACCCCTGCGCGCCGACCTGTTGCTCGCTCCCATCCTTATCCGTCAGGGACAAGTGATCAAGCTACGCGCCCGCGGCCCTAATTTCACTGTAACCAGTGAAGGCAAAGCCCTCAACAACGCCAGCGAAGGTCAGGTTGCCCAAATCAAGGTTGCCTCCGGACAAACCGTCAGTGGTATCGTGCAGGCTGACGGTAGTGTGGAGATTGCCCGTTAACAAAATAACAGTCTTCGGCATAAATAATGCCTAAAGTTTCCTGTGAAATTGCCGTTACAGTCCTTGAGTTCCGTATTCTGTGGATAACATCATGAAAATCGATAGCCAATACAAGCCGCCACCGCTCGGCTCCAACCCGCCAGCCGCCCCCAAAGCGGTACCGCAGGCAGCGACCAAGCAATCCGTCGAGGTGCGCCTGAGTGAAGCAGCGGCACAAATTGCCACTGGGGATAATTCAGCGCCGATCAACCGCGCCAAGATTGAGGAAATCAAACAGGCGATTACCGAGGGGCGTTTCAAGATCAATCCCGAAGCCATTGCTGACGGTCTGATCGCTACCTCGCGCCAGTTGATCGAATCGCAGCACCAGGAGTAATGGCCGATTTGCTCGCTTTGACCAGGAAGGAAAGCCTCCTGGTCACGCGCTTTGTCGCGCTCCTGCGCCAAGAACAGGAGGCGCTGCAACGCGGCGATGCCACCGCACTGCCCGCCTTGACCACAGACAAGGCAAAGCTGGTTGACGAGCTGAACACACTCGCCATTCAACGCAATAAAACCCTGGAACTGGAAGGACTGGCAACGGACAGCGCCGGCATGTCCGCTTGGCTGCAACGCAATCCCGGCGACAAAACCGCTCACAAAGCCTGGAGCGATTTACTCGCCCTTGCCCGACAAGCGCGCGAACTACACGAGCAGAACAACCAGCTTCTGACCCTGCATTTGCGGGAGACCAACGAGGCTCTCTCCGTCCTTCAACAGGAAGTCCGCAAAAGCCAGCTTTACGGCCCGGATGGCCAGTCTTCGCCGCTGACCGGTAACCGGATTATCGACGCCGCCTGACTGCCGGGCTGCCGCGAGTTGCTAAAACACCTCGTTTTCGCGTAACAGACGCCATTTCCCCAGAGGCAGGTCACCCAGCTTGACGCGACCGATGCGCACGCGCTTGAGGCTGGTAACCCTGACGCCGACCAGTTCACACATACGGCGAATCTGGCGTTTCTTGCCTTCCCGCAAAATAAAGCGCAACTGGCTTTCGTTGAGCCATTCAACCTGCGCCGGCTTGAGCGCCTCGCCGTCGAGGGAAAGCCCGTGGTTCAGGAGATTAAGCCCATTGTCGATCATCTTGCCTTCGACACGGACGATGTATTCCTTGTCGACCAGACTGTCCTCGCCGATCAATTGTTTGGCAATGCGGCCATCCTGGGTCAGCACCAGCAATCCGGTCGAATCGACGTCGAGCCGGCCGGCCGGCGCCAAGCCCTTGAGCATGCCCGGTTTGAAAGGATTGCCACCGTGGTTGCGTTGCTGGGTCTGGGCGCAGACAAGGCTGACCGCCGGTGTAAAGCCCGGTTCCGGCTGGCTGGAAACATAACCGACCGGCTTGTTAAGGAGAATGGTCACCAGCTTTGCCTGGGTCGCCTGCGCCTCTTTTGCCAACGTGATTTTGGCAGCAGGATCAACACGGGTGCCAAGTTCCTTGATGCGCTGACCATCGACAAAAACCCAGCCCTGTTCGATCCAGACATCCGCTTCGCGTCGCGAACAAAGGCCGCGCTCGGACATCAGCTTGGAGAGACGAATAAATTCAGTCATTAAGAACCTTTACCGCAAAGAAACAAAGCCAACCGCGTTTCCTTTGCGAAACTCGGCGCTCTTGGCGTCTTTGCGGTGGAAATATGATTTTCGGATTTATTTCACGTCGAGCAGTTCGATCTCGAAGACCAGGGTGGCATCGGGCGGAATGACACCACCAGCGCCCTGCCGGCCATAACCGAGATCAGGTGGAATGGTCAGCTTGCGAACGCCACCGACCTTCATGCCCTGCACGCCCTCATCCCAGCCGAGAATGACCTGGAAAGTACCGAGGCGGAAGGAAAAGGTATCCCGGCGATCATGGCTGGAGTCGAAAACGCTGCCATCGGCCAACCAGCCGGTGTAGTGAACTGTGACAGTCTTGCCAACACAGGCTTCGACACCATCGCCCTGAATGATTTCTTCAATGATAAGGCCGGAAGGGGTTTTGATTCTTTCCATGAAAATCTCCGATCGAATGGCCGCGAGTCTATCACAAGCACGCAAGGCTTTGACTTACTTCGTTTTGTCCGTATAATGCGCGGTTCTTTCCAGTAGCAAAACGGAGTCCAACATGTATGCGGTCGTAAAAACCGGGGGCAAGCAGTATCGCGTGTCCGCCGGCCAAAAACTTAAAGTAGAACAGATACCGGCAGACGTTGGCGCAGAAATCACTCTCGATCAGGTCCTCATGGTAGGCGAAGGCGAGTCAGTGAAGGTCGGCGCCCCGCTTGTTTCCGGTGCAAGCGTCAAATGCACCGTGGTTTCCCAGGGTCGCCACGACAAGGTCAAGATTTTCAAAATGCGCCGTCGCAAGCATTACCAGAAACATCAGGGGCATCGTCAGAACTATACCGAGTTGCGCATCGACGCTATCGCGGCCTGACCAGAAAAGGAGCTAAACCATGGCACATAAAAAAGCAGGCGGCAGTTCTCGCAACGGTCGCGATTCACAGGCTCAGCGACTGGGCGTCAAGCGCTACGGCGGTCAGTTCGTTCTGGCCGGCAACATTCTCGTTCGTCAGCGCGGCACCGAGTTCCATCCCGGTGAAAATGTCGGTTGCGGCAAAGATCACACCTTGTTTGCGCTCAAGGAAGGCACTGTGCAGTTCTCCGTCAAGGGGCGACTGAATCGCCGCACAATAAGCATCATTCCGGCTGCCGAATAATTCACGGCGCAGGATACAAAGCCCTATCCCTGCGATAGGGCTTTTTAGTTTGTAGCGCCAAGGCTGCGGCAGCAGGGCAACAGGACAAAAATGAAATTTATCGACGAAGCGAAAATCTACGTCAAAGCGGGCGATGGCGGTAACGGCGCGGCAACGTTTCGCCGTGAAAAATATATCCCGATGGGCGGCCCGGACGGCGGCGATGGCGGCAAAGGTGGCAGCATTTTTGCCATCGCCGACCGCAATATCAACACCCTGATCGATTTTCGTTACACCCGCAAATTTCTCGCCCAGCGCGGCGAAAACGGGCGTGGAGCCGATTGCTATGGCGCTGGCGGCGACGACATCACGCTGCGCGTGCCGGTCGGCACGGTCATTTCCGATTGTGCCAGCGGCCAGATCATTGCCGACCTCGATATCCATGACAAACAAGTGCTCATCGCTCGCGGCGGCAAGGGCGGCCTTGGCAACATCCATTTCAAGTCGAGCGTCAATCGCGCCCCGCGCAAATGTACCAAGGGCGAGGCTGGCGAAGAGCTTGAACTCCAGCTCGAACTCAAGGTGCTAGCCGATGTCGGCCTGCTCGGACTGCCCAACGCCGGCAAAAGCACCCTGATCCGCGCCATTTCTGCGGCGCGCCCCAAGGTTGCCGATTATCCCTTCACCACCATGCACCCTAATCTGGGCGTGGTGCGCGTTGATGACAACAAGAGTTTCGTCGTCGCCGACGTCCCCGGACTGATCGAAGGTGCCGCCGATGGCGCCGGGCTAGGCATCCGTTTTCTGAAACATCTACAGCGCACCCGCCTCTTGTTGCATCTGGTCGACCTGGCACCATTCGACCCGGAAGCCGACCCTGTGCATGACGCCGTCGCCATTGTTGGCGAGCTGGAAAAATACAGCCCTGAACTGGCGGCCAAACCCCGCTGGCTGGTGCTGAACAAACTCGATCTGATCCCGGAAGATGAGCGGGAAAAACGCATCAAGGACTTTCTCAAAGCCTACAAAAAAGCTTCAGGTTATAACGGCGAGCACTTTGCCATTACTGCCATCAACGGCGGCGGTTGCCGGCAACTGACCTTTCGCGTGTATGATGCGTTACAGGAATACATGGCCGATCAAGAACCTCCAGCCGAAGAAGAATGAGTCCACCGACCTGTCTCGCCCATGCCCGCCGTCTGGTTGTCAAAGTCGGCTCGGCGCTCGTCACCCAGAACGGCAATCGCCTCAATAGTGTCGCCATCAGCGACTGGGCGCGACAAATTTCGGCGCTACGGCGCGCCGGCCGCGAGATTGTCATGGTTTCTTCCGGCGCCATTGCCTGTGGCATGCGCCGCCTGGGTTGGGTAAAACGGCCGCAAACCGTGCACGAACTACAGGCTGCGGCTGCCGTTGGCCAAATGGGATTGGTTCAAGCCTACGAAGGCGCCTTCGGCGTGCACAAATTACACACGGCACAGATTCTTCTCACCCACGAAGATCTTGCCGACCGCAAGCGTTACCTCAACGCCCGTTCCACTCTGGTCAGCCTGCTCGAACTCGGTGTGGTGCCGATCATCAACGAAAATGACACGGTGGTAACCGACGAAATCAAGTTTGGCGACAACGACACGCTGGGCGCACTGGTCGCCCACCTCGTCGATGCCGACGCGCTGATTATACTGACCGATCAGGAAGGCCTGTTTACCGCCGATCCACGCCGTGATCCGGAAGCAACCCTGATCCATCAAGCCGATGCTGGCGACCCCAAACTGGAAAAAATGGCGGGCGGCGCCGGGACTTCCATCGGCAAGGGCGGCATGATCACCAAGGTACTCGCGGCCAAACGCGCCGCCAATAGCGGCGCCCATACCGTTATTGCCAGCGGCCGCGAACCGGACATCATTGTCCGGCTGGCGCAAGGCCAACCCCTCGGCACCCTGCTTCTCGCCCAAACGCAACCCATGGCGGCACGCAAGCAGTGGCTGGCGGATCATCTGCAACTTGCCGGCCGCCTGCTCCTTGACGATGGTGCCGTCGGTGCGCTCGGCAAAGGCAAGAGTCTGTTGCCGGTCGGCGTTATCGGCGTTGAAGGCGATTTCGAACGTGGCGCCGTCGTTTCCTGCATCAGTCAGGAAGGCGTGGAAGTGGCGCGTGGGCTTGTCAATTACAGCAGCGGTGAAGCTCGCCTGATTGCCCGCAAACCGAGCAGCAAGATTGAAGAAATCTTGGGCTACATCGACGAACCGGAAATGATTCACCGCGATAATTTGATTTCCCTCAATAAACCGGGCAGGTAAACTGACGCCGACCCGCTCCTGACAACCTGACCATCAAGGATGCAGCCCATGCCGCGCAAGACTGCCCCGAAAAAGCCCACCACCAAGATTTTTGTCCTCGACACCAACGTGTTGATGCACGATCCAACCTCGCTCTACCGCTTCGAGGAGCACGATCTTTTTATCCCCATCATGACCCTCGAGGAACTCGACGATCACAAGAAGGGGATGTCGGAAATTGCCCGCAATGCCCGCCAGGTCTCGCGCATGCTCGACGAATTGCTGGCCTTCGCCGACAATATTGACGATGGCATTTCGCTGTGCGAAGCTTCGAACAAGCTGGCCACCGGCAAGCTTTTTCTGCAAACGGAAGCCATCAGCGCCGAATTGCCGGCTGGCCTGCCCACCTCCAAGGCCGACAACGCTATCCTGACCGTCGTCGTCCATCTGCAAAAGAAGCATCCGGAACGCCCGGTCATCCTCGTTTCCAAAGACATCAACATGCGCATCAAGGCGCGGTCTTTGGGGCTGGCGGCCGAAGATTATTTTAACGACAAGGTTCTGGAGGATACCGATCTTCTTTATACCGGCACGCTTGCCCTGCCAGCGAACTTCTGGGAAAAACACGGCGAAGGCATGGAATCCTGGAAAAAGGATGGCAAAACCTATTACCGCGTCAAAGGGCCACTCTGTCCCAATCTGCTGGTCAACCAGTTCGTCTGGCTCGAAAGCGACGGATTCTCGGCCATCGTCAAGGAAACGTCCGGCAAAACTGCAGTTCTGGAAACACTCATTGACTACACGCACCCCAAACATGCAGTCTGGGGCATCACGGCACGCAATCGTGAGCAGAATTTTGCCCTCAATCTGCTGATGAATCCTGAAATTGATTTCGTCACACTGCTCGGTCAGGCCGGCACGGGTAAAACCTTGCTGACACTGGCGGCTGGGCTAACCCAGGTACTAGAACAAAAGCTCTTTGCCGAAATCATCATGACGCGCGTCACTGTGCCAGTTGGCGAAGACATCGGTTTTCTGCCCGGCAGCGAAGAAGAAAAAATGAACCCATGGATGGGTGCGCTCGAAGACAACCTGGAAGTGCTGACGCACAGCGAAGACGGCGGCGGCGCTTACGGCGGCGATTGGGGCAAGGCCGCCACGCAGGACATCATCCGCTCACGCATCAAGGTCAAGTCGCTCAATTTCATGCGCGGCCGTACCTTCCTGAAAAAATATCTGATCATCGACGAGGCCCAGAATCTAACACCAAAACAGATGAAAACACTGATCACACGGGCCGGTCCCAGCACCAAGGTCATCTGCCTCGGCAATATCGCCCAGATCGATACGCCTTATCTAACCGAAGGCAGTTCGGGATTGACCTACGTCGTTGATCGTTTCAAAGGCTGGCTGCATTCCGGGCACGTCACCTTGCAACGCGGCGAACGCTCGCGCCTGGCTGATCACGCCGCCGACGTATTGTAATCAGCCCCGCAGCCAGCGCTCCAGTTCGCGCCAGGCTTTGGGCGGGCAATAGTAGTTGCCCTGCATGAGATCGCAACCCATCTCTTTGAGCAGGTTCTGGGTTGCGGCTTTTTCCACCCCCTTGGCCACCACCCGCATCCCTAGACTATGAGCGAGGTCTATGGTGGAGCGCACGATCAGGCCATCTTCCTTGCTTTCCGCCATACTCTGAATGAAGGATTGATCCATTTTCAGGGTATTGATCGGTAAACGGCGCAGGAAGGTGAGAGAGGAATGGCCGCCGCCAAAACCATCAATCGCCAGCCGCACGCCCAAATCAGCGATGCGGTTGAGCAGGCGAACGGCTTCTTCCGGATCACTGGCCAGGGTATTTTCAGCAATTTCCAGCTCCAGCAGACCGGGAGCAACATCGTATTGGTGCAGCAACTTTGTCAGATCGTTCAGACAGCGCTCATCGGCCAGATTGCGTGCCGAAAGATTGACTGCCAATTGATAGTCCTTGCCTTTTTCACGCCAGCGGCGCTGTTCCTCCAGCCCCTGTCGCAAGACTTCATGGGTCAGGCGATGGATGGCTTCCGACACTTCCATGAGCGGAATGAAGGCGCCGGGAAGTAGAAGTCCGAACCGCGGGTGCTGCCAGCGTACCAGCGCCTCGAAACCCTGAACCTGCTGGCTGGCAAGATCAAGCTTGGGCTGATAATGCAGGCAGAATTTTTTGCCGCGAATGGCGTCGCCAATTTCAGCCACCAGACTCTGCCGCTCGACGGTATAACGATCCAGCGTGCGGTTATACATGCTGACCCCGCACCCCTGGCGACGCGCCTCGGAAAGAGCAATATCGGCACAACGCAGCAGGCTGCGACTGTCGCCACCGTCACGCGGCGCCAAGGCAATGCCGATACTGCCGGATAGTTCGAGGCGCAGCGATGAAATTTCGAAAGGTTTTTTCAGTTCAACGAGTAGGGAGCGGGCAAAAGACAGGGTCGATTCGATACTGGAAATTTCCGGCAGCAGAATCAGAAACTCGTCGCCATCAAGACGGAAAAGACGGGCATGATGTTCGGCGAGTTGGGAATTGAGGCGCTGCGTAATCTGGCGCAGCAGGGCATCGCCGATCTGATGACCCAAAGTGTCGTTAACCTTTTTGAAATGCTCCAGATCCAGTAGCAAAAGCGCCATGGAGAAACCCTGCGACTCCATGGCGTCGGCCATACGCCCGAACTGTTCATGCAGCACCAGACGATTAGGCAAGCCAGTCAAGCCATCGTGATAGGCACGATGTTGCAAATCCTCCAATTGCCGGGAATTGGCCAATGCCGTGGAAACGGTATGCCCGATAGTCAGCAGGGTTTTGAGTTCGCTTTCACCAATATCCGGGGTCTTTTCGAAAAGCAGATTGATGCTGCCCAATGGCTTGGAAAAATGAATCAGGGGAATAACGACTGCCGCGTTGATATTGCGCGCCAGCAGGATCTGCCGGACACGCGGCTCAAGGCGATGATCGAGACCAATATCACCGCTGAGGACGATGCTGCCCTGCGCCAGCGCCAGACCTGTCAGGCTGCCTGAAGACGGTAGAACACCACCGTCACTGGTCATTACTTCGTCAAAACCGCGATTGACCGCCAAAGAAAAATTGCGTGTTTCGGGGTCATAGAGGAAAATACCAAAAGTATTGATCCGGCTATACCCCTTCAGCGTTTCAAGCGACGCCTGCAGAATGGTGCCCAGATCATGGTAGCCCTGCAGGCGGTCGTAGAGCTGATTGATGACACGCAGGTTCTCATTTCGTTCAAGCAACATCTTGCGAACGATGGCCAGTTCCTTTTCCACCATCTTGCGCGCCGAATGGTCGAGTGCGATGCCGACGATGCAATTGCGATCCTGCAATTTGACCCGGCTGGCTTGCACCAGATACTCCAGAGTCCGGCGTTTCTGACGACCGATCAAACGGACTTCGGTACTATCAGACTTGCCGCTGCGCAGGATGTTACGCGTCATTTTCCAGGCGCCAAGGCGGTCTTCTGGATGCACGACCTCCATCAGGCTCGCGCCTGACAATGACTCACTGGGTATCCCGGCAAACTGTTCGAGATTGTGGTTCCAAGCCAGCAATTTCCCCTTGGCGTCGACGATGAAGACCATTCCCGGCAAGCCCTCCAGAGCCTGCCGGAAAAAGGACTCCACGCCGTCCGGGGTATCCGCCCCTGGCACCATGCTAACGCTTTCTGCCATGTCCCCGCCCGAATCTCGGTTCCTGTCCAATGGTTGGCTGGCGACGTTCCATAAAACTCTCGCGCCTAAGATCTCTCTGCCTTGAATGATCTTGCAATTTCAGGGGTCTGTCATTCCTGCTTTCGAACTTTTGAACCTTCCTTTGCGCTCTATTTTCGGCCTTTTCCTGACGTTTGAGCTGCTGCGTTTCCAGTTTCTTTTGTCGCTCAAGCTTCTTGGCTTCGCGCCGATACTCGACAATTTCCTTGATGCGCTTGCCACGGTTTTCGTCCATGCGCTGGCGAATCCTGTCGTGCAAACCTTCAAAACGCCTGTCGTGCTGCATCGGCCGAAAAAAGGCCGGAACCCCCGCTAGAAGTCTTGGCCGGGCGCGATCCAAGGCCGGGACAAAACCAGCCTGATTGGGACGGACCTGGGTCGTGCCAAACTTGGTGCGAATCTGGGTGGCGCCAATATTGACCTTGTCGTAGGTTCCCGCCTCGCCTTCGCTGCTGCCCTGCGGAATGACCCGTGTTTCATGGTCAGTGCCACGCACACCGATGGTCGCCGTCGAGGTACGGATCTGATAATTTCTGGCGTTGTATTTGCCAATCCAGCCCGTCACCGAACGCATTGCCCCTTGCAACAGGTTAAAAACGCTGGTGTCGTTTTTTCCGCCTTCGGCTTTATATTTGAGAATCTGCATTCTGGTATTGGGGCGCAGCGCCAGCTGGCCGCCGTCTTCCATGGCCAGATGCAATTCGCCCTTGCTACCGGTCAACACCGTATCGCCCTCACCAATCATATCGCCCAGTTTGAGCGGACGTTCCTGGTTGGTGGCAACATCCAGGACACGAACATCGCCCTCGACAAGATCAACTTTGCCCGCCGTGAGCGACCAGGCCAAAGAAGTCCAGGCCAGCAGGAATAATGCGAAAACTTTTTTCATCTCAGTATCCTCCTGATTGCGCCAGATTCTCGAAACGGGTGTATTCGCCAAGGAAAGCAAGTTTGACGGTACCCGTCGGACCGTTACGTTGCTTGCCGATAATCACCTCGGCGATACCCTTGTCCTGGGTTTCGGGCTTGTAATACTCCTCACGATACATCATCAGAATCACGTCAGCATCCTGCTCGATAGCGCCAGAATCGCGCAGATCGGACATCATCGGTCGCTTATCGTTACGTTCCTCGACCTTACGTGAAAGCTGCGACAGCACCATGATCGGCACGTGCAATTCCTTGGCCAGCGACTTGATGGAACGCGAGATTTCCGAAATTTCGGTAGCACGATTATCGGTCTGGCGCGTGGTGTTCATGAGCTGAATATAGTCGATGACGATCAGCCCCAACTGGCCGCACTGCCGTGTCAACCGCCGGGCGCGCGCCCGCAGGGTGGCAGGAGTAAGGCCGCCCGACTCATCAATATAGATTGGCGCTTCGTGCAGTTTGCCCAGCGCGAAGGAGAGTTTCGACCATTCATCATCGTTCAGGCGGCCAGTACGCACGCGCGATGAATCGAGACGGCCGATGGATGAGAGCATCCGCATGGCCAGCTGGGTGCCGCCCATTTCCATCGAAAAGACAGCGACCGGAAGGCCGACCTCAACCGCAACATGTTCCGCCATATTGATGGCAATGGCGGTTTTACCCATCGACGGGCGACCGGCAACGATGACAAGATCACCCGGCTGCAGCCCGGAAGTCATGCGGTCAAGATCGAAAAAGCCGGTCGGAATGCCGGTAATTTCGGAAGGATTGTCGCGATCATGCAATTCCTGGATGCGCTCGACCACCTGCGTCAGCAGCGGATTGATGTGCACGAAGCCATCCTGACGCGAAGTGCCGGATTGAGCGATGGCAAAAATTCTCGATTCCGCTTCATCCAGCAGGTTTTCAGCATCGCGGCCAAGCGGATTCAGGGCATTGCCGGCAATTTCATCGGCGGCAGACACCAATTGGCGCAACAAGGAACGCTCACGCACAATCTCGGCATAGCGCCGGATATTGGCGGCAGAAGGCGTGTTCTGCGCCAGTTCGCCAAGATAGGCAAGGCCTCCGGTATGTTCGTTTTCGCCACCAGCGTCAATAGACTCGGCCACCGTCACCACATCAGCCGGCTTGCTGCGCTCCAGCAGACTACGGATGTGACGGAAAATTCGCCGGTGTTCGTCACGATAGAAATCGGCTTCCGTCAGCAGATCGCCCATGCGATCCCAGGCATGATTATCGAGCAGCAAGCCACCTAGTACCGACTGTTCGGCCTCAATCGAATGTGGCGGAACGCGCAACTGACTGATGGCAGGATCCTGCGCAGAGGAGGAAACAGACTTGGAAAAACGGGGCGAATTCATGCTGCCAGTTTACCAGCCCTTAGCTGGTACCGCCGAAAAAAAGGGCGTAAAAAAACCCGGCGCGAACCGGGCTTTTTTCTGGCAAAACTAAGGATTACTCGGCAGCAACCGTGACGCTGACCGTGACCACCACATCGGTGTGCAGAGCCACTTCGAGCGGAAACTCGCCAATCGCCTTGAGGTGACCATCCGGCATGCGAATGGCCGCCTTTTCGACTTCGGCACCCTTTTCCTTGAAGGCATCGGCAATGTCGTGATTGGTGACGGAACCGAACAGGCGGCCGTCAAGGCCGGCCTTGCGGGTAATGGTGACCTTGATGTCCTTGAGCTTTTCGCCAAAGGCTTGCGCCTCGGCCAGCTTTTCGGCCTGAATCTTTTCAAGTTCGGCGCGCTTGACTTCGAATTCAGCCATGGCCGCCGGCGTGGCACGACGTGCCTTGCCTTTGGGGATCAAGAAGTTGCGGGCGTAGCCTTCCTTGACCTTGACCACATCGCCAAGATTACCAAGATTAACGACTTTTTCGAGCAGAATGATTTGCATGATGCTCTCTCCGCTTATTGATGGTTATCGGTATACGGCAGCAGCGCCAGGAAACGGGCGCGCTTGACGGCAACCGAGAGCTGACGCTGGTAGCCGGACTTAGTGCCGGTCAGGCGAGCCGGCATGAGCTTGAAATTCTCGGTGAGGAAGTCCTTGAGGACGTCCACATCCTTGTAATCAACCTGTTCCACCTTTTCGGCGGTGAAGCGGCAGAATTTGCGGCGCTTGAAAAGTCCGCTACCGCGCTTCTTTTTCTTGTCATCTTCCTTCTTCTTGAAGAATCGAGCCATTTTCAGTTCCTTCCAAAAATTCAATCGTATTTACATGCAATACAAGACTTCGACTGTTGCGACTTTTAGCGTTGAGGAATCCGGCTACCTTGACCAATCCGCCGACCGGTGTGGCCTGAAGCCACTGGGCAGCTTTGCCAAGGCCAAGAAGCGCGATTTCACAAGTCACCTGTCGCTCGGCATCGGCTTCGGTCTGTTGCGAGGCATGTTGAAGCACACCTTCGGTAACCGGAACTCCTGCAGGGGTATAGCGCAAACGTTTGCGCTCAATCAACCTACCGGAAAGCTCAACGCAATTCAGCTTCGCTCCTGCTAATCCGTTATGCCTCAACCGCCGCCGGCACTGCTTCCGGTACTACGACCTCAGCTTCGCTGGCGAGCAGTGACTTGGACTTTTCCTCCTTCATCATCGGCGAAGGCGTCGTCACTGCACGCTTCATCTTGACGGTGAGGTGGCGCAGCACAGCATCGTTGAACTTGAACGAAACTTCGAGCTCGTCGAGCGTGGCGTTGTCACACTCGATATTCATCAGCACATAGTGCGCCTTGTGCATCTTCTGGATAGGATAGGCCAACTGGCGACGACCCCAGTCCTCCAGGCGGTGGATCTTGCCACCCTTGCTCGTCACGATCGAGCTATAACGCTCGACCATGCCCGGAACCTGTTCACTCTGATCCGGGTGGACGACAAAAACGATTTCATAATGACGCATGAACACTCCTTACGGGAAAGCCCTCCGTCATGCGAATACGGTAGGGCAAGGTTGGAAAACCATAAATTATAGCCTGCAATCCGACAGAATCAAAGGAAAACTCAGGCTATCAAACCGTTTTCCGGCTAAAGTCGCGCAGACGAAAGCCCAGCAGCCCCAAAGTAACAAAATAACTGCCAGCGCCAGCGACAACCAGGGCACCAAGCCGCCAGAGCCGGTTCCACAAATCGAAGCGCAGCCAGTCTTTCTCGATCCCCATGCCAAACCACAAGACGACTGCCATCACCACTAGCGCCAGCAACAATTTCAGTAAGAAAACACTCCAGCCGGCTTGCGGCACATAAACCCCCCGGCGACGTAGTCCAAAAAAGAGCAGGCCCGCATTCAAGCAAGCCGCCAAGCCGATGGCAAGCGCCAACCCGGCATGGCCAAGCCCGAACCCGAGAACAAAAACCAGGTTCATGAGCTGCGTCGCCAGCAGTGAAATCAGGGCAATCCTGACGGGCGTGCGAACGTTTTGTCGCGCGTAGAAACCTGGCGCCAGTACCTTGACCAGAATCATGCCAGTTAGCCCAATGCTGTAGGCAGCCAAGGCCGAGCGTGTTTGCAGCACATCGCGCGCCAGAAATGCACCATGAAAAAACATGGTGGAAATCAAGGGCACTGCCAGCAAAGCCAGCGCCGCTGCGGCCGGCAATGCCAACAGCAGTGTCAGGCGCAGCCCCCAGTCCAGCAACCTTGAATACTCCTGATGATCCGCGCTGGCATGGCACCTGGAAAGCGAGGGGAGCAATATGGTTCCGAGTGTCGCCCCCAGCATGCCAGCGGGGAATTCCATCAGCCGATCAGCGTAGTAAAGCCAGGAAACGCTGCCATTTTGCAGGAAAGTCGCAAAGATGTTGTTGATAACCAAACTGATCTGCGAGACCGAAACGCCCAAGACCGCCGGTGCCATCAAGGTCAGAATGCGACGCACCCCATCATCCTGCCAGGCCGCCCGCCAGTTGAAGGAAAGACGCGGCAACATACCAATTTTCATCAGTGCCGGAATCTGCAGACCCAATTGCAGGAAGCCACCAATAAATACCGCCCAAGCCAAAGCCTCTACCGGCTGCGGGAAAAGCGGCGCCGCGAACAAGGCCATGGCGATGAAGGAGATGTTGAGCAATACCGGC
>Ga0316605_10000434_pt1 | contig 29336 bp, 19 predicted proteins | sample OWC_soil_day20_n_FD_207666 | JGI IMG/M metagenome (GOLD analysis project Ga0316605, IMG submission 207666) | Wetland soil microbial communities from Old Woman Creek delta, Ohio, United States - OWC_soil_day20_noCT | ecosystem: Environmental > Terrestrial > Soil > Wetlands | place: USA: Ohio...
AGAAGATATTGATTTCATTGGTTGTGCCTCTAATGGATTTAAAGCATTGGAAATTATTAAATCTCAATTACCAGATATTGTCATAAGCGACATTTCAATGCCGGATATGACAGGTATTGAGTTGACCTCAAAAATCATAGAGATGAACCTTCCTTCCAAGGTGCTCATTTTGTCGATGTATACAACAGATGACTATATCTACAATGCAATTAAAGCCGGTGCAAGAGGAATCTTGCCAAAGCAGGATACTAATAAGGAGATGTTGATGGAGGCCATTCGGACAATAAGTGAAGGGGATGAGTATTATGCATCGAATATCTCCAAAAACCTCATGAAATCGTATGTCTCAAAAATAAAGAATATCAATCCCACAGATAAACCAAAGAATTATTCCCTCACATCGCGAGAGAAAGAGATATTGAAATTGTATGTCGAAGGTTTTTCTAATCTGGAGGTAGCAGAAAAATTAAATATCAGTATAAGAACAGTAGAGACACATAAAAACAATATAATGCAGAAATTTGATTTTAAAAGTACCGTCGAGATGGTAAAATTTGCATTGAAAAACAATATCGTGTCTTTCTAGTACTTGAAGAAAATATGTTTTGTGAATTTGTACCGGAAGATAACAGATACATCAGCAAAACTGCTTATCTACCGATTAATGACTTTAAATGAAGGAATTTCAAAAGGCCTGTCGTACAAGCAGCTTAAAGCGAAAATCATTATCGTGTTATTACTGAAATTGCTTCCGTTAGATGTTAATGCAACGCTAATCTTGTCCTCCTGAATGAACGTCAGCATAGATGTGAATTTGTCAATACCACCTGTATGACCGTATAGCATCTTTTCGTAAAACGGAAACCGGAAAATCCCCTTTCCATAATTGCCTTCAATAGTTGTCATTTGTCTTAGACTGTTTTCCGAAATTAGTTTTCCGGAAAATAATCCATTAATGAATAGTGTTAAGTCCGAAGGATTTGATACAATTGCACCGGCTCCAAGAGGAATTGACATATCAGTCTCGCTCTCCTTAATCCACTTCTCTTCAAACCTGTATGAATAACACTCGTTGCCGGATAAATTGATTTTACTGCCCAAATATGTGTTTTCTAAACTTAGTGGCTTTGTGATGTATTTTTTAACCAGTGTTTTATATGGCTTATTGAAGATTTTTTCAAGAATTATTGTAAGCAAAATATAATTAGAATTGCTGTACTGACCTTTGCTGTTCGGCTCAAAATCGCTTTTGCCGTTAGTAATGATTTCAACTAACTCTTTCTCACTTTTTGATTGAGTGTTCCATCTTAAGTAGTCCGGATTATCTGTAAAATTATGGATTCCGCTTCTGTGATTTAACAAATTACTTATTGTTATTTTTTTAGCATTTTCAATTGAAGGGAAGTATTCATCAATTGTTTTATCCAATGTCAATTTATTTTCGTCAATAGCCTTGAAAACGAGTACAGAAGTAAACATTTTGGAAATTGAACCAATCCTGTATTTTGATTCCGGAGAAGCTTTCTTTGAAGTCTCAATATCGGCATAACCTATTGCTCTTGAGTATATAAGTTGCCCGTTTTGAGAAATGGCAATACTTCCCATAAATTTGTTGTTATCCTCTAATGCCTGGAATACGCTGTCAAGTTTAGCTACATTAATTTTTTGTCCAAAACTGTTTCCTGAAAATAATGCCACGAACAGGAAGGTGATAATGAGTAATTTCTCTTTCATCTGAATGTTTATAATAATAGTTTATTCGCAGGGAACAGTAAAATAAAACACGGACCCCTTTCCTTCTTCACTTTCGACCCAAATTTTTCCACCCTGCTTTTCAATAAAATCTTTGCAAAGAATCAATCCAAGCCCGGTACTGGCTTCTCCCTCCGTTCCCGGTCTGTTTGTCCTCACATCCAGGCGAAACAAATTATCCATCATAACCGGATTCATTCCGATACCCGAATCTTTAACTGAGACTTCAACACTTTTGTCTTCGCTTACTTTCGCATTGAGAGATATTTTTCCTCCCTTTGGAGTAAATTTTATTGCATTAGAAACCAGGTTGCGTATAACAGTCTGAAGCATGTTTTTATCTGCATATACCTCGACACCATCCTCAATACTGTTAATAATTTCAATGCCCTTATTTTTAGCAGGTTCATGCACGTTCACTATACTCTCTTCTGCAATTTTGAACAACAGCATATTTTTGGGCTCGAATGGGATTAGTCCCTGCTTGATTTTTGCCCATTGAAGCAAATTTTCAAGAAGGCTGAAAAGATTTGTGGCCGAAATTCTCATGCTTGCTGCAAAATCCTGTATATCCTCCTTGGTGAGTTCAGATAATTTCTCATCAAGTAATTGAGTTACTCCCAAAAAGCTACTAAACGGGCCCCGAAGATCGTGGGCAATAATTGAAAAAAATCTGTCTTTTTCTGCATTGATTCTTTGAAGCTCTTTCTTTTGATTGTAGAGGTTAAGATGCGTTTCTACTCTCACTCTAACCTCTTCGGCCTTGAATGGTTTCGTAATGAAATCTGCTCCGCCGGCAGTGAGGGCCTTTACAATATCATTTGTGTCATTTAGTGCACTGATGAAGATAATTGGTACATCGTTAAGTTTCGGGTTTGCCTTTAACCGGCAACAAACTTCAAAACCATCAATATCCGGCATCATGACATCAAGGAGAATGAGATCCGGTTTCTCTTTTTCGGCAACCTGCAATGCAAGAGTGCCGTTGGGAACAGGACGTACTTTATAGCCTTTGTCCCTAAGTATGTGATCCAGCAACCTAAGATTTGCCGGGACGTCATCGACAATTAGAATGTTAGGTATATATTCACTATCATTTCTCATCAGGTTTCTCCTTATTGGTTAGAATGTGGTGAAAATGGTCATAATCGTAATTCAGGGCAAGAGTCCTGAGGTAAAGAGCAAGTTCTGAATTGGACGGGTCAATGCTGTCTACGAGTTTCATCAGCAAATCAAGGTCTGCAACAGAAAGAGCTTCTAACATCTCTGAAACCAGGCTTTCCGGTAATTTCGCAATGTTATCGGATATAGCCCCTTCGTCTGCTATCTCTTTTCTCTGAGTTAAAGACGTTTCATCTTCATAGATATATTTAATCCCAAGGACTTTTTCTATTGTGCAGAACAATTCATTTTCTCTGAAAGGTTTACGTATATAGCCCTGAATCCTTAGAGATTCTATTCTGTTTTTTTCCTCTTCAAATGTACTAGCAGTGAGAGCTATGATTGGCGTTTTATCTCCATTTTCCATAGATTTGATGCGACGCGTAGCTTCATATCCATCCATAACTGGCATCCGCATATCCATCAGTATAAGATGTGGTTTGTACTCAACGAATTTAGCAATTGCATCTTCTCCGTTAACAGCTTCATTTGTATGAAAGCCCACTAATCTAAGAAGGCTTACGACTACTTTAAGGTTGTCTATTTTATCATCAACAACTAATATTCGGTATACTTCTTTTCCGTTGTCAATGCCGATTACCCGTTGTGGCGTGCACTTCTCGTTCTCCTCTATTTTTCCCTCTTTAATCTCGACCCAAAAAGTAAACACAGACCCCTTATCTACCTCACTGGTAACAGATATATCACCACCCATAAGTAAGGCGAGTTCTTTACTTAATGCAAGTCCGAGACCTGTACCGCTGCCTTTTTTAACTCCGGCGCTGGTTTGCTCGAAGTGTTTAAACAGCCTTCCAAATTCATCTTCGGAAATACCGGGGCCGGAGTCCTGGATTTCTACGATTAAATTCCATGAATCTTCAGTTTTCCGGTCAACGCGGATGCGAACAGCAACGCCTCCTTCGTCGGTGAATTTTATTGCATTACCTATTAAATTAACAAAAATCTGACGTAATTTACCTTCGTCTACAATAACATATTGAGGCAAATTTTCGGCGGTTTCGAAAATTAGCTGAAGATGTTTGATTTGTGCTCTTTCTCGGAAAAGCATATGAATGTCTTCTGAAAGAGCGTGCAAATTAATATTTATGGGATTTAACTTAGTGCTCCCGGCTTCAATTTTTGAAAGCTCCAGAATCTCATTGATAAGTTCAAGGAGATGTTCACCTGCATTAATGATTGAAGTATTATACTCTTTTTGTACTTCCGACAATTTTTTGTCCCGGTTCATCAGTTGAGAGAAACCAATAATTGCATTTAAAGGAGTACGTATCTCGTGTGACATGTTTGATAAAAAAACACTCTTTGCCTTGTTGGCCATTTCGGACTCTTCCTTTGCCTTTAAGAGAGCAGCCCCTGTTTTCTTCTGTTCTGAGATATCCCGGAGAATACCTATTGCATTCCACTCACCCTTAATTTTGAGAGAGGAGAGAGATAATTGAACAGAGATTTCTGAGCCGTCTTTTCGTATAGCTTCGAGGTCGAGTGTTTTCCCTATTGCGTTACCCTGCCCGGTCTTCTTAAAAACAGGGAATGCGGCAATGTGTGCTCCATAATAGCGTTCCGGCATTATGAGTTTGTGCAGGTTTTTCCCAATGGCCTCCTCTTTAGTGTATCCAAATATTCTTTCTGCAGCAGGGTTCCAGTACGAAACAAGACCGTTCATGTCCATCATAAGAATGGCATCCTGAGCAGAATCTGTGATTGATCGCATACGGACTTCACTGTTGAAAAGGGCTTCATCTGCTTTTTCCCTTTCAGAAATTTCAATGTTAAGGGATTTGTTCTTGACTCGTATCCTAAATATAAATAATAGGGCCAGGATGAGCAATGTAATTATTATGCTTGATTTAAATAATGCCCTTAATATTGATGTTTTCCATGAAGTTGCGTTATAGTCAATGCCAAGAACAGCAATGATTTTTTCTGTATTGACATCTTTAATAGGGATTAGAACGCTCACCCATGTTCCCCATCTGTCGGAAGAAGGAGGAGTGACGGTTTCCTTACCGTCTTTTAACGGTTGGATATCCTGCAGCTTAGCTTCCGAATACTCTTGTCCGGGAGGAGAATAATCTTCAGATTCCACGGGTTCCGAGTCAGCAATAAAGAATATTTTTCCGTTTTGCTCAGTATATAAATAGGCGAACCGTGCTTTTGGATTTACTTTTGTTATTGCTTTGAGAGTGTTTTTAATTACTGTATACTGAGGTTTATCAATATCTTCCGGTTTTGCCTGAAGAGCCAGTAAGTCTGCTTTTGGTATCATTGCACCAACGGATCTGCCTATTTGCAGCACATTCTCTGTTTGTTCCTTTCTGATGCTTGTCCAAGAGAAATAAAGATATGAACCGCTTAAAACCGCAATTAACAAAAAAAACAATATTCTTGGTAATAACCTTCTTGTGATATGTTTGTTATTGTTCATAAATATAATTTAACAAAAATATGTAAAATGGTACAATACAAATCTATCGATTTTAGTTTTAATTTCAATTTCTTTTGAAAATATTAGATTCAAAAAAAACGACTATATTTCCAAATAAATAGCACAACAATTAAGATGATTGGCAAAAATAAATCGTTAATTTTCCTGCTCCTTCCATTAATCCTTGTAATATCATGTGATAAGAATGGAATTAATCCTAATGGGGGAGGGACTATTCCTCTGCCGCAGCAGACTATTGACGCTTCGATAGAAAGGTTTGTTTTTCAAAGCGGAAATTTATATTCCGGAGAAAAATCAATATCACTTCTTGAATTTAAAAATACGGGGAATACCCGGTGGAAGTTCTGGATTGGCTACAGTTTGCAAGACAAAACCGGAACCTGGTATGATGTTCCGGCAGATACTCTCACATTAAATTCCGGAGAGATGTCAAAGCAACTAGAGTTAATATGGACAATACCGGGCAATAACCAAGTTGTTTCCGGCCCATATACTGCAAGGGTTGCAATCTGGAAAACAAATCCTTCAATATCCGGAGCTGTTCGACTGGAATTTTTTGAACAGAAAGATGCGTTCAATGCATTTAATTTTATTGACGACTTTAACAGGTTTAACTCATCCCGCTGGATTATAAGCAATAAATTAACCCCCGGGTTTGGCAGGTTTGACACACAGAATATATCTTTAAAGGACGGTTTTTTGTCTATATTGTTTCCAAAGGAGACAAAGGATGGGGGCGAAGTGAAAACAACTGCTCCTGCAAAGTATAAATACGGGACATACAGAGCATCAATAAAGACTCCGTCTCAGCTTCCAGGTACTTATACAACGTTTTTTTTATATGAGAGCACGAATCTTGATGAAATTGACATTGAGATATGGAACGACGGTTCTGGAAAACTGGATCTGAATACCTGGGTAAAAGGAGTTCAAAAGTTCAGCTCTCAAATTATTTTGCCCTTTGACCCAAGCTCTCAGTTTCACGAATATCGCATTGATTATTACCCAAATGAAGTGAGTTTTTGGGTGGATAATGTAAAGATGAAGTTTACAACCGACTTTTCGCAGATACCAACATCTCTGACTAACATATATATTAGCGGGTGGTGGCCAAAATGGATGCCGGGAAATGTTGCCGGGACAGACAAATTTGCTGTTTACGACTGGATTCAGCATTAATTTATCTATACATTCTGCGGAATAGTAAAAGAGAAAACCGATCCTTTGTCAACTTTGGATTCAACTTTCAATTTTCCTCCGTGCTTTTCGATTAACCCCTTACATATCATCAGACCTAAACCAGAACTTGGCTCTCCGGATGTACCCGGCCTGTTTGTTTCTGCATTCAAACGGAAAAGGTTATTGATAACGGCTTCTGACATCCCTATTCCATTGTCTCTTACAGATATTTCAATGCTATTATCATTGCAGGTTTTTGCCGACAGAACCACCATTCCGCCTTTAACCGTGAATTTAATGGCATTTGAAACAAGGTTCCTGATAATAGTTTGCAGCATATTGCTGTCTGCATAGAGATTAATGTCACGGGGAATATCATACTTTAGTTCAATTCCTTTTTCTTTTGCTGCCTGAGACGGCAAAGCCATATTTTCTTCTAACAAAGAGGTTAAATTTACAAGCTTAGGATTGAATGGGAGTGCCGATTGCTGCATTCTGGACCATTGCAAAAGATTTTCAAGCAGGCCAAAAAGATTTGTTGCAGATGTATTCATGCTTACTGCGAACTCTTTAATTTCATCCATTGTAAAAGTAGCCAGCTCCTCCGACATTATTTGAGTAAGACCCAAAAAAGTGCTGAACGGACCCCGAAGGTCATGTGCGATAATTGAAAATAACTTGTCTTTTTCAAGGTTGATAACCTCAAGTTCTTTGTTTTTGTCTGTGAGTTCGTGCGTCTGTTCCCTTACTTTTACTTCAAGCTGCTGTTTGTCGTGAGTTAATTGCCTTTCTCTGTATTTAATTAACCGGTTGATTGAAAGTATAGCAAACATCGTGAGCAACAGATAGAACCACCAGGTGTTCCACCATGGGGGCAAGATGGAAAACTCATAACTGATTTCGTTACTCCAGATGCCTTCGCTGTTTATTGCCTTAACTCTGAAAGCGTATTTTCCGGAACTCAGGTTTCCGTAAGAAACTTCGGTCCGGTCTGTAGGATAGTTCCAGTTTTTATCAAGCCCGTCCAGTTTGTACTGATATCTTATTTTTCTGATTTGTGTTTGGGCAATTTCTGTAAAGTTGAATGTGATGTAGTTGTCTTTATGTGAGAGTTTCAGATTTTCGGGAATTCCGTTCCATTGTGAAATTCCAGTAAAGTTAAATTTGCCTGCTGTAACTCCATTATGCAACAAAAGGGAAGTATCCTGATTTTCTGCCAGCTCTGTCCATGGAATATTTTCATTGAAGAGCTGAATGTTTGTTATCTGAAGATTTGGATTAACTGGCCCGCTTTTTTCCCTCTCACCGTGAAAGGCAGTAAGGCGGTCATTTGTACCAATCCAAACAGTACCGTCTTTATCTTCAGTAATAGATCCGAGGTTGCATCCAATTCCAATGAATCCGTCTTCATAATTGTAGCTTTTAAAAAGAAGACCATCTGTGTCGCTTTGAATATTTTTCAGCTTTTCGGCTTTAAGGATATTAATCCCAAAGCGGGTTCCCGCCCATATGTTTTTATTGGAATCCTGAAATAAGCTAAGGACATGATTATTGTTGAGCCCGCTCTCTTCGGCGTATCTCATGAATGTTTTTCCGTCATACCGCACCAGACCGTCTCCTCCTGTTCCAAACCAAAGAAGCCCGTTTTCATCCTCAATTATACTGTATACGGTATTGCTGAAAAATCCCTGTTTTTTTGTGTATTGAATATAGTCTTTACCGTCAAAGCAGGTAACACCGCCACCGTCTGTTCCAAACCAGATATTACCTTTTTTATCCTGCAGAATGCTTAATACGCTGTTACTGTTTATGCCATCTTCCTTTGAGAAATTTGTAAAGGAGGTCCCGTTAAATTTTGAAATGCCGGAACCATAAGACGCAAACCACAAATTTCCATCTCTGTCTTCATATATTTTTCTGATAGCGTTATCACATAATCCCTGTTCTTTTGTATATGTAGCAGTGACTTTACCATCGAACATGGAAACGCCGCCACCGTCTGTTCCAAACCAAATGTTTCCGGATTTATCCTCAATCATGCTGTAGGTACGGCTGCTTAACAAACCTTCGTCTTTGCCAAATTGAGAGAAGAAACGGATTTTTACGCCATCAATCTCTCTTGTTGTACATTTTGTAACATATCCTCCAAAGGTTCCAAGCCACAGTGTACCGGATTTGTCTTCCAGAATATTCATTACTCTGCTATTGCTAAGACCCTCACTTTCCGTATAATGAGAAAAAACATCGCCATCAAACCGGGTAAGTCCGGCCCCTCTTGTCCCAAACCACATATTCCCATAGCTATCCTGTAAAATACTGCGGATATAGTTTGAGTTCAAACCTTCTGTTACAGAGTAATTTGTGAAAAATTTACCGTCAAATTTAGATGCTCCTCCGTCTGTTGTTCCCACCCACATGTTGCCTTCAATATCCTGAGTGATAGTTCTTGTTGAGTTACTGCATAAACCCTCTTCAACGGTGTAATGGACGAAAGATGATCCGTCAAATTTTAAAATTCCGTGGCTGGCGGTACCTATCCATATATTGCCGTCTTTGTCATTAAATAATGTGCTTATGTTATTTAATGCAGATCCCTCTTTATCGGTGTAATTCACAAATGTTTTTCCATTGAAAACCGAGAATCCTCCGCCATTTGTCCCAATCCATAAGTTTCCGGAATTGTCCTGAATAATCGAACGCACATCATTGTTGGACAAACCCTCATTAACCGTATAATTTGTAAAACTCTTGCCATCGTATTTCACAGCACCGCCACCTGTACCAAACCAGAAATTACCTTCAATGTCTTCATAAATACAATTGACAACATCGTTAATAAGGCCTCCTTCTGTTGAGAAGTTTGTGAGATATCTGCCATCATATTTTGTTACTCCGCCCCGGAAAGTACCAAACCAGATATTACCTTTTGAATCATGAAAAAGTGATAAAATAAGGTTGTTGTTCAAGCCCTGGTCTGTGGTATAGTGGGAAAAATATTTTCCGTCATATTTGGTAAGGCCATCATCGGTACCAAGCCATATATTTCCCATCTGATCCTGAATGATACTACGAATCTGATCGTGTCTCAACCCCTGTAATTTGCTGAAGTTGCTAAAATTGAGAGGATTGATATCCTTTACATATGGTTCTTTTACCAGAACCATTTCAGGGGCTTTACAGAATACTGTTTTTCCAATAGCTTCGGCAGGCGCGGAAAATCCCGGTTCGCTTCCTTTGTATACCTTGATTGAGGGCTTTAAGGGGGTAAAGATTTCTGGTTCTTTTGCCGGATGGGCATTCGATACCTCCTTAGTTTCTGCTAATTTGCCAACTCTTACTATTCGGGGTTCTTTTGCCGGAACTATTTCAGGGCTTGAGAGACTGTCCTTTGGAACGATGTAACCACTGGCCTCAATTGTAATTGGGCCGGACACTGGTTCTCCTGACTGATTTTTACCCGGAGTGCATGCAAATAGTAATACTGTAAGGACCAACAATAGAAATTTTGACTTTACCATGAGTGACTCTCATTTAAGAAATTAAGGCAAGTTATAAAAATTATCTTCGATGTCAATATGATCTCTCGTTCCTCCCCTCCATCCAGTTAATAAAAGCTGTATTTACAACCTTGTTGCCGCCAGGAGTAGGGTAGTACCCTGTAAAATACCAGTCTCCGCTGTTTTCTTTACATGCTTCATGTAAGTTTTCAACAGTCTGAAAGACAACAACTACCTCAGCCTTTATGCTGTCGCTTTTTACAAGTTGAGCAATCTTCCCGGAAACCTCTTCATAAGTAAATGGCTCGTATATTTCTGTGACAAAATTTACAAATTTCTCTTTTGGCAACCCCTCCTGAGTTTTGCATTTGCGATAAACATCGTCAATTATATGGCGCATTCCCCTCTCTTTTAACAGTTCTATTGCGGCATTGAATGCAACAAACTCACCCATCCGGTTCATATCTATTCCATAACAGTCGGGATAGCGAATCTGGGGTGCAGATGAGACAATAATTATCCGCTTCGGATTGAGACTGTCCAGTATGCGAAGAATACTTTTTTTCAGGGTTGTCCCGCGAACGATTGAGTCATCAATCACGATAAGGTTGTCGCTCTCTTTTACCGCTCCGTATGTAACGTCATATACGTGTCCCACCATTTCGTCTCTTCCGTCGTCGGAAGAGATAAATGTTCTGAATTTTGCGTCCTTGATTACTATTTTTTCTACTCTTGGCTCCTTTGAAATTATCTCAGACAATGTCTCCTCGCTCCACGTTGCCCGCCCGGCTTTAATCTGCCTTTTTTTCTCTTCGACCATGTATTTCTGAATGCCTTTTACCATTCCGTAAAATGAAGTTTCGGCAGTGTTGGGGATAAAAGAAAAAACTGTATTATCCAGGTCACCCTCTACAGCAGCTATAAGTTGAGGAGTGAGTAATTCTCCCAGTTTTTTTCTCTCTTTATAAATATTTCTGTCGTTTCCCCTTGAGAAGTATATTCTTTCGAATGAGCAACTGCTTCTCTTCTTTGGCTCCCGGACAAGCTCCTCGCTTACATATCCGTCTTTTTTTATAATCAGGGCATATCCTGGCTTTATTTCCCGAATGTTAGTATCATCAACGGTAAATGCTGTTCTTATTACTGATCCTTCCGATGCTACCACTACAACTTCTTCATCGGCGTAATAGTATGCAGGTCTTATTCCCCAGGGATCGCGCATGACAAAAGCATCTCCGTGTCCAACAACTCCGGCAACCGCATATCCACCATCCCAGTCGGCACTACTCTTTGAGAGAACACCAGCCCAGTCAAGGTTTTTCTCAATCATTGGAGAAATATCCTGTTTTGAATAGCCCTCATCGCGGTATTGCCTGTAACGATTTTGAATTTCGTCGTCAAGGAAGAAACCTACTTTCTCAAGGAGAGTGACCGTATCAGAATAGTTGCGGGGATGCTGGCCCTCTTTTATGAGACTGTCAAACAACTCATCTACATTTGTAAGGTTAAAGTTGGCTGCAAGCGCAAGATTGCGGCTTCTCCAGTTGCTTGACCTTTTAAGAGGATGCACAAAGTCAATATTGTTTTTGCCGAATGTGGCATATCTTAAGTGTCCCAGATAGACCTCGGAGATAAAAGGAAGATTTTGTTTTGCCCAGCAGGCATCTTTCCCTTTAGACACTTCTCCGGTGAACGGCTCCTGAATTTTATTGAAAACATCCTGAATAGGATTTGCCTCGCATGAACGTACCCTGTCCATGTATTTATATCCCGGAGGCATATCAATTTTTACCCCCACAACTCCTGCACCATCCTGACCCCTGTTTCTCTGTTTCTCCATGAGAATGTAGAGACGGCTCAGCCCATACTGGTACGAACCATACTTCTTTTGATAAAACTCTATTGGTTTAAGCAGCCGGATAAGTGCTATGCCGCATTCGTGATGAAGAACATCGCTCATTTTACAGTTGAATTAAATACAAAAGTAGAAAAAAACAGTAAAATATAGATGCTTAATATCCGGTATTGACTTAGAACTCTACTCTGACTGACGCAACAGGCACAAGACCAACACTTCTGGAATAAGTTTCAACGATTTTCCCGGAAACAAAAGAAAATCTTTTTCTTACAGCATTATGCCTGTCTGTAATATTTTGTACATCAATTAAAAATGTCCAGGCACTGCTTTTTTTGTTTACTCTGTAGCTCACTCCAAAATCGATTCTCTGATAGGAGGGGAGGTGTTTGCCGTATGTCTCGGAAATATCATAAATAATTCGTCTTCTGCTGAGAGTAAGATTCTCATCAACAGGAGTATATCGGTACCCCCCGCGTAAAAGCGCCTTGATATTGAATCCCAGGGTGTTTTGCCTGCTTTTTCCAATGGAAAATTCTTTGCCTCCTGTAAAATTGAAGATGTAACCGTTGTTGTAGTATGTGCTGTACCATTTACCGTCCGAAGCCCTATACCTTGAGTCAAAAATTGATGCAGACATCATACAATAATAATTTTTAGTGAAATCCCTTTCCATTGTGAATTCTATTCCTTTGTTCAGCCCATTTCCTTTGTTTTCCAGAATAATATCGGGAAGTCCGTAAGAAGCATTTAAAACCGAGTACAGGTTAGTCTTTAAAGTTGATACGGGAACATCATATAAAGACTGCATATAGATTTCAAATCCCATATTAAAATCTTCTCCAAACTGCCTGTTAAAACCGAGTGTAAAATGCAGGGATTTAATTGTTTTTAAATCGCTGTTCATTGTTTCCCTATGGGTTTTGTCAACCTTTATGCTGTAATTGTAAATTGAGAGGGGTTCAAGTCTCGAATGCAATCCGCTTCCAAAGCTTAGAGTTTGCCCCTGAGGCAGGTGAAAGACCATACTGAGCCTGGGTTCCCATAAGAGTTCGTGCGTTATGAGAGAATGGAAAACATTTATGCCGGTATTAATTTCAACAGAAGGCAGCGGCCGGTATTTCCACTGTGCAAAGTAGCTGTTGTAACAGCCTGTTGTTTTTGCATTGATGAGAGTATCATATTTCTCTGCATACTGATATTTCCTGGCGAACATGTCCCCCCCTGTTGAGTTTATTGAAACTCCGGCGCGAAGGGAGTTCCTTGAGTTAAATTTATGATTTAATAATGTGGAAATCCTAAGAGCGGGATATTTGAAAAGCTCCTCATAATAAAGCGTTTTGTTTAACATGGTGTCTGTAACATGATTGTCCGAACGATCCTGCTGGTATGTAAAACCGATGGTTGTCCGCAGGTATGTCTTTGAATTTGGAAAAGCAATAGAGTGTTTTATGCCCGCAACAGCCATAAAATGCCGGTCCATATATTCGTCTTTATCGGCCCCACTTTTTATTGAATCTGCATTTTCCGAAGCAATATCGCCAACCAGACTTGAGCCTCCTATACTGAAGAATTCAATTGTACCGGCTCTTTTGGTCTTTATAGCAGCTTTTAATGCCCAGTCCCAGGACCGGGGGATTATTCCTACCTCTTCGACATCAATGATTCCGTAACGTTTTAAAAAGTCAAAATTTGCGTACCTAAAATTGGCAAACCATGAACTGCCCGGCTTCCTGCTAAAAGGCCCCTCTGCAGATACCTCAGCCCCAACAACACTTAATCCAAGAGAATATTCGCCTTTCGAATCGTTTCCGTTTCTCAGGCTTAAATCCATTACTCCTGAGTATGCATTTCCATACTCCGCAGGAAATGCCGCAGTGTAAAAGTCAAATCCGGAGAGAGCATTTGTCGTGATTGACGAATATGCCCCGCCGGAAGCACCCTGGCCGCCTGTTAAGTGGTTAGGATTTGGAATTTCTATCCCTTCAATCCGCCACAAAAGCCCTTTAGGAGAGTTTCCGCGGATTATTATCTGATTATCGTCGTCATCATTTCCTGCTGAAACGCCCGGCATTGTTGTAACCATTCTCAACGGATCGTAATAACCTCCGGCAAAACGTGCTGCATCCTGGCTCCTGAGCCGATGTACACTCACGGCGGCCATTGGGTTCACACTTCTTTTCGACTCGGCACTTACAACTACTTCAGAAATCAGTTGCCTTGACTCGTTCAGGTCGGCAGTAATGAATACCTCTTTTCCTGTTCCAACGAGAATGTCTTTAACAATTCTGCTATTATATCCCAGGTATGAAATCTGTAACGTGTGTCTCCCAGGGGGAACCATTATTGAAAATTTTCCAAGAGAATCTGTTGTTGTAAAATTTTTTACAGAAAAAGTTCCTACAAGAACACTCGCACCCTGAAGAGGTGTTCTGCTTTCCGAATCAATAACAATACCGGAAAGTTTTTGAAAGTAATTCTGCCCCTGAATAGAACCGCCGAGGCAGCACAAAAGAAACATCAAAGTGAGTCGCATAGCGATTGTATCTACTTTCTTATTATGCCCTTATTTTTTCTTCCGTCTATAAAAATATATAACGGCTTGTCAAACCTTACAACTCTTAGGTAATTGCTTTCGTATACGGCTTCCATTTTATCAAGTTCTTCTTTATCGAACTTCCCGTCGTTGTTATACGGGTTTATTGTAAGGTAACCTATCCCGAAAGAGGTGAGGTTCTGAAAAAAGTGGGTACCCTGGCTAGGCTCAACATGGAAATCCTTAAGCCCGCACTCAACAATCACCTTTGCCTCAGAAATATGCGGCCATTTTATTGGAATTCCCAGCCATGGATCACTGGAGCCCCATCTCCCGGGACCAACAAGAACATAGTACCTTCCCTGTTCTTTCATTTTTATGTTTAGAGAATCTATTTCTTCCGCCATTTTTATTGTATGGCTGCTGTCAAAGTTCTCGTTCCGGATGTAAACAACATCTGTTATTCCATCAATGAATCCAACCCCCAGTGCCTTTTGAGCATAAATAAGAGAGTCTTCCGTGTCAATTTTATCCCAGTCCAGAGATTTGTTGTCCAGACTCTCTGTGATAGGTCTTATTTGTAGAAAATTAAATGTTTTATCCTCTCCTGCAGGTACATCCATATTTACGGCAAACTCTATTTCGACTGCCGATCTCATCTCTTTCTGACATATTTCCAGAAGCTCGCTCAGAAGAGGAGCCAAAGGCATTGTGTCATATTTGAGAATATGAGAGAAAGTAATAATCTTGCGGCCCTCTTCGAGGTTATTGTCAATAATTACCTGATTTCGCATATCCCAGGTGGATGCAACAAAGTTTAGGTTCCGGAAATGTTTGACCTGGTTAATTTCGAATTTTTCGAGGTTAATGGAATCGTCTATTGATGTCTTGAACTGCTCCGGCTTAAGATTGAGGGCATACATATCGTTTTGAGTGTCCCTCATTGCCAGTTGTGGAGTAGATAACTGAAGAACGTGTTTTGGATGTTTTGGTGAAAAACGCAAAGTTTTTCCACCCTCTACAACCAGCTTTCCAAGCCCGAATGCCATGTTAACAATGCCATCTTCCGGCTTTTCGGCGCCAATAGGGTAAAAATTAATTGACCTGGCCACTCCGGAGATTGTAGGGAAGAAAAATCCGCTGTCTTCTGTCCCGCACAGGTCCTGTATAACTACTGCCATCTTCTCTTCGCTCAGCAGATTTGAAGTAGCCTGAATATAAGATCTGCTGGAAGAAAAATATATAGAAGCATAAACACTTTTTATCGCCTTTCCAAGCAGTCGCAGCATTTGATCCCTGTTATGGGTGAGAGGAATCATATATGTTGAATAAATACCTGCGAAAGGCTGATAATGGGAATCCTCCAGTTTTGAACTTGAACGGACAGCCAATGGGCCTGTTGCATGAGTTATATATGCTTTAAGTTCATTAACGAGAGCTTCCGGAAGTCTGGAACTGACAAATTCAGAAAGAATCTCTTCGTCGGAAATCTCCGAATTTATTACATATTGAAGGCCATTGACCTTTAGAAACTCATCGAAGTAATCTGTAGCAACAACAACCGTGCGGGGGATTAAAATTTTAACTCCGGGATATTTTTGCAGGAGATTGTACTTTTCCAGCATATTATTAATAAAAGCAAGCCCCCTTGCTTTGCCCCCAAGAGAACCTTCTCCAAGCCTGGCAAACCAGATATATTTGCTGTAAGTTTCTGGGTTAAACCTTGCAACAACCCCATGACCCAAAAGAATCCGGTAGTCAATTATTGCCTGAACTATATATTTCCTGAGATCGTCGATTGTTTTAAAATGGCTTTGGTTCGCTTTCTTAATTTTTGAAGCCAGAGAGAAAAGCCCTCTTGAATACATCCATTTCGAGAGTCTGTTCTTTGAACCGTGGTAGAGAAGAACATCTTCCGGGATTTCCATTACCAGTTGCTGCAAATCTCTCAAATCTTTTGCCCTGCCAAGAATTTCTCCGGTTTCAAGATTCCTGAATACAAAATCTCCAAAAAGAAACTCTTCGCTGATATATTCTCCTAACTCAATTAGCAGAGTTTTTGAGTATTTGAGTATGAATCCCACACCAAGTTCATGGGCCACACCACGCATAGAGTCCTGAGAACTCTGGAGAAGAAATGGCATATACGGGTCATCGTTCTTGATGAGTTTACACAAATCAATTCCCGCATCCATTTTTTCGGTATAAGACGGGTCACTTTTATTTATTACAAATGCTACGTCTGATATTACCCCAAGAAGATTCTTTTTGTACTGTTCATATAATTGAACAGCCTCGGTGTAATTTGTTGCAAGCAAAATCTTTGGCCTTGCTCTTTTCCTGAGTTTCTGCTGTTGCTCGTTGAGAGCCTCTTTTAAAAATTCGGCACTTTGCTGCAGTACAAGTTTATAGAGCGCAGGAAGGTATGTAGAGTAGTATCTTACAGAATCTTCTACCAGCAAAATGGATTGAACACCTGCGCCCACTATGTCATCATCGGCATTCATCCTGTCTTCGAATAATTTTATGATAGCCAGAATAAGATCGGCATTTCCCTGCCAGCTGAAGATATAATCAATTCCCGAACAGTCCTGGTTTTCGATTAACCTGTGCAGCTCTTTTGAAAAGTGTGTAAGCAGTACAAACGGTATATGCAATCCCTCTTCTCTCAGTTGCCTGGAAAACTTGAAAACATCAAGCTCTCCCACGTTGAACATACTGATTATAAGGTCAAAATCATTTTCGGATTCGAGAAGGTTGTATGCGTCGAGCGAAGATGTTACCCAGGTAAATGTAGGAGGATTACTGAGATTCAAATCGACATATTCTTTATAGATTTGAACCTCAATTCTTCCGTCCTCTTCAAGAGTATAGGCGTCATAGCTGCTGCAAATCATAAGGACCTTTTTGATGCGTCTTTGCATCAGACCCTTATAATTCGTTCTTGAAACCTTTTGCGGTACCAGTCTGCTCAGTGGCATATTTGCTGTTAATTGTATATTAAGTTCTTTTTTTTGCAACTACCTTCCGTAGTCGTAAAATCCTTTTCCTGTTTTGCGACCAAGTAAATTTGCCCTTACCATTTTACGGAGCAGTGGATGGGGTCTGTATTTTGAATCGCCAAATTCGTTGTAAAGGACTTCCATAATTGCAAGACACACATCCAAACCAATAAGGTCTCCAAGGGCAAGAGGTCCCATTGGATGGTTTGCTCCCAGTTTCATCGCCTCGTCTATCTCTTCTTTAGTGGCAACTCCGTCTGCCAGAATAGCCACTCCTTCATTAACAAGAGGAATGAGTATTCTGTTCACTACAAATCCAGGAGCTTCATTTACAGTAACAGGTGTTTTGCCCATCTGTTTTGCAAGATCAATAACAAAATCATGCACCTGGGGAGCTGTAAGCTGTCCGTTGATTACTTCCACAAGTTTCATGACCGGGGCAGGATTGAAGAAGTGCATTCCTATCACTCTCTCTGCTCTTTTTGTAGATGCGGCAATTTCTGTAATCGAGAGGGACGAAGTATTGGATGCCAGAATTGTTTCCGGTTTGCAAATTTTATCCAGTGTCCCGAATATCTCTCTTTTCAGGTCCATATGTTCGAGAATTGCTTCAATTACAATGTCGGCATCGGAAAATAAGTCATATGTTATTGTGCCTGTTACTCTGGATTTTATCTGCTCGCTTTCAGCGGCAGTAATTTTTTCTTTTTCAACAAGTTTTGAAAGATTTTTAGATATGATTTTCTGGCCCGACTGTAATTCTGCGTCAGAAATCCCTTTCATAACAACTGTAAAGCCTGCCTGAGCAAAAGCCTGCACAATTCCGCTTCCCATTGTGCCTGTTCCGATAACTCCAATTTTCATAATCCTGAGGTATATTTTGTGTTTATTAATTATCAATTATTTGTTTGTGAACAGAGGTTTTCTCTTAGCTAAAAATGCAGCCATTCCCTCTTTTTGATCTTCTGTTGAGAAGCACTTTCCAAAAAGAATGTTTTCCATTTCAATTGACTTTTCGCTGTCGAAGTCCATTGCATTGTTTATTGCCTCCTTTGAGTATTTCACTGCAAACGGAGCCTTGGCTGCTATCATGCCGGCCATTTCCATGGCTTTGTCCATAATCTCTTCCTGCTTAACCACGCTATTTACGAGGCCTATTTCCAATGCTTCGGCAGCACCAATAACTTTTCCTGTAAATATCAGCTCTTTTGCCTTACCAGGCCCTAAAAGTTTCGCCATCCTTACTGTTCCGGAAAAACCGGGACAAATTCCGAGTCCCACTTCCGGTTGCCCGAATTTTGCATTTTCTGAAGCAATCCGAATGTCACATGAAAGAGCCAGTTCACAACCTCCTCCAAGGGCAAATCCGTTAACGGCAGCTATAACCGGTTTCTCAAGTTTTTCGATTTTTCTGAACACAACCGAACCAGTTTCTCCAAAAGCTTTTCCAAGCTCAGAATTTAAGTTAACCATCTCGGAAATATCTGCTCCCGCAACGAAAGACCGGCCATCTCCTGTAATAATGAGAACATAAATATCGCTGTCTGCGGCAACGACATCAATTGCCTGTCCCAGCTCTTTAATTATGAGGCTGTTTAGTGCATTCAATGTAGGCGGGTTGCTTATAATAATTTTACCGATATGGTTTTCTACGCTAAGGGAGATGTGTTTCAGATTCATAATTTGTATGTGTTTTAAACTTCACTTTTAAGCGATAAAGGTACAATTTTTTGTTCAATCCCATTTAAAATCCCCCTGAAGACATTTTACTGGTTTTTTTATTCATAAATTTGTTGAAAACAGCCATCAAATGGAAGATTTTATCGGAAAGATTTCAATATCAATTCAAAAAGGAAAAGTAGATATAAATTCTCCATATCCACCCGATATGAAAGGGTTGCCGGGAGCCTTCGAACTCACAGGAATGGCTCTTGAAAACGGAGTTTCTGCAAACGATATCCTCACTAAGGCTATGATTCCGGCAATGGGAATCGTTGGGGATCTTTTTAAAGACAAGAAATTGTTTGTTCCTCAGGTTCTTATGTGTGCAAAAGCAATGAACAGCGCAATGAGTCATCTGAAACCATATTTCAGCTCCGGAGAGATACGCAAAAGAGGAACATTTGTTATTGGAACTGTGTCCGGCGATTTACACGATATCGGAAAAAACCTTGTGTCAATGATGATAGAAGGCTCAGGCTGGACAGTTGTGGACCTGGGAGTGGATGTGAAAACCGAAAAATTTTTAGAAGCAATAGGGGATAATCCCGGATGTATATTAGGGATGTCTGCGCTGCTTACAACAACAATGGAATCAATGGAAAAATCTGTCCGCACACTCCGCGAAACATTTCCCACTCAAAAAATCATAGTAGGCGGGGCCCCTCTTAATAAGGAGTTTGCGCATAAAATTGGAGCAGATTTGTTTGCTCCTAACCCGCAGGTAGCTGTAGAATTTATCAATTCGCTGTAATATCATGACAGGAAAAGAATACATAATAAACTCTTTCAGGCTCATTGAAAATGACAGACCTGCATGGCTCCCTTTTGTAGGTTGTCATGGCGCATTTTTAACCGGAGAAACTGCAGATGTTTATCTCTCAAATGCAGAATCTATCGTAAAAGGACTTGATGCAGCAATTGAGAAATACTCTCCCGACGGGCTCCCGGTTACATTTGACCTGCAGCTTGAAGCAGAGGCACTTGGTTGCAGGCTGCTGTTTTCTCCTTCGAATCCTCCTGCTGTTATATCGCATCCTCTGGAGGATGGGGTTTCTCTTAATAATCTTAAGATACCCGGAACCGGAGACGGCAGGATAGGAGAGATGATTAAAGCAGCTGAGATTTTGTGTGAAAAGTATCCGGATAAAGCTTTTTTCGGGCTTGTGACTGGACCTTTCACACTTGCACTGCACCTTATGGGAACGGAAATTTTTACTGCAATGTATGAAGACCCGGAAAAAGCAAGGAGTGTAATTGCATTTTGTTCCGAAGTGGCAAAAAAGATGTCGGACCTTTATATTTCTGCCGGATGTACTGTTGTTGCAATAGTGGATCCCATGACCAGCCAGATTGACCCCGGTTCTTTCGAAACATTTGTTTCGGAACCTGTTGCTGAAATTTTTAGTTTCATCAGAGAAAAAAAAGTACTCAGTTCGTTTTTTGTTTGCGGCCAGGCAGAACACAACCTGGAACTAATGGCAGCCTGCAGGCCCGACAATATATCTGTTGACGAAAATATTTCACTGAAAACAGTTAAAGAGATAGCCCTTTCAAACGGTATCAGCTTTGGAGGAAACCTCAAACTCACAACAACTCTTTTGCTTGGAAGCAGTGAGGATTCCGAAAGAGATGCTCTGGACTGCATTCTCACCGGAGGTAATAAAGGCTTTGTTCTAGCTCCCGGTTGCGATTTACCCATGAATACTCCGGTTGAAAACCTTGTTGCCGTGAGTAAATTGATTAGAGACGATTACAGGCAGGAATTTTTAAGCAGAACTTCTGTGCTTGCAGATGATGAAAAAGTGCCGGATTTAAGTGGCAGATGGTCAAAAAACAGGGTCGTGATAGATGTTGTGACTCTTGATTCGGATTCCTGTGCCCCATGTCAGTACATGATGGAACTTGTTAACAGGTTGAAGCCCTCTTTCGGCGACAGGATTGAAATATTTGAACATAAAATCAAAACGAGAGAGGGACTTTTAATGATGAAGAGTCTGGGGGTTAAGAATATACCAACAATATGCATAAACGGAAAAATTAAATTTGTTTCAATAACACCTCCCGTGAAAATATTAACCGAAGCTGTAAACGGGGAGCTATAATAATGACGGCGCAAACTGTACCTCTGTATTTGGTTTCAGGCTTTCTTGGAAGCGGAAAGAGCAGTTTTCTCAGAAACATAATTGAGGAAATGGGAGATTGTGTGAAGATTGGTGTTGTGCAAAATGAATTTTCGCCGGTAAATATTGATTCAAGGATTCTTGCTCAGTCAAAGAAGCCATTCTTTGTGCTGGAGGCAAATAAAGGCTCGGTTTTTTGCCTGTGTCTCTTAAATGATTTTATTCCGTCTCTTGCTGCGTTTATAGAAGAATTCAACCCGGATAAGATTTTTATCGAGGCAACCGGCCTTGCAGATCCGCTGGCAATATTGCAAATGCTTAATAATCCACTTCTGTCGGGAAAAACTAGATTTGCAAGGGCAATCACAATTGTTGATGCGCCTGTGTTCATGAAGCAGTCAGATATGCTCAAGTCGGTTTCAAATCAGGTACGGATTGCAGATACTGTTCTTGTAAACAAATGCGATAAACTAAGCGAAGGAGAGGCTCTTTCGGCAGGACGAAGAGTCAGGGAACTTAATCCCTTCTGCAATATTCTATATTCTCAGTTTGCAAAACCGGACAGAAGCGAACTTGAAATAATCAAGAGTGACTGCAGCAGTGCTCAGGCGCTGAAAAACATAATTATTTCCGATAGTAAACCTTTGTCTTCTCCCCCGGATATTAAAGTAAATACGTTAGTTACTGCCAAAAAAATATCTGCGCACAGTCTTGAAAAACTGACGGAGTTATTAAAACCGATGATGAGAGCAAAGGGTTTCGTGAGGATGGCCGATGGCTCAATAAAGACAATTCAGGCGGTAGACGGAGATGTTTCAGTTATGGACTACAGTTTGCCGGCTTTCAGAAGCGAGCTGGTCTTTTTTGGAGAGACGATAAATTTATCATCAATTGAAAAACTTTTTGACCAATGAGAGAGATTATTGAATATAATATTGAACTCTCTTCTCTCACTCTGGATAAAAGGGAGGTATTAAGGCACTCAGGCGAAGAATTCATGGAATTAACACTTTCTCTTGTTCCATTGCTGGCTTCTCTTACTGCGAAAGGGGCTTTTACTGTTATTAAAACCGAAGAGTCCGGTTTCCTTATGGGAGATAAAGTAAAACATGCTTTCGGAAAAGCAGAAAAAACAGCCCTCTTTTTGTCCACATTGGGAAATGATGCGAAAAGAATTATTGACGGGAAGCGGCAGGATCCGTTTGAATATTTTATGATTGACTTTCTTGCCTCGCAGTATGCCGAATGTGTTGCAGAATATATGCATGAAAAGATAAGGGAATATGCCCGGGCGGCCGGCTTGGGGTATTCAAACAGATACAGTCCCGGGTATTGTGGCTGGAATGTAAGGGAGCAGAGTAAGTTGTTTGGATTTTTTCCTGAAAACCAGTGTGGAATTACCCTTACCGACAGCTGTCTTATGAATCCGGTTAAATCCGTAAGCGGAGCAATTGCACTGGGGAGAGATGTCGTTTTTCGTGAATACGGATGCCTGAGCTGTGGCGAAAATGATTGTTTGTACAAATCTAAATTATAGAAAATGAGTTATACACCAAGAGAGAGGGTATTGGCTGCCATGAACCTGCAAAAGCCGGACAGAGTACCGTTAATGTGCCAGTTTAGTATTGGTTCCATGATGCAGCAACTTAAGCCATCACCGGCAGAATTCTGGTATGATGGCGATATTTTTGCATCCGGGCTCGTTGAACTATGCAAAAGATTTAAGTTTGACGGGATACTTGTTAGTTTACACGGGCATTCTCCATCCTGGCGGGATAATATTATTTCTTTCAATAAATTAGAAGAGGGAAAGCAGGAGATAGTATTTAAGGACAGGAGTGAATTTCATTCATGGACAGATTTGCCCATGGTTAAGTATTTTAATAAACCTGTTCATAAAGACATTGATGATATTATTGTTGAAAATGATGTTCCTGCAGTCATTGATTATATCCCGGTGTCTCAGGATCTGTATTTCAAAATCGACCAGGACCATCCTTTTGATATATTTTTAAAACTTAAGGAGATGGTTGGCAGCGAATATTCAATTCATGGAGAATTAACTTCGCCATTTGATTATTTGCTGGATCTTCTCGGGTACGAACAGGCACTCATATCACTTATTCTCAATCCGGAAAAATGCAAGGAGATTCTTCAGAAATTCACAAACGGAATAATCGTTCTTGCAAAAGAGATGTGCAAATATCCAATAGATGCGATAAAAATATCATCTCCTTTTGCCGGCATGGGATTTATTTCACCCGAACACTACTGCGAATTTGTCTTGCCTTATGAGAGTCAGTTTATAAAAGAAATTAGGAAGTGCGGGAAGCATGTCTATATCCATACTTGCGGGCATATAGACGACAGGCTTGAACTGATGCAGGAGTCCGGAGCAAGCGGCCTTGAATGCCTCGACCCCGAACCTGTAGGTAATGTTGACCTGGAAGATGCGTTCAGAAGAATAGGAAATAAAATGTTCATTAAAGGGAACATCGACTCAATCAATTCCCTTTTGTATGCAGACGATGCTAAGGCAGAATGCGACATTCTAAAGATTATTGAAACCGGTAAAAGGGGAGGCGGTTTTATCCTGAGCACCGCTTGCTCTATAGCACCAATGGTAAGTTCCGAAAGACTTGATATTCTCTCGGAACTAATAAATAAAGCCGGCCGTTACTAAAAGCTGAAAATTAAAAAACGGAATCTATTAAAAGATAAATAAGTCCGGATATAACCAGTGTAGCCGGAATTGTAAATACCCAGGCTGCTACAATGTTTTTTGCTGTTGCCCATTTTACGGAAGCAACACCTTTTGTTATACCAACACCAATAATCGCCCCTGTAATAGTGTGTGTTGTACTCACAGGAATTCCTGCTACGGCTGTTCCTATAAGAGTCAGGGCACCTGCCGTTTCGGCACTAAAGCCTTGAACAGGTTTAAGTTTTGCAAGTCCGTCCCCAAGAGTTTTGATTACTTTCCATCCGCCTGATATAGTTCCGAGACCTATTACGGAATAACATGTAATTGTGAGCCAAAGGGGCACATGGAATTCTCCGGTATTAGCATAAAGATATGTGTCAATAAATGAGTTTGTCCCCGATACGCTGAACAGTAGAATTGCGATTATCCCCATTGTTTTCTGAGCGTCGTTTCCTCCATGACCCAGGCTGAAAACAGCAGAAGAAAAAAGCTGCATTACCTTAAAAATGCCTTCAACTTTTAGAGGGTGCTGTTTTTTGAAAATCAGCATAGTAATGCTCATCATAATAAAACTGAGCACTGCACCTATCAGGGGTGAAAGAACAATAAAGAGTCCGATTTTGAAAATTCCGGTTGTTATGAGTGCTCCGCTTCCATAAGTGAACCAGACAGGTCCAATGAGACCGCCAATAAGGGCATGTGAAACGCTGATTGGCAAACCATAGTGTGTACAAACCCAAACCCACATAACTGCACCAATAAGAGCAGATAGTATAAGTTGCGGGTTCACAACCGAAGAATCGACTATCCCTTTCCCCATAGTGTTGGCAACACTTACTCCAAAAATGAAAAATGCTGCAAAATTCCAGAATGCGGCCCATAATACAGCAGCACCGGGAGAGAGCACCTTTGTAGAGACAATTGTTGCAATTGAATTGGCTGCATCATTCATCCCATTGAGGAAGTCAAAAAGGAGGGCAATAAATATGGCTACTATTACAATAGTTAACATAGCTTTTAATTATGCAAGTTTAATTATGATGGAGCGAACTGTATCGCTGATATCCTTTGCCCTGTCTGTTGTGTCTTCAAGGCTTTGAACAATATTTTTGTGTTTTACCAGTTCGATAGCATCTTTTTCTGTGTCAAACAAAAAGCTGTTGAACTCTTCATAAAGATCATCTACTTTATGTTCAATTTCTTTTATTTTGTTACATTTCTTAACAATTATTTCACTCTTTTTAGTGATAAATTCAAGGTCCTTTACAATTTCGAGAAGAATTTTTGCATCTTCCATTATATAATCAACAATTGTAATGAGGTCCTTGTGGGTTGCCTTGGGACGGTAGATTACCTGCTTTCTGGCAGCATCGTGAATGAAATCCAGAAAAGTGTCAATTCTTGAAGCAAGAATGTGAATATCTTCTCTGTCAAACGGAGTAACAAAAGTTTTGTTCAGCTCATCGTAAATCTGGGCTGTGACTTTGTCTCCTTTTGTCTCAAGCTCTTTTATCTTCTTATAGTACTCTTTTTGCAGCTCTGGATTACTCTCAAGAAAAAGAGATTTCAAATCTTCTGCTGCGGTCTTAATTATCTCAAGTTGAGCGATATAAAGAGGATAAAACTTTTTCTCCTTTACTACAAATAACTGAAAAAATCTGTCTATTTTCATAAGTTCATAAATTTGTTGCAAATGTAATACATGAGAATAAATATAAGTATTTACATTTTTCATTCGCTTATAAAATTAACAAAAGCGTAACAAAATTTGTTACGCTTTTGCATCAAAAATATGAGAATCCTTTATTTTATTAATGAAAGACTTCTTTTAACAAAGCGGCTTAAATCTTCACCTTTTAGCATCCCGTTTGATAGTAATGCGAGGTCGCAAACCTGACGGATAAGATTATTTTCTTTACCGAATTTTGACATAAGTTCTTTCCTCTCTCCTTCAAACTTATCAATTTCAGACACTATTTTTTCCTTTTCATCTTTGTCTGCCTTGTCAATCTCTTCGTCCTTGAGTTTCCCGATTTTTTCATTCAGTTTATCAAGTAAAGACTTCGGCTCTGCAATTTTATTTTCTATTTCTGCAATAATGACTGCCAGGTTTTCATCTTTCTCAACGATAATCTTTTTAATTACCGGATGCTGGTAGTTAACAGTCACAGTATATGACTCCGGAAGTGAATTATAGAAATTCATTCCGCCGTTCATCGCGCTCATCTCTCTGTAGCGCCTCATGAATTCGCTTCTTGTAATTAAAACGGCACCATCATTCTCTCCAAGGTTTTCAATTACTACGCTGTAATGCGAACCTGCCGGCAGAGCTGCTTCAAAGGCATTGGAAATGTCTTTTTGTTCGTTCTGAGAAAGGTCCGGTTTTGTTAACTCTTCTTTAAGAATCAGTTTGTCAATATGATCTGAGTCTACCCTTACAAAAGTGCTGTCTTTGAATTTGGTCTCAAGCAAATTAACAAAGTGAGCATCTAGCTGACTGTCAAATAGCAATACATCATAACCTCTGTTTTTTGCGCTTTCGATAAATGTATATTGTTCCTGAGAATCTGTAGAGTAGAGGTAAACCAGTCGTTTGTTTTTGTCGGTCTGATTTGGCTCTATTGCTGTTTTGTACTCTTCATAGCTGAAATATTTGCTGTCGGTATTTTTAAGCAAAGCAAATTTTTCTGCTCTTTCGGAAAATTTCTCATCTGTAAGCATTCCGTATTCAATGAAAAGCTTGAGATTATCCCATTTCTCTTCAAGTGACGGCCTTTCATTCCTGAAAAGATCTTCAAGCCTGTCTGCAACCTTCTTGGTTATGTGGCTGGATATTTTTTTTACGTTTGAGTCGGACTGGAGGTAGCTTCTGGAAACGTTCAGCGGAATGTCCGGTGAATCAATGACACCGTGAAGAAGTGTTAAAAAGTCGGGAACAATGTTTTCTACAGAATCTGTAACAAAAACCTGATTGCAGTAAAGCTGAATCTTGTTTCGCGACATCTCAATCTTATCCTTGATTTTTGGGAAATAGAGTACTCCTGTGAGGTTGAACGGGTAATCCACATTCAGATGAATGTAGAACAACGGATCTTCCTGCATTGGATACAACTCCCGGTAGAAAGCCATGTAGTCTTCCTCTTTAAGGTCTGCCGGTTTTTTTGTCCAAAGAGGAGAGGGGTTGTTTACAATTTTGTCTTTATCGGTATCAACCTGCTTGCCGTCTTTCCATTCTGTCTCTTTTCCAAATACAATTTCTACAGGCAGGAATTTACAGTATTTATTAAGCAGATAGTTGATTTTATCATTTTCGGCATAATCTTTTGATTCGTCGTCAAGATGCAGAATAATATCTGTTCCCCTCTCTTTGCGTTTGCCTTTTGTCATTTCGTATGAAGGATCTCCCAGGCAGCTCCATTTTACCGGCTCAGCACCTTCTTTCCAGGATAATGTCTGAATTTCTACCTTCTTCGAAACCATGAAAGCCGAGTAAAAACCAAGACCAAAATGGCCTATAATGTTATTCAGCTGGTCTTTGTACTTGTCCAAAAACTCACCTGCGCTGGAAAATGCAATCTGATTAATGTATTTTTGAACCTCTTCTTCGGTCATGCCAATACCGTTATCGCTAACAGTAATAGTCCCCTTTTGGGGGTCTGAGCTTATTTTTATCCTGATATCTCCGGTCTCTCCTTTAAATTCTCCGGTAGATGAGATTGCTTTTAGTTTTTGAGTAGCATCGACAGCGTTAGAAATAAGTTCCCTCAGAAAAATTTCGTGGTCGGAATAGAGAAACTTCTTGATAATTGGAAAGATGTTTTCACTTGTAACACCAATTGTCCCTTTTTGCATAATATCTTCTTATTAATTTTAAACAAATAATTGTGCAAAAGGGAAAATCAAAAGATGTACCAAAGAGAATATAACAGGGAAATCTGACAAATCGGCAGATACCCCGTATCCTACTTACAAACCATGATATCGAGTATCATTGAATCAGTCTGTTTCATTCCCACAGACCCAATTGATCCAAGGTTGCGAATCGTCTTTTCAATGTCTTTTTCGATTATTCCGTCATTCTCGGATATGCAAATGTTGTCGAGGGCGAGAACAGCAGACTGAACTGCAGAAGAGACTCCGGATGCTACTTTTAGTGCACATCCGACTTTTGCTCCGTCACAAACCATTCCTGTTATGTTCCCAATCATGTTTTTTATTGCAAAACAAACCTGATTGTAGTTTCCACCTCTAAGATATACTATTCCGCATGCAGCTCCGGTTGACGCAATAACGCACCCGCACAATGCCGACAATTTTCCCAGATATCCTTTTATGTGTATTGCAATGAGGTGACTTAAGGTAATAGCTCTGGCAAGATCTTCTTCGGAAGATTTCATTGTTTCTGCAGCGGCAATAACAGGCATTGTTACTGTAATCCCCTGGTTTCCGCTCCCTGAATTGCTCATCGCAGGCAGGATGCATCCTGCCATCCTGGCATCGGACGCAGCAGCGGTAACGGCCATAGAATATGTTAATAACCCGTTTCCGAATACGTTTTTATGAATGTTGTCAAGTATGGTTCTTCCTACACGAAGCCCATATATGTTTTGGAGACCTTCATTTGCGAGTGCTTTATTCATTGTTACAGAATCGAGCATAAATCTGATATCCTCAAAAGGCACCTCCCGGACGAAATTATATATTGTTTTAATATCAAGATTATAGTCAAGTGTACTCTTTTGTTCTGAGCTGTTTGAGCCGTCTTCGTTCTTTTTCCCGTCCATAAGCTCAAATATCACTTTTCCGTCCAGTATTATTTTTCTGATTGAATCATGATCATCTTCTATTATCGTTTCCGATGTGTGACCGTTTGCCCTGCATTTTGCAGAAATATATAGCTTTTTTGTTGTTTTAGACAATGAAACAGTTACTCTCTTTTCGTTGAGCATCTCTTTTGCCGCTTCTATTGACGAAGAATCCAAATCCTTAAGAACTTCTAGCTTATACTCCGATTTTCCGCATGTCACTCCAAGAGCAGCTGCGATATGAAGCCCCACCATTCCCGTACCAGGCACGCCAACACCCATCCCGTTCTTGAGGATATTTGCACTCACACTCACTTCTACCTTTTCCGGGCTATACCCCAATTTTAAAAGCGCTTCTGAAGAACTGGCAACTGCAAGAGATACTGCAATCGGTTCGGTACAGCCTAATGCAGGTTTTACCTCTTTTTTTATCAGCTCAATTATTTCTGACTGTCTTTTTTTACTTACCATTACTATTTTTTGTCAAAGAAGTTGATTACCATCTTTATTAATGAGTCAAGTTCCTCTTCTGTTTT